>JAAUXU010005430.1_pt1 | contig 23255 bp, 18 predicted proteins | sample 7278151 | NCBI WGS metagenome assembly JAAUXU01 (sample SAMN14350113, study PRJNA611818) | marine sediment metagenome | isolation source: surface marine sediment (1.8m) | place: French Polynesia: Moorea | collected 2018-08 | reverse complement strand
CGGGGGGATTAAAAAATGGCGGTTTAACCGGACAAACAAAAAAACTAAAAACAGCTGTTTTTCCCCCCCCCCCCCCCAAAAAAAAATACGTCTTATTTGCCATCGTCGTCCAACAGATGGGATGTTTGGATTGAGCCCTTATTCTTGCGAGTGGCACGAGACATTTTGGGCGTCGACCCAGAAAATGGGGCCAGGCAAAAGTGCCGGTGTGAGCGGCTTCACTGCTGCTATGACCGAGAAAATTTACTACTTTGGGAATCTGTCTCAGTTATTGGGCCGGCATGACCGTCGTGCCGGTCCGGGGAACTCCCATTAATAGAGTAGCTTGAGGCGATGAACAATTTGCCCTAATAACCGGAGTGCTTTAATAACTGGAGCGTTCCAAAAAAGCACCCGTGAAATCCACTTTCTCTCTTTGACTTCTCAGTTGTTGACTGTTTCCTCGAGTCATTGAAGAACATGTGGACTCCCCCAGGGAGCTTTGTAAGCTTTGCAAAGTCAATTTTTGGGCCTTTCAAGCCTTTCTGACATCGCTGGTACGAGTGAGAAACGTTTGCTCCAGATTTGAACTGCTTTGCTACGTCTTCCGAGCAGTGAAAGTGACAAACTGCATGACCGATGGTGTCTTCAGCCACTTCCACTGTGACAGGAAAAGGTCACCGTCCATGACATAGGGACAAAGTTGTGTTGCTTCCAACGCCTCATGTTTGCAGAGACGCATTTTGCATGATTCGCTATCACTTTGTCACGTATTCAAGCGTGCTTTTTCCCCCTGCTTTACTCACTTCCCCTCCTGCTGCGCTAACGGGATTTAACAGCAAGTGTCCTTTATTTTCGACTCATTTCTTCCTACTGCTTTATTTGCATCATAAATCTCTTTAGGAGAGGGGGGAATCGACAGAAGCAGAGGGGGGAAAAACTAAATTTTCTCGCGCATTGCGACAAATTTAAGGCGAAAGTGTTATTGTTATAAGTGAGCCCAACCTTGTACCTTGATGCAGACATGAATGCATGCGCAGCATCCGCGAGTATATCTTTGTTTGCGTACTGACAGCTACTGTACAGCATAATGAAATGGCGTAGTACGTCAGTCTACTCGGAATTCTGCGCACAAAAAGTTTTGCTTTCACATACAGTAGGATTTTTTTGGAAAATTTTCTCTTAACTTAAAGAGGAGAGGGGCAAAACGAGGATGGAGGGATGGGGAGAAGCAGAGGAGGCATTTCAAATTCATTGAGGCGAAAGGTGACGGACGTCAAGAAAATTGGAGGAAAGCACGTGGGGAAAGAGAAGAATGTAGTAAGTGAGCACACGAGGAAAAAGTTTAAAACTCTCCCAACTATGTTTTCTTTGCTATATTAGTAAATGTTAGTGGAGGCTCGGGGATGAAAATGTTTTCCAAACAACGAGTGAGCGCTCGAGCGCACCATTTGCCACATGTCAAAAACCATTTCAGCCCATACTTTTGGGTCTCCCCAGTGCTTCTCATCCAGCTTAAAGTGCTTTCTTTCACTCTCTTAAATGATGAACGAGGGTGTCACACACCCCTAAAAAGGGGGAGAAGAAAAAGGATCTCCCTCCCTTCTCTGGGACCCTTTTTTCATTCCTCCCTAGCAAGAAAGAAGGATGAAAACATGGGGGGGGGAAGGGAAGGAGGTGTGTGGAGGGGTCAATTTGGGATGCAAATGCTGTTGAATCATTGACAAACAAGTAGAAAGACGTCGAAACTTTTCTGCCAGACCTCGACCGTATTCAGCGGGCAGGAAACTGACTTTGCGAGATTTTTTTTTTTTTGGGGGGGGGGGACAGAGTTTTTTGAGGGTTTCAAAGTTCATGTCAAGTAGGTTCTTTTGGGGCGGCTCAAGTTATGTAACAGAGTCAGGAATTGAGAGAAAAGACACTTTTGCTGGCACTTCTTGTTTGAGGGTGTGGGAAAACTGCCTGAGGGGGAAATTGGTCGTTTTATCAGCTGTGTAAGAAGAGATGTTTTTCCACGCCTCAGACCCAAAACGATGAGTGAAGAAGTCACTCCACAGCAGCAGCAGCAACAGCGGCTCAAGAAAGCACTCATATTTCAAGCTTAGTTGAAGTGAAGGGAGGGAGAAGAAGAAAAAAAGTCTGCCAATAAAGTGCAAACACGCGGGCTTTTTCTGTCCACCGACCTCGCGGACAGCCAAAGTGCATGAATATTTGATTTCCGAGATGATTATCGATATTGCACGGAGAGGAGAGGACAGCTGGAGGGGGGAGACACGGAGTAAAACGTCGAGTGCTTCAATTTTCAACCTGTCCATGTGGGTACAGAGGGAGCCAAAGCTGAAGTGGACGTGGCAGAGTTGCCACGGTCTTGGCATGGACAGGGGTTCCGGCAGGGCCGGTCAATACCTACAGAACCACTGATGTAGGAAGCTGTTTTCTGCTTTTACTCAGAATTGAAACAACTGAAGATTCTGCCCAGGTGATGACATTTTTTGCAAAATTTTGCTGGAAAATCGTCTACTGAGGAGAGGGCTTAAATTTCGCCCCTTTTTCTTGGAAGACCATCAAGCTTTTCTGCCAAGTGGATGGACCTGAAATGTGCAAGTAGAGGTTTTTGTCTACGTCCACAAGGTTTGATCAAGCTCGCATCATGAATCCTGATAACCAACTTCCAGATGAAAATCACTTCAATTTGATGGTCATTGACTGCAATAATAATTGTTTGCAACAAATTCGTCCATGACCTCACAGAGAAGTGTGCTTCAATGAATCGTGACGTGTGCAGGAGGGAAGGACAATGATTTCTACCCCAAAAATGACTCAAAGCCACTGTCACTGCGAGGTATCAGTACAGGCGGAGTCCCCAACAGCAGACTAAGTTTCAGGCAAAAAATGTACTTAAATACAATTGCAAATACTTCCAACGAAAGATTCACCAACACAATCACTCACTTATATGTACGATGTGCTGATGTACGCAATTTTAAAAATTATTTTCAAAACATACATTGACGTGATCTTTCTTCTTTTTTTAAAAAATGGACTCAAAGGAAACTCGGCACTGTTTCCAGCCCAGAGTTTTGAAGAAAGAAGTATTTCATCTTGAGATTATATGGGAAGTCCAATTTTCAAGTTTGGCGGATCCCATTAAATCATTGATGACTTTTGACTGGAATGAGGTGCAGAAGTGATCCCTACATAAAAAGCTTAGAGTCTTCTCTAACACCAAACTTTTGCTCCAGAATCACTCGCTTCCTCTCCATATGGTCGAGAAGGCAGAGACTAACAGATTGGCAACTAACATGATGGCAGATCATTTTTTCCTCCCAATGTGGTCCAGATTTCTGACTGAACTGAGTCACAGAAGTGGTTTTCCTCTCTATGGAGTTGTCGATTCTTCCCTAAAATGTCAATGATGTGTGCTTTTGCTGGAGGACAACTCTTCTTTCTACAATGCATTCTGACAGTAGTTTGCATAGACGACATCTACCAATCTCTGCACTCTTTTTCTTCGGTCAGCTTCATGTATTGGCAGTTGGCTGCCTGGGGGATGGGGGATTCAAGAAGTCCTCTGTCAATAAGGTGCCAGCACCTTTCTTTGCTCAAATCTGCCGTATACTCAATAAGCCCAGGTTCTGGTATTATAGAAGGTAAGATTACTTCAATGTATAATCAACATAAAGCTCGAAACAGGTTAGTACCTGACTACATTAACAGAGGGAGCAAATATTTAAAAACTGAGCTGTCAGCAGTCCGTAGTTTTTGTTTGAGCCCATTTTTTTTTTCAAAAAAAAATCTGTTACGAGGTCGAAATAATTTTTAAAAAAGAAGGACAAACTTTGTCACTGTGAACGTGTGTCCACTGCACGCACAGGAGTGACAGTTTTAACTCTCTCTGCCCGAGGGTGTGTTCCATGAACGTTGAATTCTACGACTGTGCGATAAATTGTGTCGATATCGAATATCGCGATATCTAAAACTGTGTCACATAATCATAACATACTTTTTGCATGCTTTGTTTTGAGAGGCTGCAGAAAATTGCCAGCCAAGTCCGGCGTGATAAACAGAGGGCATAACCTAGACAAAAAGATCAAAGGAGCGCCTGAATCTTTGAAATATTAACAAAAGTATGATATTGACAAATCATTGGGCCGACTAAGAGGAAAGTATACTTGTGCTTCTAATTTGACGGTTTTGTGCACCAATTTGGCGCACACCAAAATGGCGCGCTTGAGCTCCGAATTGACTACGGTTGGCACCGCTTTCAGTGACATCAGGTGTAATAGCAAACCGCACAAAGTGACATTTTGGAAGCTGGGAGAAGAACAAAAACAAGCAGAAGAATTAAAGAAGAGACATTTTTCAATGCTTAAATAGAAAGTACAGCTTATGCAAAAAAATGTCGACCTTAGCAAACTTCAGAGGTAAAGTATGTGTCGATAGCAGCCTGCTTCACTTTAAATGTAATCCTTTCAACCTCTTCGTGTAGAAATGTGGTTTTGTCTGTTTGTTTTTTCTATATATATATATATATATATATATATATATATATATACATATATATTCGTTCTCATATCAATCAGCAGCTACTTGCGCTGGAAATCAAGAAATTGTGCTCTTCGTGAGAGTCGAATTAAAGATTGGCATTGGCACAATGGGAGTAGCCTTGGCCGGCCGCACAACCTTGGCTATCAACAGTCAGCAGTTAGGTCAGGTTAGGTTAGCTGGAGCACCAGCGGCCACTTGGAGCACAAGTGGCCAATTTGGAGCTCAGTTGGGGCAGAGGCAGTCGATCTGAAGCAAAATTAGTCAATTTGGTGCACAAGTAGTGGATTTGAGCGCAAGTACCTGCATTGGTCCACCATGAGCACATCATGCTTCAACTTGGACCACATGATCTCCGACATATGAGTCTCGATATTTGGTCTCGATACACCTGCTTGGGCGAACGAGTCGAGACATCGCACAGTCCTACTTAAAGAAGTGTCCCCGTGCCGACTGTTGGCGGAGTCCACTGTACTTTCGAGTTTGCAAAGAGCGTTGATTGATGGCAAAACCACGAGCGAGGAAAGCGAGGAAAGCGAGGATCCTGGACATGCGCATGATGAGAGGGGGAGGGTTTTTTTTCCCAAAAGCCACTCATGCATGCATGCAATTAATGGGAGGCAGAAGAAGGCACGATCAGTGTGGTTCTTGTCGTTGTTTTTGGTTCTTCCCCGTCTGGCCTGACCCTGGAGGACTCATCGGTCATGAGGGAGTGGACACGCAAGATCGATCAGACACAGAACGACCCAATGACAATCCCCATCTGTCAAAGGAGCTAAAAAAAACAACAACAGAGGGGAGAGGAGACCCTCACTCACTTGTGGAGTGAAACTTGGGTGCTCGCTCAAGGTGTTGCCATCGATGTCTTCTCTGCCATCGTGACTGTGATGTACGTGGAGAAAGAGGGAAAGAAACACATCTGATCAGGGTGGACACAATTGTGACTGATCTTGATTACTACATTATTCTTAGTCACGAATGCGGCGTGGTGAAATGTCGATATCTAGACCCAGTAGGGGTGGTGACGACAACGTTTATCACCAGACCTCGGAATGTTCGACCAAGAATTCCAGCAGCTCAAGTTCTTCTCCTGGCTTTTTCATCATTCAAGGCAAGTTTCTTACCAAATTTCCACGTCCGTCGTGCATTTTTTTTCGAGAAAAAAGTACAAGTTTTCAAGTTTTACCTCATCTTTGGGCCTCCTAGAAAGGTATTTGAGATATTTTTCTTGCTTTTTTATCCCTCATTTCCAAGTTTCACGGGGTCCATGACCTTCTTAAGTCTTACAGCCTTCTTTATCATGAGTCCAAAGAGGCCTTTTAGGTTTGGTACGTTTTTCAGGTTTTCACCTATAATTCCGAAGTCCAGTTATCACTTATCATCGTGCCAATGGTGAACAACAGCAACGGCAGCCAGCAGCAACTGTCCCCTGTTGTGCCCCTCCCCTCCCTAGGATTTCGTCAACACCTTTTTTTTTTTTCCTTAGCGAGGTCTAAAATGGTTCCTCGCTCTTCTTCCCCGTGAAATATTTGCTACCATCCCGATCCTTTTCGGGGCCAAGTACAAGACTTCCCCACCCGACGTGAGGCTCACAAAAAAGGGAGCTGAAGTAGCTGCCAGCACCAAAGAGGGTGTCTTCTTCGAGACTCACTCTGCAACAGCCGCATACAGCTTATCGCCTTTGCATACAACCAAGTAAGCCTTTTGGCCTTCTTTCTCCTCATCGAAAGAGCCCTTGAATGGCTATCTAAGGAAGCACTCCACAGGTGAAAAAAAGGTTAACATACGTGGCAACAGCGAGGGGTTAAGATGCGGTTATCCCTCACTTCAGTGCAACAAAAAAAACCACTGGACGGAGGGGGGAGAACTGAGAGGGTTTTTTTTTCTCTTTTTTTCGAGCAGAGCTTGTTTGAAATGGTTCTCTGAGCATTAGAGAGACATTTTTGGCACAGTGCAAAAAGGGCAGTGAGAGGAAAAAAAAAGGCACATGATGTCTTACACACCCACGCTCACGCTGACATTATTTCAATTCCAACGCATAAAGGAACTGCGGCAAAAAAAAGAAAAGTCTCGCCCACTGCATGCTGGAGAAATATTTGCATTCAGCTTCATACAGTAGTTACTCAATATAGTCAAGTCAAAAGTATTCGATGTCTCTCAGATGCCACGAAATTTGTTACATAGCTGCATCCACGTGCATCGCAACTTTTGTTGTAGTCAGAGCACTACTTGGGGGTCACGGAGGACGTGGTCAAGCCCAGTGTCAGACAGGTTAAAGTGGCCCAGCTCCATTAATACTTGACACTGAGATTCATGTTGTACATCAGCAAGCCACTAAATACTGAGGCCCAACTACAGGACTTTGAGATTCTCCGACGACGCGCGTTCGGCACAGTGTCAGCTGTTGAAGACAGTGACAACCGGTGACTACATGGAATTCCCACTGTTCCGTCTGACGTGAGCCTTGAGTACTGGCAACGCTACTGGGACTCGTCCTGAAGCATCGCAGTCAAGTCGACAAAATGCAGTCGTTTTTCTCACTTCGTAACTTACACAAAAGACCCATTCTGCGACGACATTTTGAAGAGGCGTTTAAGACCCATTTGCACTCAGGGTCCGGCCGGCGGGGGGTGAAGTTGTGATCTCTTCATTGGAGAACAACATTTTCGACCAGACAAAGAGAGAAAATCGTGACGACGACAAGAGTCAAAAGATCGACTTAGGCAGAGAGAAACAGGAGGTGGTGACTGTTGGAAGTTTAAGGGGTTGCTTGTTGTCCAGGTGCCATTTGGCTGCTGCTGCCTCTGTGTTGACACCCATCTGGCCCTTAATGACGACGACGACGACGACCAAGAGGTGGTTGTTGTTGTTGCTGCTGCTGCTGCTGCCTCTAATAAAAGAACATCTCTCTCTCTCTCTCTCTCTCTCTCTCTCTCTCTCTCTCTCTCTGAGGAACTGTTGGAGCTCCTGTGAATGCAAGAAAAAGATTGGCTTCAGAGAGGCTTCAAGTCACGAGAAGGCCCATAGTAGCTCAGCCATTTGTCTCACACAGGTGTGACATAAGAGGCTTTCATGGCTTTTGCTCTCGTGCAAGCAAAAAAAAAAAAATAAAGTGATGACGTCAGCTCAAAACAAGACAACAAAAAAGAGGTGTCGCTTACTCGACGACTCGAACGGGACTGAGGGCAGGAAAATCGTTTCTGACTTCAGTCAGGGACGATTTTCTTGCAAAGGCAGAGCGCAAAAAAAATAAGATCGACCAAGGTAAAGGAGGAGAAACAGATCTCTGGCGAAAACAGTTATTTAGAGATAGGAGCAAGAAAAAGGGAAGGAGACCCTTGAAATGACCCCACAGAAGAGCACACAGGTTTGTTTCCCTCTCTCTGCTCTCCTCCAACAAAGCCCCTTTTTCTCGAGTGAAGGTGAAACAAAGACTCGAGACCACCCACGAGGGGGACTCCGAGGGGCCCCCCATTGCCTCCTTCCTCCTCCTCCTTAAACTGCATCGATCAGATTATATCAATGTTGTTATTGCAAAGTTATGTCTCCAGATCCACGTCCAGCGAGGGGTTTTTGTATCCTTTTTTCATTCGTGCTCACGCAGGGGGGGATGGAGGGGGGAACGACAAAGGGAAGGGAAGGGGGTTCTGGTCACTTTGCCTTAATTGGAAACCTCCTTTCTTAGCCCTCTATAGCAGATCGATGCTGTAACCTCGTCCGTACACGTCCATGGGCCTCTGTTGTTTTCTCTGGCCCGGGCCCAGTCATTAGACACAATTAAAAGGAGCTTTTTGGCTATCACGTCTAATGCGTGTCTGCAGCCAACGTGACCAGCGTGTGCGATGATGCGTAATTAAGTCGCGATAACAGAGATTTATGCCAAGTTGGAGAGAATTCAGGTCGTATATGCATGAAGGGGGAGGGGTAAGACAATGAAAGAAGTAGTGCTTCCAAATGCTCGAATGTTAAGGACTCGAGTACGAAGTTGAAGCAAGTTTCTCCAGTGTCAAGTGCACACGACGTAGTGTTTCGAAATGTTCAGGTTTTTCCCAAGAAAAACTTCGAGTTTGGCCAGTCAATCGAGCTCCAGTGAGTTTCGAATTCGAGTTTGTGGCAAACTCTAATGAAAGAAGAAGAGAGTAACTAGTGAAACCTTTGTGTTATAGTGTAGATAAAGTCCTTCTCAACATATTTACCAGAGCAGGAGACCACATTTTATAGACTGAAAATCGAATTCCTAGAGTTGGGTCGCACTCGATTGACAAAAGACATTAGACAGAGGTGTGACAGCTTTGCTCCAGCGCATTACCAAGTTGTTGGGGCTTGGAGGCAACTTCACATTTGCTGGGTCCAGAATAGATTTCCAACTTTCCAGGTGACCTCGAGAGAGAGAGAGAAGAAGGATCCTGGGGGAAGATTCTTAATTGGACTTTTTAAGAAGAGGCATCCTTTCAGGAGAAGCCCTTAAAACTTCTTAAGCTTTTTCTTGCTAACAAGCAAGATGGATGCTTGAATGCATTAAAGGAGGATGGGTCGGAGGGGACGGGAAGAGGGGGGAGGAGGAGGACAACGTGAAGAAGGCCTCTCTCTTTTCAAAGGAAGACTTCGTTAGCAGTGAAGACACCGATTTTCCAGATGAATTTCTGTGCTTGTACGCAAAAAAATCGGGCCATCTTACGATTTATCCGCGGTATCAACTAGGGGGTGGAGGCAGAGTCAACCCATGCCATGTGAACGGAATTGGGCCATCTTCTGAACGCATTTGGTGATTTTCCCGTCGATCTTGATTTGGTGGGTGAGTTTCTACTCAAATTCGGAGGTTTTCTCTCCAACTCTGGTGAGTCTCAGATATATTTGTCCGGTTTCTCTGCAAATTTGGTGAGCGTCTGATCAAATTCGCTGAATAGCTGATCAAGTGCGGTGAATTTCTGATCCAGTTTGGTGAGTTTCTGATCAAACTTGGTGAGTTTCTGATCAAGTCTTGCGACTTTCTGATCAAATTTGTGGATTTTCTCTTCAAAACTGGGTGATTTGGCTGGTCGTCACGGCCTCGTCACAATGCGCATTGAGCAGCGCCGTCAGCTAAGTCGAATCTTGGCAAAGCAAGGATGTGTGACGATCTCGTACGCAAGTGAGTCATCGGAGAGATTCCAATGATCGAGACAAAAAAGTGAGCGCGTCTCGTGCAATTTTGGGGCCACATCCGGCCCTTCCTGAACCGCAGAAAAAAAAGTTAGTGAATTTTGCGCCAGCAGCAGCAGGAAATGCGCAGCGGGTGGGTGAAAGTTAAATTTGACAAACTTTCTGCAGCGACTGCGGCAAAGTCGGAGCGCCAAAGAGGAGGAGGAGGCGCACTTAACCCGTGCCAAAAGTACGTAACAGTGTGAAGATTCACACTCGCCTGACGACGACTACGAAACCTCGAAAGTTCTCCAGAGCTGTTTGGGCTCCGACCTGATTGAGTTGGTGGAGAAAATGAGAGCAAAATCTCTTCTTGGGGCTGAAACAAAGAGACAAAAGAACCTGTAATTATTTAACCGTGATGAGTCTCAGCTTTAAGCTTGAAGAGGAAAAAAAAAGTACACAGAAATTGAACACTCAATCCTTTTAGAAGGCAATAATGAGGGATGGAGCCAACCAGGCCCGAGTCGGTGCCCGAGTCGGAGGAGGAGCTCCTGTTGCAGCCCAATGCAGATTCAGATGTTTTGTATCTCTTTTTTTCTACACTACAACCTGAGGCCAATGTTTGCATCTTGTAGCAGAGCCCGAGGGGTTGGCCCGGACCCGACCCCGAGCCGAAGAGAACTTTCCACAGCTGACACACATCCATGCCCGTGAGCACGTTTCTCGTCTTCATTTCAAGTCGAGCATGCGCCAGAGCAGCTTCTAGATTAACTCCCACTTATATCGCATACAAGATCTCAATAAAGTCCTGCATAAAAACTAGCGCAGCTCCTCATTTGTGTAAGAGAGAGAGAACCTAATGAGATGTTGGGTTTTTCTTCTTCCTCCAAAGAGGCTTCAGGAGAGGCTAATGAATGTATGCGCAGCCAGATCAAATTGCCGCTGCTGTTGACCTCTTGAGCTTTTTCTTCTGTTGTGGCACAAACAGGACGTGGAATTGAGAGGAGTTGGAAGACAACAGAGCTGTGGATGTTTGCATAAAGCTCGACTCGGATACACCTCGGACAACGAGTCAACATCATCTGTGTCTTCCTTGGCCTTATTCATGCACGTGAGGGGAAGGGCGGCTACAGGGTGGCGGCGAAGGAAGCGAGAACTTCACCCAGGCGCATTTCGGGAGCAGGAAAATTTCTTTGATGTCCGTTCAAGCGTGTCTACCTATTAACGGTCAATCACCATTAAGCCTTGATGCTGTCGAAGATGCTCCTTGTCATATTGACTTCAGCTGGGGCCATGTTGTGACTCAGTGCATCAATTTTGGAATCAGCAGCCACTCATGTGACAAACCCTTTCAAATCAGGATTTTTGAAAAACCACGGAGACTTGCGCTTTAGGGCGGGAGGTTAAAATTACACGAATACATTTTTTTTTTAGGATTTCGGCGTGCTGTAAAAATAGACAATCAATTTTTAAAGAAGAAAACTCACATTCCCTGCCCTGCCTTTTGGTCTACATATGCGTAAAAATGCAATGAAAGGCTAACAAATAGTGTCCTACTAATTTAGTTCACAAGCAAACTCAACGTAAGCAAAAGTTTAGCAATGAACTGGACGAGCCACGTGGGTCCTGAGGATCAGCTAAATGCCAAACTGATGATGGCTGCAGAAAGTTTGCAGGGTCCTACCTGAATCTACGACTACTTGAATGGCGAAAGCTGATTTTACCTCCTGCTTTATAGATGCCTTGCAGAGCGTCCAGCAGCGATATACGAGGCAGTAACGTTATGGCAGTTTGTGATACATCAGGACTAGATACTGAAAAGCACCAAACGTCACAAGGGGACACTTTTGGCAATTCCATTTCGATCCCTCATCCCTGTGTTTTTAAAGCAAAAATATCATTTTCGTGCATGAATTCTTTTGGCTGACGCGAGACAAACAGGCCATTTCTCGAGCTACAGCTCGACCTGAGGTTTACCTGAGTCAGTCAAGTCGAGTTCCAGACAAATGTGACGACCGTGTGACTCAGGGCAAAAACATATACTGTGCACTTATTTACAGTGCGGTGAAAATGAACTGCAAATTTTTAGGAGGCCCATTTTCGGGCTTGCATGGGCGGATCTCATTTGTTGAGGGCACATTTTGAAGCTGGCATATGGACTTTTCGTTTGGTATTTGTCATTGTCTGCAGTGCTCGTGACTGATACAGCTGAGAATTTCTCCAGCCGTTCACGGACCCTTCGCGCGTGCTGGCAAAATTTGATCCCCTCTAGGGTAGTTGCACAATGTCCAACCTGCAACAGTTGCTCTAGTGATGTTGGAAAGAGCTGCTCTTCAAGACTGAGCGATATCGCAACTGCTTCGATATCGCCACGTGCGGTGCATCGAGACCAAATGTCGCGGTATCCGATACCATGTGTTGAATGCTCAAATAAATGGAAATTTTCAAAGTGACGCTTTTGCTGATATTTCAAACGCGTTCAAATTCGGGGAAAGCTTCTAGTACTGTTTAGGTTTTCCCTGGTCTTGTTTATATCTGTCCCTGCGGCTCATGAACCGCCGGGATTACTCCGCATCATCTGCGGCCTCTCTCTGTATTGTGCTTAGCTTCGCTTACATACTTTCCCATCTTCGATAGTTCGCCAATGACGCGATCATATCAATATGATATGTACTAGACTAGATTTTTTCCATCTCTAAAGGGCGATTTGTGGCAAGAATTCACTTGAAGACCTTCAAATCAAATGGAATGAAAAGTAATGATTTTTTTTAGTTCCCCCCTGCCTTTAAAGTTTTTTAGACACAGTACATAGGGATGTTTAGGTCAAGCTTACAAACTTGATGTGGACCTGCTCAGTTACTTTCCAGATGCTAAACTGAAACACAGTAGTCAAATGAAACTAAAAATAAAGTGTTGACAGCTTTGTCACAATCTGAGCACCTTGTTATGTCCTGAGCTTATGTAGTAAAACCTTATTGCCATGGGAGGCGGTTCAAACAGTTTGTTATGACCATTTTTCTACATCTTTACCATTTGGCATTGGGCAACAAACCTATGATGCACTCAGTCAAATACCCAAATTTTCATTTTTTGACCTGGCCTAATATATACGATGGCACAGTTTTTCAGCTTGTGCATCTGCCCAGAAGCAACGATCAAGCGGATTGACCACATTCTTTGATGAAGACCTCCTTACTTTGGGTGGATGCATTGTGTTGGATTGCCTGACCTCAATGACACATATCTGCTGCATGAAGTTCCCTGGTTTGGTCAATAGTCCCAATGTCCCCACCCGACGACTGTGGTGAATTGTACCAAAGTTGCATTTTCCCCCACGTTGGAAATGGCAAAGTTGCACTCTTGACAGCTTCTTTCGATCACCCTGTATGCATGACTTTAAGAAAGGCTTGAGCCACCTCAGAAGTCGAATCAAGTTAGCTCCAAGCCTGTTACGGGAATGAAGAGAGAACAGCTCGAGTTGGAGCTGCTTCAAGCTGCCCAAAAGAGCTTGAAGCCCAGCTTTTCTCCTTCTTTTGAGCTCATTCCTACGCACTCGCTGCTTGGCCCATTATTATTACCTATATGCATACATGAAAAGAGGCACCTGTACAGGTATGCGTGGTGTCTTAATCGTCTCCTGCCTCGTCGAAAAAGCATTCATGTAAAGAAGAAAAGAACGATCTCCACGAAGCTTTAATTGCAGGTTTCCGGGCCTGCTGGAAAAAAAGACAGATTTTTTAGTCCATTTATTAAGCACACATGAGCTGTCACACGCGCGCACGCACAGTAATTACTAAGATACACCAGAAAACTTGGCTCCGACTCTTAAGGAGGTCGCCCTAGAGCTCTGCTATTCAGAGCTGAGTGCACGTTTGTCCATTGTCTGTCGTCTTTTCTGAAGTCCGATCGATTAAGACGAGACTCTTGGTAAAAAAAATACCTCTTGAGGGGTCGCTTTTAGGGGCCAAAACCGCGTCTTCAAATGTTGTCTGCTATTGTTCTCTTTTTTTTTTTTACCTTGCAGTGGGGGGGAAAGAAAGGTCGGTCGACTTCTCCGTTACACAGAATCGAAGCTGCAAACAACAGAGTTGCCTTTATGCAGCGAGGACGCGAAAGTCTCCATCGTCTCGTACGTGTGCGAAGAAGTGAGCAGTCATGGCGAGGCCTCGAGGGCAGTGACCAACTAACTCATGCCCAAAATCGCTGGCTAAACAATTGGGCAGCCCCGCCAGCAGCTGCAGCATAACAATAACTGCTTAGATGGAAAAGGAGAAGGATGTTCATTAGTAGAGACCAGAATTTTAGGTAACATCCGAGGAATTGAGCTGAGATGTCAAAGGATTTGATGATGGGATTGCATTCAAAATTGAGGGGAGGGGGAAATGGTGAAGAACCTGAAATTCCAGTCTAGACTTCATGAGGTATCAACATACTGTATCATTATAATACACATTATGATGGTTCACGACCTAAAAAAAGCCAGGCCAGGAACGTGGTAACAGCAAGAGTAATCAACATTGGCAGTGAATTTTTCCTTAAAAAAACTAACACTGTTAGAGCGCAATTTCTGCCACCTTGAACTTTGAGTCGTTGTCCACCTAACATTCCGGCGTCTATTCATTAGCCTCTTAGACAAAAGGGTTGTGGAAGCCTCTATTGTGCTTGACGTTTTTAGATGTTCTTCTCACCGTAAGTAAAGTAGGTGCTTGAGAGCGGAGGGACTTGGGGATCACCTTTTCTTCGATCCATTCTCGCCCACCTGGCGTAAAATTATGAAGAGAAGGCCAATAAAGCCGTCGTTGGCTGTCCACCCATTGTGCAAGCGTCCCTTTTTTTTCCTTGCTTCCTTCCTTCTCGAGGTCTCTGGACAGCGAAAAAAATTGAGCAGTATCGCTTGTCAAAGGCGACGTTGACGAGCCCAAGTGGAGGCAATATCGACATCGACCTGGAGAAGGAGTGCGTGGAGAGGGGGGAGTAAAAAAGAGAGGCTCTCGGAGACCAGGACTGTTCTAATCTCTGCTGGAAATCTGCGTGTTCCAGGAGACATTTTCGTTCTCTCTCTCTCATTAGAGGACGCATCAATGGAGCGATCTGAGAAAGACTCCAGAGAAAATGTTTGCGACTGCAGGTAAAGTCAAAGCTGATGACAACATTGGATCAGATTTCCAGTGGTTTTCCTCATGTTTTTCCCTCTCTGGCAGGCTTGTTGGTGGAAATCTGATCGAAGTGTTGTCCAGATCTCCCAGTGAGATACCGTAGACTTGGACAAAGGTTGCCTAGTTAGTGCGATCGAGTCTCTGCCACCCCCCTTGAGTGGGAGCTCTGAATAAAACTTATATAGAGCACGCGTGTTCCAGATGAAACTTAATCTGGCGCGCACGCAGAGCAGAACTGAGGGAGTTGAGTCCGATGATTGTGGAGGCGTGACTCAGCGGATTTTTTTCTTCCTACTCTCTCTACTCTGCTCTGTTGCGCTCGCGGTGTAATTAAATGCGGGCCCGTTTATGGGCTCCGGCGCCATCCAGTGAAGAAGGTACAGTAGTGATTCCATGTAGTCGCAAGGGTTCCGTCCGCAGTTCCATTGTGACAATGCCGAAGAATTGTCACAAGACCGAATGAATACCTGTGGCCGCACCGAATGCTTGTCACAGTGCCGAAGAAATGCGCTTCTACCGAATACTTGTGACTGCGCCAAAGAATTGCGGTTCCACTGAATACTTGCGAGCGTAGCGCACACTTGAGACGACCCAAGATTGTGACTATATCAATCGAATGTGAGTGTCCGGGAACCGGAGGGTGCCAAGCCTGAGCGAAAAACGTCACGAGAAGGTTGTTTAGCTGGAGACTCACATCAACCAGGGCATCCAGCTCACTGTTGTCAGTCTTGGTCAGTGATCCATGGAGCTTGGCCACTCTCAACTGGCTCAAGTGGCGACTACCCTGAATGTGACCATATCGAGTGACGACTGTAAGAGAGCTGCATCCATCGGGAGAAGGACTGAGGCAGCAACCAGCAGCGCAGTCATCAAGGGAGGCATCGCTCAAATGAGTGGCGAATTTTTCACAGCACGTGAGCAGTGGTTGCTACCAAAGTCTTGCTCACCAAATTAGCACCGAATTCTAATAAAACTTTGCTCAGCCCGACTCTTTTAATCTCCATCGCACCAGATCTCATTCCATTGTTGGTAATGGCGCCATTGCACTACGAGGGAGAATTCCAGGGGGAGCCGTAATGGGGTGAGCGCTATATAGACGAGATGAGAATGTTTTTGCCATGACTATTTTCAAAGCTTTCGGAGAGCATCGATTCTTGGCATGCGTGCACTTTCGTCCTCTGCAGACCGATCAGGTTGCAGACGACCGCTGAGGGCCGCGTTGCACTGGCAACTTTCTCCTCGTCTTCTCCTCCGCTCACCAAGTGCACGAGTGAGCGCGTCTTTATACACGAGGGAAACCGGCCGCAATGCACAAAGGTACCAAGAAAGAGACAACTCCATAGTTGTAAAACAGTGGGGAGAAAAAAGTTTGGAGCGAAGTACCTAGAAAAGACAGGAGAACAGAAAGTAGTGGGGAATCTAGACGGAGCACTCACATATGTGAATATGAACTAACAATGGAAAAGACCGAGGGAAAAAAGAATCGAGATGATATCTTCACTTTTTCTTCCCTCTTTCCCGAATGAGAAGCAGTACAGAAATGGTACCAGAAAACGAGCACTACAGTAGTAGTGATAGCGTTGGTGGGGAGGGATCGAGCTCCGGCTGAGTCAACTCAGCTGCGCACAGCACGTGCGCAAGCCTTCACTTCTGACATGTCATTTTTTCGGTCGATGAGGAGAAGAAATAACAGTTGAGATTGACGTCCATTAAATGCGATTATGAATGCTGCTGTCATCCTGTGTGTCTGGCCGAGAGAGACCCAGACGTGTGTGTGCGTGTACGTCAGGGTGAGAGAGGGATCGTTGTTTCACAGAGGAATGCCGAACAATGCCAGGGAGCAGAGGAAAAAGAAGACGCTCTTGCATATGGACAAGGTGCGGTGCAGTGCGATACTGGTACAGTGCAGCGCCATGCTGGTGGAGTGTAGCACAACGCTGATACCGTGGAGTGCCATGCTATTACAATGCAGTGCAGCGCCATGCTGGTACAGTGCAGCACCATGCTCGTACGGTGCAGCGCAATGCCAGTGCGATGCAGCCCAATACCAGTGCAGTGAAATACTGATACAGTTCAGGTTGCGCCACTCACACATGCTTCAACTCAGATCGGACGCCACAATTTGAGGCAGTCACTTTGGGACAGTAAAGGTTCTCAATTAGTGAGCAGAAGAAGCATTCGAGCGGAAAATGCTTCTTAACTTACGTAGGAGCTGACTCAATTACGTCGTCAGCGCCAAAAGGTCGCCTATGTAGATAGCGACGGCTGCGCACAAGCTCAGTGCCACGCACGCACTCACCGCATCAGCTTTATACTAGACACACACGCACACATGTCTAAGCTCTGCACTGGACACACACGCACGCACACTCACCCAAGCTCTGTACAACACACAAGCTTTACACACTAGACACGCACATACCTCTGACATTTCGGGGAGTGACATCTGGCTGGCGTTCTGAGCCCTTGAGAGCTCCTCCTTGATTGCTCACTAAGCCATTGAAGGATGGTGACTACAAACCGACATTTTAGTTGAAAAAAAAAAAGCCCTAACGAGCTTGAAAATGGGTTAACTTTCGCACTGCTCAACTAAAATTTGGACGTTCCAGTCACGACGAAGCTGAGTTAAGTACCCAAAATGAGCCGATTAACGGCTGCTGTGCCCAAAGTCAGCTTTTCTTACGCATCCCCTGATGCACTTTTTCGGTGCGCGCATAACATAAAAAAGTGACTTCTTGAGGCACTTGAGCAACCACGACCAGGGCTGGATGCGTGCAGGCAGCCAATTGGGGACCGGGGTTAGGCAGCTTCTTCAGAGATTTTTTGTCTCCCTTGACATTTTACTTCTTAAAGAATTTTGATCAATTCAGTGCAAAAGTCAAAAAATCGTCCCACCACACCAGGCCCTCAGGGACGGGCCGTCATACACTTTGTGTACGTGCAGGGCCTGGGTGAAATACTCTACTTTTCGAATCGCCCATATTCTTCTGCCTGTGAAGGGATATTCGACCTTTGAGGGACTCGGTTGAGAGTTCCTGCACAGGCTTTTCATATGATCTGAGGCAAGGTTTCTACTTCAAAGTGGCTGCTGCCATTTTGCAACCTCCATTTCACCCTCTTTGAATCTGTTGCAGTTGCAGCAGACGCTCGTCAACTACTGCATTTGCAATATTTCATGCAAACTCTTGCACATTTTCCGGAGGGTTCGCACTGGCCATTTCCGGCGACGAAGAGAAATTGAATGTTCTGAGGAACAATTCTTCAGTCTAGTATTATGCAGTCTAATGCTTGCTAATGTCACATCCACTCATAGTTCTTCATCACAGGCTCAGACATTATAAAAAGAAAGTCCGTGGATCAACTTTAAAACGAGCCTGGAACGCCGGGTGTTCGTTCACTAACTGGAGAAGATGTCGCCGATCTCCCCGAGTGCGTCCAACATATCTGAGAGCCCCTGTGGATACATCTGTTCCTCCTTCAACCCTTCGCAATTGACTCGTGCAGACTTGGGGAAATCATTCATCTGCGAAAGCCTCTTACGGCTCCAAAAAGGAGGATCCGCCGACAAAAGATTTCTTTTTTGTGCTTTGATTACAACACCGCCAATAAAAGAATCATGCAGCAAAGAAAAAAGGTGTTTGCAGCCCATGTAAAAAAAAAAAAAAACATCATCATCACCAAGTAAATAGTATATACGCAGTCGGCGCGCCATAAAAGATTCCTGTGATAAACCGAGCTCATTTTGTCGTCTATTGCGTGTAGTTTGTAGCCCTCAACAAGGAGCTCCTCCTCTGGTCGACATTTGCCTCCATGTCTGACATCAGCCTGAGGATTAAACAAGGAGGCGAGTAGAAAAACCAACTTATTTCTGAGTCACTATGATTCCGAGGGCGTCGCTGGGTGATAATGAGGCTCTTCCTTTATTCCACAGGCCCTCCTGGGTGCGCGTGATCCGCCAAAAGTGCGCGGCGGCTGCGCTGTCACCTTCTTCGCCGCTCACACTGCACGCGCCTGCTACTGGATACCTCATTTCACAGTGAGCTGCGGTCTCACATTTCTTTATTACCTCGCTCTCTCTAGAGCCCATCCAGCCAAGGAGGAGGGTTTTTCTGCCTGCCATTCATATCTTGAGACTGCGTGCACAGCTTTCAAATTAGGGCTGCCGCGGCTGCTGCTAGGGGGGGGGGGGGTTACGTACAAATTTTTCTCCACGTACATACAAAAAAAGGGTTGGACAAGCAGGAAAAGTAATCATAACTTCGGTGGAATTTGTGGCGCAATGCAGATGCTTTGACAAGGCGAGAGGAAACGATATAATGAGTTTATTGCAGCGCTGTTAGTGCGTTTCATCATACTCTTGTGGTCTTTTTCACTTACACAGATAACGAGGAATCGTCGACCCCTTTGCTTGCTCCAAGTACCGCAGACGCTTTTGCTGGGGCTTAATAGAGACAAAGGAAGAAAGAGACGTGGAATTCATTGCGCGTGAGTAATGTAGGGAATCCTGTTCGTCCACCTGGGCTTAAAAATCCATTTTCCTCATTTTATTGAGAAACTGGAGCCTCGATTTATCCCCAGCTCCCTTATGGGCTCATACAGGCAAATGATATCTTGAGCCGGAGTGATTTTGCCAAGGTGGGGCAATATGGCTTTACTTTATTGGACGCCAAAACTCCGGACAGTTTACAGCAGAAATGATAAGACTCGAGTGCTTTGAAGGTCCGTCAAACCACACAGAAGTTTTCTTCCCACGGAATATAACACAAGGGGCTGTTCTGCTTCTCCAGCCAGCAGGCCGAGACCCCCACGACAAAGAAGCCCCCCCTCTTCCCCCAGGCCGAAATTCATTTGATGGTGTCGATTGCTTGTGAAACGTTGGACTCCGCCGACTCCGCCGACGATTCCAGGGGCTCTGACAGCAACATTAGGTCATGCTGGCTTGTCATAATGACGACAACAACAACAACAACAACATCATCAGCGTCGACCCTGTCAATCACTCAGTGGTATCAGGAATAGATCCTGCCTGCAGATCTAAATGATGCCGCCACGTACATCCTGGAAGGACTGTGGTTCACTTCACTTTCTGGCCACTCTCCTCACGTCGCAACGTGCACAGGGTGTCACAAAACTGATGCCCCCTCCTTATATTTGCCTGACGCTGCCGGCATTTTTTTAACGGTTTCACTTCCACTCCGATAAGATGTTTGGGCCCCACTGGCGATGACCAGAAATGCTCCAACACTCTCGGCATTCCCGACTTACAAAAGTCCATGAATACCACGAGCAGGCGGGACTTAATGTTGGCACTCAAAATGCTGCAACGCGGGAACAAAATTTTGGCACCCCTGACTTTGAGAGAGCAACGGGGCAAAATAAGAAGCACTCGCATGTGTGAGAGGGAGAGACTTGACTCATGGAAAGGAATTGTGTTACACCCTGGCGTGTTTGTCGTATATGCAAAACACAGCAAAGTCTTATTCTCAAGTCCTATTGAAACTATTCATTATAATAGACACTAGCAGATCCGACCCGCTTCGCTGGTAGTTCCAATGAAGCCCCCAACTATAAAGTCACTGCCTGTTCAATCTGTGCCTCTGTAGTCACCCGCCTATGTAGTTCCTCCCTGTGTAGTCCCCACAGCCTGACAGACAGACAGACACTCACACACACTACAGATGGCAGCGGGTCCAGCTTTTGAGATGGACCAAGTCAAAAGTACCAGGAAGAGACAGTTTGACTTGGCTTATGCAGGCAGACAGACACACAGACAGACACACAGACAGGCTGACAGACACACAGACAGACTACATAAAGTCCTACTGCTTTATAGATTAGATTATAATAGACAAATATATATATTATAATAGACGTTCGCCAAATAGAGAAGGTCAAAAATTGTCACAAAACCTCTGTGTCGTGCATTGTAAACAAACGTAGAGAGAAAAAACAGAAAACAGACACGTTGAGTCCCTCGATCCTTGGAACTGTGGAACAAATTCCGCGACCAGTGCCAGATCTCTCAGAGGAGATCCCATCCCGTCAGATGAGATCCAATCTGTCATCATTCATCCCGTGGCTCTTCCCCGCACCCTGCGCTGTGGCTTCAAAAAAATCTTTGTCCATGACACTCATTTCCAAGGCAAGTGATATTTGCTAATTAGTGTATTAGCTTAACTAAGCATATCTTGCAATGATCTGGTTTGTTGCAGGGGCCGATTAGCCAAAGAAAAAGGACTTCTCACCTCGGGTCACATTACTAGTGTGAACCGTAAGAAGTTACATTAACCCTATGAGACATCCCTGAGACGCGAGTCAAGAAAGAATATAAGATTGAACCAGACAACTTGGCGTGGCAAGACGTTTGAAGCAGGGACAATGTTCCTGCTTTGCTGGTATAATGGCAACAAGCAAGCATGCAGACTTATTTCTATTCATCAATCAGGTATGTTATGTGGAAGAGCTCATGTTTACCACTTCAGTTTCTGTTCTGATTGGTGTAGGAGTGCAACATGGATTGCACCAAGAGCAAGCCTGCTTGGAAAGCACCTTCCAAGAAATCCTTGGATGTCTTCAGGAAAGGAGAAATGGTGCAAGAGCTGTTTGGTTTTGAAGAGAGCGTCCAACCAAGATTTTCGTCATGAGGAGGGAAAAATTGCACGGTTGCTTTTGGTTTTGGCAGAATCTGCACTTTACAAGTGTCTCACTGGGGAAAAAGAAGTTGGGCAGGATGAAGAAGCACAGAACTGGCTTGCCACCAAAATTGGACTCTCTCTTCACCAAAAGTGTCATGGCCTAGGACAACTTCACACCGTTGAACAATCTGACAAGACTTTATGGGAAGAATGTTCAATGCACCCAGGAGGATGAAAAGAGAATTTTTGCTGAAACATTGGGTCAATCAACAAACAGAAAGTGGTATTTAGAGAAGAGATTTTGCATCTCTGTCTCCAAAGCGCACAAGATTGCGACAGCAAATAAGCAGGACACACGTGTGCGATACTTTTATGACAAGATGGTTGAAAATGCTAATTTGTGCTGTGGGTGAGAAATGCAAGAAAAAATTATGTTTTGATAACTCAGAACCATGTCCATTTATCTGGTTTTAGACAGTCACAGCCGTGGGATTGTGCAAGCCCTGATGGGATTGTTGGAATACAGGAAATGATCTTCTTGTCCTGGAAATTTAATATCCTGCCCCTTGCCACAACAAAGAAATTTGTGTTCCTCACATCCAAGAAGAAGTTTTGAAAAAGTCATATGTTTACTACACACAAGTTCAGCCACAAATGTACTGTTGCAAAGTGGACACAGCTCATTTTATGATTTTTCCTCCACTGACTATGTCTTATTGACCATTCTGAGAGATGATGCATTTTTGTAGAGGCTTGTCTAGGTCTTTCACCAGACTTCATTGGTGGCATGACCAGTATCCCACCGGACCTGTTCAGGTCTGCCTTGATGAGAGGAAAGCATTTATCACTCATGATAACATCTCTATCTTCCACCAAGACAAGAAACCCACTGTGATTAGTTGTCACTGAATTGGTAGCTCATCCACCATATAATTTTGAACAAAAAGTATTTTCTCCTGAGGGAGCACAGGCAACCAAAAATTTTAAGGTAAATGTGGCTTTATATGATGAATACATCTGTATTCTCTGTCATACTGTTGGTGGCCTCTCACATTCGATTTCAGAACGTTCTATTATGACCCTGATCTCTAAAAAAAGTGCTTGGAAGGAGGCAGGCACCCTTGCTTTCACAGTGGCCTTATCAAATCAAACTATCTCATCTTTTACAGCACTATAGACTAATTCCAAAGTTTTATAGAACAGTCACTGCACAGATATGTCACTGATTCTGTAATAGCCAGCCAGAACAGTATAAGAAACAATAAGCTTCAGCTTCATCAGAAGTGTCATCATGACAATTTGGACCGTGTCAACACTGCTAGTTGGAGCACACAACCATGCAGCAATATTTCCCTCTGTATGGGTATGCCAACCACTGGAATGATCATGAAGATGGGGAAAGATCTGGTGCTGTTGACAGACCTGCTTCCATAATAAGAAGGGACATTTTTGAGGATTGAGGGACTCAATGTCTCTGTTTTCTGTTCTGTTCTCTCTGGTTTCCCAGGTTTGTTTGCAGTACTCCTCATGGAGGTTTCGTTACAATTATTTGACCTCCCCCATTTGGCAAACATCTATAGTCGGAAACAAGCATGAAAAGGACACTTTCCCACAAGCAGACCTGCACTGTGCCGTACACATGGTAATTGCGGCCCTGCAACCAGTGACAATCAGTGACTCTGCGGCAACCTCATTAAGGATCTGCACACAGAGTACGGGCACAAGTGGCACAGGCACAAGTGGCACAGGCACAAGTGGCACAGGCACAAGTGGCACAGGCACAAGTGGCACAGGCACAAGTGGCACAGGCACAAGT
>JAAUXU010179090.1_pt1 | contig 23259 bp, 25 predicted proteins | sample 7278151 | NCBI WGS metagenome assembly JAAUXU01 (sample SAMN14350113, study PRJNA611818) | marine sediment metagenome | isolation source: surface marine sediment (1.8m) | place: French Polynesia: Moorea | collected 2018-08 | reverse complement strand
GTCGCCTTCTGACTCGTCGGGATCGCTGTTCTCGCCGAAGGAGGTGTTTAAGACCTCCGACAAGGAAGACATCTTGAATCTGTCGACGTTTTTCAGTTTCCTCTTTACTTACACTTTTCAGAGTTGCCAACTCAGCAGAGAGCAAAGGCGCCAGTGCATACGAACCGACGAGCAGTTAATGCCGATGAATTGTGAATGTAACCTTAAGAACTCATCGAATCTTGCCAGAATGTGCCAGAATTTTTAAGTACAGCTGAACGATTCACGCTCTCGCCAGATTTTTAGAGTCAGTTTTAAAATTTGGCAGGAAAAAAAGTCACCACGGTGGCATCTCTGAATAGCTGTGGTCCGGTGTTCGAATAGCGAGCCCATTGCTCATTGGAGCATTTTAATCACCAGCTCGATTCTATTTTGCCAGCTCAGCACATCCCGACACCGTGCACGTTGTTCAGCTTCTTCTGTAAACAGCCAAGGAAGTCAAGCTGTTTTTTTTTAAGCCAGAACAGCACTAAAGCTTAGATGGGTTCAAGAAATTCTTTCTAATTTTAAATACGGTGCAACTTATTCCACTTATAGCTGCTTAAAGGGATGATAACTAGCGTGTACAGCTAGTTAGCCGTAATAAGACTGAAAGGTATTCCTGAGAGTGAAGTGACCCTGTGAAGGCCTCGGCCTCCTCCTCCTCGTCTTCCGATGGCGTCAGCCTCGAGCAAGAGCGCCAAGACGCTCTTCGCCGAGTCCAAGGCCAGACTAGCTGACAGGGTCCACGTCAACGTCAATAACATGGGATCAATCACTCGACAGGTGCCGATTTTGTCTGATCATATTGAGGGGGGAGAAGGTGGACGAACAGTCAAGAATGATTTTTTGTAGGTTCAGCGTGGCTCCAAATCTAACGACCTGCTGGCGCAGGCCTCAAGACACTTCTGTCAGGCAGAGGCAGCTACCGAGAACTCGTTCAACAACCTCCAACGGGCGCAGGTGCTACTGGCGCAGCTGGCGCAGCAGAACAAGACCATGGAGAACCAACTGAGTGGCGTAAAAGAAGTACAAGAACAAATAAGAGACATGCAAAGATGATTTGCCGTCGATATCTTTATTTCGGCATAGTTAGACCTTGGCCGCCAGTTCCTTAGCCTTGGCCTTCTCGAGCTTGTTGATTTTGGCCTGCGACTTGTTGCCCAGTGTCGATCCGCCCCAGTGCTTCTTGATCTCCTCTGCGCGATCATTAAAGTTGGTTTTGACGGTCTCCACCAACTTGTTCAAGCTCGTCCGGTCAGCAGATTCAACCTGAAAGCAAAAATGTACAAGTTCAGTTAGGTCGTTGCCACCTGCTATAGCTTGGACTACCAGTGTTCAATTTCTTATCAGATATAATACAGAATAATCAGGATGTCTTTCATGGGATTGGCTCTGTTAAATCATCCTTTCTCCATAATAATGTACTTGCGCAGGGCGACATGAATAACTGGGTTGTTGCTTACGTTGGTGATTGCCAGGCAGGAGCAAGTCTTCCTCCGGGCCACCCTCCCGAGCCGAGCCTTGTTCTTCACGATGCAGTAGGGCACACCCATCTTGCGGCAAAGGGCGGGCAGGAAAAGCACGATCTGCAGAAGCAAAAGCATTATGAAACATCCGGGTTTCTTTCCGACTGTCGTGCAGAAGAAACTGAGACTACTCAGTTGGAGCTAATAAGTTGAACAACATGATCATTCAGTTGAAGAGATTCTGGATCATCACATAGAACTAGTGAGGGCATCTCATTGCACCATTCAGTCAAGATGCTGAAGTGCACGAACCTCAATGGGGTCGACGTCGTTAGCGATGACGACCAAGGCTGCCTTCTTCTTCTCCACAAGAGTGGTCACTGTGTTTGCGCCATGGCGCAAGACCGGCGGTTTCTTGGTCGGTGCATCGCCCTTTCCAGCGGCGCGGGACTCGGCACGCTCACGCAGACGCTCCTTCTTCTGCTGCTTTGTCTCAGGACGGTACTTGTCCAATAGCTTGAACAGCTGAGTGGCTGCAAGAAGAACGTGTTTATCAATATCGCTGCTTTCGTCCATCCGCAACGTTCCCCGGGGTAAATCAAGATCTGCATCGTCTACACATCCCCCACGGCTCAAAAGGGTAGGAGATTTGGCACAGGAATAGGTCTAGCAGAGGGAGGTCGGAGGGTTGTTCAGGTTCCACTAAGTGCCTATTTAGTGAATAATTCGAGTGGATCGGTTGAGTCCAAACGAGGCATGGCAATAAATGGCGCCCGAGGAGTGTCCCCCACCAATGTCGCTAGAGCAGCTAGCGCTATAAGGTCTGGGGACTACGAAGGTGGTAGCTTCGTGACGTCTTTGCGCGCGGCCAACTGGCGGAAGGTGTCCACGAAATTCAGTGAGAAAACCATACAAATGCCTGTTCACTGATCCTGTCACTTCTTATACGAAAGATCTTTATATGGTTTTCTCACTGAATTTCGTGGACACCTTCCGCCAGTTGGCCGCGCGCAAAGACGTCACGAAGCTACCACCTTCGTAGTCCCCAGACCTTATAGCGCTAGCTGATCTAGCGACATGGGTCCCCCACCCACCCCGGCAGCGTGTTGATGTACAAGACCCCGTCCATTGCTTAACGCATCTGCACAAAGCACATTTGGGTATGGCTGCTGGTGTAGTAAGAGTTACTCCTTGTGCCATCAAGGTAGCTGGATGGACCCAAAGGAAGTCACACGCTCTGTAAGTTACTATTTTTTTTACGAGGGTAACGCTGCAGGTTAAAAGCACCGCAATGAAGCTTCCCTTTTGGGTTCCTTCAGCCCCGAGGGCAAGGATGACTTGACCCACTCGACAGATGTTCACGGGGGAGAGAACGCGGGTCGAAGGTCCTCACTAAGAACAAGTTATCGCCCCCGACGTGTAAGGACAGTTAGATTGGCCTACGTGCAATCGTCCTTAAGCCCGTCATTGTCTGTTTCTTGCCCTCGATGAACAGACTGTCATGGGCTGTTTGAGGCGTCATGGGCCCTATTCAGGGCCTGCTACCTCACCTGTCTGCCTATCAAGAGCGCTGTAGAACTGGTTGATTGCGGGGGGTATCTTCAGCCTTGTTTGGAGGACAGCCTTTTGGCGCTGGAGGCGGACATATTTGGGCCAGCGGACAAAGCGAGAGAGATCGCGCTTGGGCTGGATGTCCTGGCCGATCCCAAAGTTGCGAGGTCGCTTCTCGAACAAGGGATTCGTCACCCTCTTCACCTCGGGCTTCTTGACGGCCAGCGGCGCCGCCGCCACCTTCTTGCCCTTCTTCTTGCCCTGGGACAACAAGGCAAAGGTCAGTCAATTGTTACTGAATCGTCATCACCTCCCTTACCTTCTTCTGGACCATGACGACGATTTCCTGACGAGCCTCGGTGGAAGTGTGACTTCTCGGCACTTCAGCCAGGCGGAAAAGGAAGAAAACGCCTGTTGTTGTTTTCTTCTTCACACTCAGAGTTGCCATCTGCCTCGCCAAAAGAAAACGTGGCCAACAGAGCGGATGTCTCCAGTGTCTGTTCAGTCACGGTGTCGTCTGTCGACATCATCTTGCTGTCGCTGGACACGCGTAGCGTATCCGGAGAGGATACGGTAACTATGAAGGCCTCGGAACCTCATAGAGAGCTAAAACTGACCGACCTGAACCTGCCAATAGAGCTCATTCACGCAACCTCGACACTGTCCACGTTCATCATGATCTGGATGTGCACGTGCACATTTGCTCTTTTTGTCCTCGCTCATATTTGCATAACCAGGTCTACGAAACATAACTGCAGAAGGACGTGTGAATACAGAGTGAGTGCTGCAAGACTTTGCACCAATGTAGCTGGGGACACGTGTGCATCTGCACAGTTGCACATGTGTGCATTTGCACATGCAAATGTTAACATTCATTTGTGTCATGTCCGTATGAAGAGAAAATATCCACGCCCACACGAATATAGCATTATGCAAGTTGACAGCAACTCATCATGGCCAGTGTTACGTGTTCTACCCAAGGGCTTGCGGAGGTTTGTCTCATTCATGATCCAGCTGCGATAAAAATACTCGCCCTCGCGTCCTCGAGGGCCTTTTTGGACGTTACGCATGAGCCCTATTTTGATACAGCATCAATTTTCAATGCTTTGCTTGTGATGCCTGCAATGTCGGCGTATCCACCAGCTCGTGGTCATGCTGAGCTGCAATCATCTCAGTCACATGATCCAAGTCAACCTTTGGCGTTGGACCTTTGACAAGATGGACACTCCTGAAGAGGATAAACCGATGGAAATGACGCATTAATGTCGATCTTTACAACACCTGATGAAGTGTTTGACAATCCCATCCTTGGCAGCAGCTTCCACATGAGTCTGGTGCATCACAGCTAGCTGCTCAAGAACCCATAGAAGAATTGAGTGCCGTCAGCTGTGATTTTCGATCACCTCCAGACCCCTTTCAGATGCATGCAGACTGATGTTCAGCGTGATTGCTCCAAAAGCGAGCCCAGCTCAGAGAAACCGGCTCTGAAAACTCGTCACTTATAACAGATACTCCCTCTGTTTAAAAATAAGTGATCAATGATCCCGTTTCAATTTTTCCAAAATAAGTGAGTCATTTGGGAAGCACGCATAGGGTTGGGTGATTCAAGTACGAGAAGGTTGTAGCACGACGTCCGAAGTGTTGTAGTCACAGGATGATTTTGATCTCGCCTTCAAATCCCCAACTTTGGTGTCCACGAGCACTTCGGACCCGATCAATCAATAGGCTCCAGAAATCAGTTCAGCCAAACAGATAATTCTTTTAATCTGCCAATGATCAAAGTTTTGACTCACGTGACGTTATGTACTTTATAACAGAGGAATTCAGTCCTTCTTCAGCTGCTGAGCTTTTTTGGATGGAAGGCTATTGATGGGAACGTAATAGACCTAAAGAAGTATATAAGCCAGAAGAAGAGTGAAACGTTCATTGGAGGATGTTTACGTTATCCACATCCTTAAGAGCAGCACTAGCCTTTATTTTGCTTCATTTATGTCTGTGACACAGCAAAGGCAACACAAAAACACATAGAAGTTACTTGCGGAGGTGTGTAAAATCCAACAAAAAGGCAAGGTGACACAGGCTGGTGTCAAGGACATTTCAAGTAGTCAACTCTTTACTCGAAGCAATTTCCACAAAACACTTCGTTCATTACGAAAGCGAAAGCAGGACTGAGAATGCTTCCATTGTGACTTTAGAAAATTAAACTCATTCTCACCCACAATGGCCCCCGTGGCACGCGTATAGGCCTAGTGCCCGAGCACCGGGCATGTCACACTTGAGGGACAGCAAGGATCTACCAGAGACTTAGGAAGTGCCGTCCATGGTGATGCTGCTGGACCCTGGGAGGAGGCCTGAGGAGAAGTCTGAGACACCTTCTAAAATGCAAGTACAATAGTCTCACCGTTGCCATTGACGACGGTTCCCCGACCACTTCGGCAGGCCGAACAATGTCACAAGTGACAGTGGGCGGCAAGATGAAGCGCTCATTCTTCACCACTTTTGAAGAGGCTTGTGCAAAAAAAGAACACTGAAGGAGTTGCCCAAAGATAGTGAAGACACGGACTGTGACTGTGACCGCTCCCAAGTCCAGGCCACGGACTTGACTGTGTGCGTGACGAGGACCAGGAGCTGCAGACTCAGACCGCGGCAAATAAAGCGGCTTTCCCCAATAAGCGGAGACTATTGTATTTGAAAAGCATGACTGAATATCTTGTCCTCGTTTTGTTCCAACTGGTGTAAAGTAGGTTCAGTAATCGTGTGATCACCTCCAACTGTCAGAAACGTTGACAGCGATGTTATCTGCTTTGTACTGTAACGATTCATTCTCTCGGGGACTTCTCTATGTGTCCACAATGATGTCCACAGCTCCAAATATTGTACCCAAGTTGCTCGCATCTACGATCGCAGTCTGCGTAAGAGTAAATGAAGTTCTCATTGTACCCCTTCCTCGTGCCAGGCAGCCAATGAGCTCGTTATCATGTAGCAGCGTTAGAAGCATCAGTCTGTCATCCGTGCCAATTCGTACTACGATGGGCTTAGTGTTCGAGAAGTCGGTGGTGCTGCCCTACCTGGTGGCAGCCTTGTCCGTTGCCATGGTCGTCGTGCTGCCGATGACCATCTCAAACTTTCATACTCTACATGCCAAAGGTGCCCAGCTAGGTTTGCGTTGAAGCAAGGTACAATCATTGTTGTCCCACAGGCAGTCAGCAAGTACTGAGTGGAGAAGCCTTGGGTGCACTCAGAGACGATGTCAATGCCGAATTTCACCTCATTGACATGAAAATCTCGGTTGTGGAGAGCAACACTTTCACCATCGGTCCCAAGGGAGAAAAAGGCTACAGAGGAACGTTTGGGCAACATGGGCCGATGGGAGTGGTGGGCAGAAAGGGCGAGAAAGGCACGAAGGGCAACAAGGGCTTCACCGGTAGGGACAAGGAAGCATTTGAAATTTCACCGTGACCTCAATGGATGCGTTGTAGGAAATTTCGGGATGGCTGGAAGAGGAGGATCAAGTGGTGAGAAAGGAACACCCGGACCAGTAGGACCCAAGGGAGAAAGGCAAATGCATCTTGTACTGACTATGAGACTCAATGTCACATATACTTGATGTCTTGACAGAGGACCTGGAGCAGGCTCGCCTGGATCAAAAGGAGACAAGGGAGATGCAGGCCTCCCAGGACCTCCCGGTGAATATAGGCTTCATTGCTGAAAGGCTGCTTTAATAACCAGTGCCACACATCATCTTTCCAGGAGAAGAAGGTCCAGTACCCTCTGGTCCAATAAGTAAGTTTGGATGACTACTGTTAATTTCAGAACTGTGTAACTTTACCATGCGAATTTCCTTCAAGCTAAGGAGATTCCGATAGCACCCAAGAATGATGTGAAGACATTTCTGGTGAGGTGCTGGAGCTTTTGCAGACAGATCACGGTCCGTCTGAAGGTAGAGAGCGGCGACGCGGACCTCTACGCCAAGGAGAGAGAGCCGCCCAAGATCGAAAACTCTAACTGCGCAGATTGCCCGCTGTGCAAATCGCGTGACCCCGACCTGGAAGATTCGTGCTATGGCATCTCCACTTTTCGAAACAACAAGTTCTTCGTTACAGTGACGGCGCACAAGAGGTACACAGGCGCCACGATCACCTTCGCTGGTCATAACCTCAAGAACGTCACCATCTACAAAGACGACAGTGAAATGACTCGCCGCGAATTGCTGGCAACTTTAGGTTGAAAAAATTGTCCGAGCTGAAATCATGCTTAGCTTCTCCCTATGACAATAGCGGTCAGATGCATACGTCCACACCCCCATCAACTTACAAAGTCAGCAACTAACGCTGTGAACAAGTCAGATTTGAGGTTGCGTGAATCGCAATTCAATATTTCCGACTAGACAAGCGCCAAAATCGGCATCTATGCCAAATCAGCCCACTGTGTCGTGTTGCCTTCGAAGCGTCAACTTCCCAAATGAGCGCTTTGCAAACGTTGGATTATTTTATTTTTATTCCTTACAAAACTATGTGTCAAACCCAATCCGTGCAAGCAGCAATAAACATGGTAAATATGCTCGATTTAGCGGCTTAGATCGTGATCCGGCGTCAAAGCAACGAAAAATGGCCGCATTGGGAGAATAGACGGGCTGGTTTCTGGATAAAAGAAGGCGTTCTTTGGGCCAATTCTGCTGGCTCCGATGTCGGTGATTGGATTGGCTCAAGAAGAAAGACTGGCCTGGGGAGGAGGGCGAGAGAGAGGGGAGAGACGAGAGAGTGCTTTGCTCTCTTCCCTCGTCTCTCGGCAGCAGGGTCATCGCATCGGCGAAAAGAAGACGACGCAGCTCGCAAGCGTCCGTCCTCGTTCACTTGCCGACGATGGCAACGACGGCCTGAGGAACTTCGCGAGACCGCAGAAATGGCGAGCAGGTCCAAGTCCAAGTCCAAGTCTAAGGCGGCGGCGCAGACGTCGTCTCCACCCGCTCGAGAGAGGTCAACTAGCAAGAAGAAGAGTCAGCAGCAGGCCCAGAGCAGCGGCAACAAGCGAAAGGCCTCTGCCGAGAGGAAGGACTCTTCCTCAGCCTTAACGCCGGAGAAAAGAAAAAAGACATCTTCGCCCGAGCGGAAGTCCTCAGAGAAGAAATCCGACAAGAGGTCCCAGGACAAGAAGGTGTCTTCGGACAAGAAGATGTCTTCGGACAAGAAGGTGTCTTCGGACAAGAAGGTGTCTTCGGACAAGAAGGTGTCTTCGGACAAGAAGGTGTCTTCGGACAAGAAGGTGTCTTCGGACAAGAAGGTGTCTTCGGACAGGAAGGTGTCTTCGGACAGGAAGGTGTCTTCGGACAGGAAGGTGTCTTCGGACAAGAAGGTGTCTTCGGATAAGAAGGTGTCTTCGGACAAGAAGTCCAAGAGCAAAGACTCTGTGTTTTCTGCGGACAAGAAGTCCGCGGATAAGATGTCGTCTCGCGACAAGAAATCTTCTGAGAAGAAACAGTCGCCCGACAAAAGATCCCCAGAGAAGAAGTCCTCCTCGTCGTTGTCGTCATCGCCCGCTGATAAAAAGTCGTCCTTGTCCAGCAACAAGAAGTCGTCGTCGGACTCCAAGAGACGCCGCGAAGAGTCTCCTTCGCCGCCGAGGCTAGCTCTGGCATCGTCCGAAGTTGGAGGCGGTAAGAGGCGCAAATTGGATGAGCTGGCGCCTCCGCTGACCCCGGAGCCTCCTCCAATCGTCAAGCAACGCGAAGGCACCGATATCCAGTCATGGAGTGAAGTGCCTAGCATTGCACATTTTTGCTCGCTCTTCAGGTTCGTTGGCACATTTTGCAATCTTTACCGTATGCTAAGTATAACATGAAATCAGGCAAGCTTTCGACCTGTTGGAGTTCGACATCCAGGAACTGGAGGAGTCGTTCTTGCTAATGGGCACCGAGGATGACACGTCGCAACTCGTACTCAGACTTGTCATCAAGCTACTCAAAGGCTGCTCAAGAACTTTCACAAACAACATTAACGAGGACGTAAGTACACAGAGTTCGATTAACCCACTGCTCTAGATCTACGATAGGGTCGATTTTGCTCGCAGAACTATAACACGTACCTGCGGCGACTGTTCTTATCGAAGCGAGAGGAAGCCGAAGAGGACCAGCTTGAGTTCAACTTTGAGTGCCGTGCGCTGCTAGACGATGGCATCGACTTTGGCGAGCTGTCTCTGCGCAATCGGGTCAGCATTGTCCACCAGCTCTGCGAGTTCAGGCTCGAGGCGGAAGACGTATTTGAGAAGGTCAAGAACCTGGACGCCAGCAGCCTCAGGGTAGAGCCGCTCGGCAGAGACTCGGAGGGCATCACCTACTGGTACTTCTACGGCACCAGGTGAGGAAGGGGGGAGGGGTGAATGATGCAATTCTGCTTGGAATGTCCATATCCACGTGCTCCATGTTGTCCTCCAGGCTGTACAAAGAGACTGCCCCAGCCAGGAGGGATGAGAGGGGTTCTCGCCGGAAACGAGAGAAGGACAAGAAGAAAAAGAAGAAGAAGGAGAAGAAGAAGAAGAAGAAGAAGCACCTACGAGCCGGCGCTTCGTCAGCGTCCTCCGGGGAGGACGAGGACACCACATCGACGGAGACGCTTTACACGACGTGGTCGGTGGTCTGCCTTACTCTGCAGGACTGGGAAGACTTAGCGGAGAGGTACAGAGGGTCCAAAAAGAAGTGCGATCGAGAGCTCCACGAGACGCTGACCGAGAGCTTCCTGCCGGAGATCGTCAAAATGTTCGCCGAGAAGGAAAGGGAGGAGAAGCGGCGATTGCTCATGATGCAGCCGAAGCGTGCGTCGAGCCGGATCGAAAGAAAGCGTCAGGAGCAGGAAGAGAAGGACAGGCTGTTGGCATTGAAGGTAAGACGTCTGGACAAAGCTTGCATCTGTGTGTGCCTTAACATTTGATTGTCTCCTCAGCTCGAAGAAGAGCGCCGTCTGGAAGAGGAGTACGACGAGAAAGTCCGACTGGAGCGGATGAAGCGCGAGGAGGAGGAGCGGGAACGTAGCCGAGAAGAACGGAGACTGAATCGCGAAGCGCTCAAGGAGCTCAGGGCCCAACGTGCCGCTGCCAGAAGTGGAGACGAGTGGCCTATGGAGGAAGAAATCCTCGTAAGCGATTGAGAGTGAAAGTTACAGTTAGGCTAGACATGTATCCTTGCCATGGAATGCATACGCTTGTCGAGAAGGGTGACTTCCGCTTAGGTTGGTGCAGCTGCTACTTCCATATGAGCAAAAGTCTTAAACAGAACTTAACAACGCAATTGTCGGGCTATCACATGAGTAAAAGAACCGAAAACGTAGCCTTGAAATCTTCAAGTGTTCAGCCTTAGAAAATTGACTATAAACACTCGAACCGCAGGCAATTTTGAGCCCAAGTCCGCAATCGCTTTAGGAGCGAGCGAGACAACTGATGGTTGCAGCGCCCTCAACGAGCGACCTCTTGTTGCATTAGACCTTTTTTTTTAATTTTCAGGAGGAGAAGCGCTCGACGCGGTCGAAACGTCCACGCTACACCAGCTCTGACGAGGAGAACGAAGAAGAGGAGGAAGCTTACGTGCCTCCAGCCTCACTCAATCTGAATGACGGTGATGACGTGGATGATGGAGACGACGATGACGACGACGACGACGACGATGATGATGACGACGGTGAAGACGACGACGAAAAAGATGACGATCGCGCTGACTTTAATGAAGACAGACCTTTAGCGTCAAGAACGAAGCGAAAAAAGCGTCGAGAGAGAAAGAAGCAGGAACAACAGGGCACTTTCGCCAATGCCTTACTCAGAGTAGGCACCAAGTCAACCAAGGACTCGACCCTGGACAAACCTGTGAGAAAGACTCCGGGTTTGTTGCTGGAAACAGCGGGCAGGAGTCTTTTGCAGCGAAAAGTGGTGACCTCGGCCAGTCTCGAGAGTGGCGGCCTCTTGAGATCTACCGGCGCTGCACCGTCCTCCACCAAACTCTCTTTTGGTCTATATGGTGGACATTTACCAGTCGACCACGGCAGTTACACAAAGTCTGTCAGTTCCGACTCGGATGGTGGGGACTCCTTCGGGGGCGCCAGCAGCGGTAGTGGCGCCCCTGGCGGCGCGTTAGGCCTCGGCGCGAGCTCGTCGTCAACCGCCGAAAGCAGTAGCACACCGGTGAAGAAAGTGTTTACCAACTGGGGCGGGGAGTTCTTCAAGAAAAACCTGGACTACCGCGCCAACACCAATAAGATCTTGGAGAAGATGAATCTAGGCAGATCTGCCAACGGCGAGTCACGGTCGTCCTCCTCTCACTCTTCGTCCGCCTCCTCGCCCCTGGCCAGCTTCATTCCCGGAGAGCGGTTCAAGGCCCTGTTGGGTACGAACAAGAAGTCACCGCTAGACCTGGAAGCCAAGAAGCTCAAGCCAAATTCCCTGCAGAATTCGTACGCGTGATATTTTTCGGGCTCCGTGTGGTTGACTCAGGTCATTGCTTATACAATTATCGTCGTAGTTGTTTAACACTGCAGTTCCTGGCTGTTCATTCATGTAGTGCTGTAGTAATCGCGCTAGACTTTAGTTCACCTTAACGGTACACAGATAACAAGGTCTCACTACGGACATGTATGTACTTATTATTGATCACATCAATATACATAGTACTATGATAATGCTACTTATGCCTCCTCTGAGGCGCACCGATACAGACTCATGGTTTTTTTTTCTTTCTGATTTCTCGAGAGTTCTTCATGAACTTCGACAGTTGCAGGAGACGACGTACACGCTCGTGCACAGGGTGGCGTGGAAGGTGCTGAAAGATGAACTGAAAGAACGGCCACTAGGGCTAAGTCGTCTTTTTCGTGTATCGGACATCGATGATGGCGTGCACGCTTCAGCCCGCCTTCCAGTTCTGCTGGATGACACAGACTGGACTCCCTGCAAGCGAGAACTACTCGCAGTGCACCCGGTAGTCGTTGCAAGAAACTCGTTTTCGGCGGACACTGACATCTCCTCCGTAGTCATCCCTTGTGAGTCGTTGGCAACCCTGGTTGCCAGCGTTGCTCGCCGCGCGCGTGTGTGCGTTACCTACCTGAGCCGGAGTCTGCAGCTCTGCGCCCTCTCCGCCTGCCTGCATGTTGGGGTGTTCGAGAAAACTGTTCGGGATCCCTCGTCATTCCCTCCTGGGCCTCCTCCCGGTGTGTGGCGTCTCATCCATTGTGGCTTGTAGCAGCAAAAGCAGCACCATGGCCTACACGAGCGAGCAGCGTGGCGCCAAGAACACGCCTGACTACAGGCTTTTCTTGAAGGACGACGGTGGCAAGCCGGTCTCGCCCTTTCACGACATCCCGCTCTAGTGAGTACTGAGAAAGGAGAAGGACCACTGGATGTGATCATTCCGCGTGCTTTCTGCTTTCCAGCAACGATGAGTCCAACAAGGTGTTTAACATGGTGGTCGAGGTCCCTCGTTGGACCAACGCCAAGATGGAAATCAACCTGAAGGAGAAGTTGAATCCTATCAAGCAGGACGTCAAGAAGGGCAAGCTGAGGTTTGTCGCGAACTGCTTTCCGCACAAGGGATACATCTGGAACTATGGTGCCTTGCCGCAGACCTGGTGAAGATGAATGGATATGGTCCGTCACGATCACTACTTGACTGTAGCCTATTACAGGGAGGATCCGGAGCATACAGATGCCTCCACCCAGGCCAAGGGAGACGGCGACCCTGTGGATGTTTGCGAGATAGGCCAGCGCATTCACGCCAGCGGCACGGTTGTTCCCGTCAAGGTACTGGGGACGCTGGCCATGATCGACGAGGGTGAAACTGATTGGAAAATTTTGGCCATCGATGTCAATGACCCCTTGGCACCCGATCTCAACGACGTCGACGACATCGAGAAGAAGATGCCGGGCTTCCTAGCTGCTACCGTGGAGTGGTTCAAGGTGTACAAGATCCCCGACGGGAAGCCTGCCAACACCTTTGCCTTTGACGGGAAGCCCAAGGACCGCGAGTTCGCGCACCAGGTGGTGTCTGACCTTCACAGGCAGTGGAAAGGGCTCATGGAGAAGGAACAGGTGTGATATCGACCTCAGTCATGTATTGTTAGAAGCAGCTTGGATCCTTTTGGGGCACAAAATGTTAGTATTAGTCGAGTTCACACGTGTGGGACTCGTATTCACATGCATCTCCGAGGGGGAAGTCAAAAAGCTTCGGAAAAATTGAACGACTTCGACCCAGTTAGGCCATTTAGTTTTGCTCATAGGATCCTTTCAAGTCAATATAGAAAGCGATGTTTCCACCTCTTCAGATGGTCTTTGTAGATCTCTGAAGTTTTCTTTATCTGAAGCATAAGTGTCATGAAATTTCCAAGAACTTTTGGATTGCCCCTTGTACAGATAAAGGTTCTGCAACGAGCTGCAGCACGAGTATGATAAGAATTTAAGCCTTTTTTTTGCAGGACGTCGACGGAGTTTCACGCGTCTCCACAGTTTATGATGGACCTGCCAAAATTGCCGATGCCGAAGGTGCTGCTGCCATCGTGGCAGAAGCTGCTGAAGTCGCACCCGATGCTTCCATTGATCCGAGTGTGGACAAATGGCACTATGTCAGCACTTAGAATATGTTTATTTTATCTGTCTGGGGCCGCTCACTTAGAAGGAACAAATACATTTGCCACTCTAAGCATCACACAGCGTGTTTCTTCCAGTATGGTTGGAATTCCTTGACCAAAAAGTCCTCGACCAAGGGCGGCGGATCACTGACCAAGACCTGGTTGATAAATACAGGTTCTACAACGGCGACACCTGCCTTGGCCAGCGAGCGCCAATCCACCTGCGTCTTGGGGAGACGTTGCGGCTCAGCCAGGCAATGAGTGGCTCCTAGAGGGTTGGAGTACGGTGGTTGGGCGTCCGTCACCACTTCGCCTCCGCCGAGCTCTACTAGTCGGGCAAAGGCCGCCCTACGTTCGGGACCGGTGTGCACAATGATGCGGAACCCTTCGAAGGCGCGCCGAACGCTGCGGCGCCAGCGGAAAGCCGCACGTGCCAGATTACTTCCCATGGAGTCCAGACCGGCCAAAAACCCGTTGTCTGCATTTCCCCACTCGAAGGAGGCTGGCGGAAGTATCTTCCCGGCGCTCTTGCATTCGGTCGCATATGAACCGTGCAGCACCCATTTTCCGGCAGCGATGAAACCCAGCATCTTCTCTGAGCGAGTGATCCTTTGAGCGACCAGACAGGTGGAGCTGGAGTCACACCAGTTCGATGTTGAGTACTGGACACCCACGGTGTTCAAGAAAGCGACGAATTCTTGACGGTCGAAATCACTCATGCTGGAGACCATGAAGCACAATTTGCTCTTGCCGCCGAAATCCTCTTCTTGACCTATAGTTGTCTGGTCACCTTGAGAGTTGAGCTCAGACTTCATATTCTCCTTGTCTAGAAAGGCAGTCAGGTTTTCCGGCATCTCCATTGACTGAAAGGTGGTCTGAAAAGGCAACGCCTGCACCTCTGGACGTGGTTGGTTGGAAGTCAAAACTTACTTGGTCCTGTTTGTCCCGGTCTACAGCAGGCAGCGCTTGCGTCTCCATTGCCAACCTCTCCTTTAACTTTTGTCTCTCGTCCTCCTCTTTGGGATCCTTCCACTGGATAACCTGCGACTCTCCTTCAACCGCCTGACTCGGATGTGGGGCTTGATGCAAAGGACAGGACTACATTGTCAGTCACTGCTCATTGTTTAACCCTGCCGAAGTCCTTACCTTCCTTCTCGTCATCTTCGTTCCTCTCTGGACTTGCATCGGTCGAGGTAAGGGTCACTTTTACAGACCTGCGCTTTTTGACAGACGTTTCCTCAACCAACTCTTCCATTTTGGCAATGTCTTTGGAGAAATCCTCCTTGTCGTCTTCAAATGCCTCGCTCGAACGCTCTTCAACCAGCTCTTCCTCCATAATTTTGGCTGGAGTTTCCTGTGTAACTGCAGTCACTTGCTCAGACTGATCACCGATCATTGTCTGGGTATTGTACCCTGCCAAGGAAAAGGTATATGAGTTAGTGAAGATGTTGATGGGTGGTGCTGAACACTCGCTTGCCTCTCTTCCGCGTGCTGGGCTTCCTGGATGTAGGCGACCCTCCACCCACTGTAGCCACCGAGACGTTGAGGCTCATCTTCGGATTGAAGTTGTGAGGAAAGGTGACTTCCTCGATCCTGCGTCCCTCGTCTCTGCTCATGTATACCCAATCGGGGCAGACGATGAACTTGCCGTCCTTACGCGCCTGTCTGAACTCTTTGCTGAGGTCGTTAGTCTTGCCTGAGAAAATCACATGCGTCACCTCTGGACCATATTGGTAGCGGAACCCGCCGCCTAGCGACGCCACTATGCCGTTAATTTCGTCCTGGATGCTCTGCAGCTTCTTGGCTACGTACACTACCACGTCTTTCAACAGGTCCAACTTGGTCGGGGTGGGACTCGGCCCTTTCTTCCTGGGATTTTTCCATGACTTGCCCACTTTCATCAGCTTCTCCTCCATCAGATCGTCGAAGCTTTTGCCGTCCTTGCCCAGCACGGGAATATTTCTTTCTTCCAACTTCTTCATGGTCCGCTCGTGACTCTCCTGCGCGTTGGATGGATCCAGATGTTGCAGCTCGTGTCTCTCAAATTCCTCCGCGGCCTCCCTCCTCTGCTGGATCTCCCTGTGGCCCCTGGTGTTCTTCGATCGCTTGATGCGTTCCACTTTCTTCGAGAATTCCTCGCGCTCATCGGCGGTCATCTCATAACGGCCGAGCTCCTCGCACTGTTTCTTCCAGAATTTGCGCGTCTTGGGGGAAGGGTTGGGGTCGCCGAGGAAGGCACCATAGGGGGTGTTAGGCGTTTGCACCCCATGCAGATAGTAGGGCAAGTCCTCGTCCTCTCGCTTACGCTTCAGATTGGCCGGGCTGGGTTGAGAGTCGGCGGCGGCGGTCCAGCGGCTACTAACTGGCGTGCCGCTCTCGTCTAGGTTTTCTGGCAAACGCTTTGGGCGTAGCTTCTCGATGTCCAAAGGCGCTGGGGTCTCAAAAGCCTCCTTAGTCGCCGCAGCTCTTTCCTCGGCTGAAACTAGTGGAGATTTGTGGCGTACCGGTGTTTCAGCATCACCTTCGTCAGGCTGAGTTACGTGTATCGTTGGCTGCTCCTCCTCGTTCAGAGTAGTAGATTTCTTTAAGTCATCTCTTTCTTGTTCCGAGTTCTCTTCTTTCTCATCTGTTGGTTCTGGTTTCCCTTCAGTGAACTTGTCCGAGTTCCCCACGAGGAACTTTCTCTCACTCACCCATTGCTTTTCTCTCAAGCATGCGAGCAGCCAATCCTTGTTGACGATGGGAAGGCCCCACTTCAGCCCCGCGTCGTACTTGTTGCCCTCCGGCGTGGCGCACACCAGGTGCGTGGACTGCTTGGCACCTCTCTTTTCTCGCTTAGCAAAGATTTCCTGCGCAACCATACCGAGAGCTTCGGCTACCTTTGAGATGAACTGGCGCTCCCGGCCTTGGTAGTTGGTAATCCCGATTACCACGCCGTTGCAAGGTCTCAGCTCGCGGTCGACCGTGATCGGTCGGTGATAATATTCCACCTCCAGTAGCGATCCCTGATCCAAACAGTCGTTGATCCAGTACTCTGACACAACTTCTTTGGTCTTGAAGTCATGAGTCTTGTTGGTACCCATTACGGGCACGATGAGATAATCCAGCGTGCCGACAAAATCCTTGTAGACAAATTCGCCGCCAGCTTCGGTCACCCACTCGCACAAGTCAATTTCAGTCTCCTCGTTGAATCCAATCAGGGCCAACTTCTTGTTCATCAGGAATCTGCTCACTTGGGAGCAGCTCGCCTCCTGGCTTGCGTCCGGCGCCTCTTTCTTGCTCTCCTCTTCCCGATTGTCGACCTGTTTGTACTGGAGCAAAAGATCGTTCTCATACTGCTCTTCTTCTTTCTGAGGGTCACGATCGTCGTTCTGCTCGCTAAGAGTCGTGACCTCAACTGCAGGTAGTTTTCTCTTCTTTAATGATGCCTTCAAGGGCTCCACGTAGAGGAAGTCCTCCTCTGGAGCAGGCTTGTGCAACTGCATGCTTTCCACCACCCAAAAGAGCGAGACCTTGTGAGGCGTCGCATTCACTTTCTGCAGAAGTTCAACATGCTCCTGGATGACTGCATTCATGATGACGTGTGTGAGGGAGCTGGTGATCTGGTTCATCCGCTTGGCGCCGGCAAAGTGAAGCACTCTCTGAATCTGAGTCTCCTGATCCTCGTTGAACCCACTGAGAAAGACGCTACAGCCCTCCAAGAACAGGCCAGCCTTTTTCACGCGACCCAATTCCAACTTGTTCAACAACTCGGCAGTAGATTCATTCCCGTTGCCGTGGGTGTCCGACTTACTTATCATTGTGACGTTGGAGTTGGCCACAGACTCGTTGACGTTCTTAGTGCTGGAAATATCTCCGTTATTGGGCGGCTGCATGATCATGCTGCACATCGAGACCTCCTGTAACTGAGCCGTCGCGTTGCCCTCGTCCTTGGTAGGAGTGGACACTTTGGCCCTGTCGATGCGGTAGTCTAAAGTGGGCAGGCAGTGGCCGCGATCGATGGAGTCGAAGATCCAGTCAGGACTGAGGCAAGGGATCTGCCACTTCCGCGCGTAACCGTACTTGTCGCCTGCCGTGGTGGGCGTGATGAGGATGGCGGTCTTCTCCATGTCAAGGACTCCGTCGTAGATGCCGCCATGCGACTCGATCTTCCTGCGCAACGTCTCCTTGTCCTTACGACTCATCTGCGAGATGCAGACGACTAGGCCTTTGAGTGCTGGACACGCGTAACGCAGAAAGCGCTTATCGTCCGCCCTCACATTTTCGTCCTTGCCGGCCTCCCACAGCTTCTCCAGCCATTCAGCCGTGTAGATGGGAATCTCCTTCCGGATGGCCACTTCGTACTTCTTCGACTTGACCGCCTACAATGATAAGAAATAGGCATATCAAACAACCATCGTGCCTAGTGCTTCAAAGCTTGACAACTTGCCTCGGCGACGAGATGCGTGACGCCGTCGTGGAATGCGTTTTCGTAGATTCCTCCCATCCTCTCCACTCGAAGCTTCACCAAGTCCTTGGTCACCTTGTCGAATCCGGTGGAGGTGACGACGCAGTCGCGCAGAGAGGCCGTGTACATGGGATAGGGCAAAGCCGGCACGGGTACGCCCTCGAGTAGACAGGAGAGAAGGCATCGCGGACCCACGATGGTGCACCTAGTGTCAGACAGGAATCGGAAGGCCTCACCCTCGAACGGATCTATGACGAAGACGTCCTGCTTGACGGGCTTGAGTAACAGGACCTCGTCGTGTGTGATCCACTTGGGAGCCATCTCCTGCTCCTGGCACTTCTCGAAGGCCTCGCCGAGTGACTCCGAACACGAGGCTTCCGTCTTGCCAGGCGGCAAGACGAAGCGCAGGGTGAAAGCGCCTTCCTCCATTCCGCTCGCTCGCCGTCGCCCGCCGTTTCCTTCTCAGTCAGCTGCGTGGAGGCCGCGACCTCGGCACCTTCCGACCTCCAACAGCACCAACAAAGTGGCCCTTTTTTCGTTTTCTGGGTAATTGCAGATCCAGGGTAGGTCTAGGCCATAGAGAAGTTGTCTGTTGACTGGCTGGGCACAGTTAACACTGCCCGGGGCCGCCAGCGAGTTGTTTTCGCGCCTCGCGGTAACTGCAAGATCTTAGTCACCAACCTCCTCCCAACCGTAAGCACGGAACAATTCGCCGTCACGACCACAGTCACTGAGGACTATGACGAACCTCTTCCCTTTCTTTATGTCGGCCATCAAGGACTTCGCTTGCCCATATCGTCGTTGCTCAAGTCCCAGTGGCACAGGTTCCGATGAAGCAACGTGTGAAACCTTTGCCCCGTCTCCATGATCTTCGTCATTGACCTTGTCCGGCACATTTGGAGCTGATGTCGCATGAGCTTGAATTCGGTGGCCAGCTGTTGGGATGTCGGTGTCCACCCATATCGAGTCCCCTCGTCCAACGAGATGAAAGGCGTGGATCTTTTCGCCAACCTCCTTTCACTGTCTGATCACTGCCAATGTCAGCCTGAACCACCTGTCGCTCCTGAAAATCACGTTCGATTCCTTTATCATGCTGCCGCTCTCCACCAACGCTTTAACTATCAGGTGAAAGTTGCTCGTCATCAATGAGATCCTCAGGTCGATCAGGCGCTTTGGGAAGGAGTAAGTAAGTAAAAGTGCTTCTGAAGTTTTTGGTGCTGGGTCCATCAGTCTGGACCACGATTTAAACCTTTAGTCCCAATGGGATCATGCAGAAGAACAATTTTAATTACCAGTATATGTTGTATATGTCAAAATAACAATTCTCCATCACCCTGTCTTGGTGACTCCATGAACGACTTGCACAAAGATGACAGAGCTTACTCAACTCTACTTCCCTAATATGCATCTTCTGAAGAGACTTTCCCAACCTTCTCTCCTTTGAACTTCGTGCTTGAGCTGACCAAATCTCATCTGGAAAGACTTCATTCCAGAGTACACAGAACACATTAGAATTGGAGTGACTCAAGTGCGCGCTAAAGAGTTCTACCTGACGTCACATGAGTTGAAGAAATGTCTCTAAGGTGCCTGCCTGAAGTAGCAGATATTGCAATATATGCCTCTGAGAGAGAGCCTGACGGACAATATGAGTGAAGAGTGACTTTCGATTTAAAGTGCATGTAGGTGCTGTCGAGAGCTTGGACTTGTGGCACATAGGATTTGACTTTAAAAGTTCCTGCGAATCTCGTACGTAGTGCGCAGACATCTTGGCATCTCTTGGTCCAAACTTACTACTGTGCTTGAGGACCCGCCACTCTGGTACTGCTGAAGATGGTTCAGAAGATTTCCTTCTTGAAAGCAAACTTGTACTCGTTGCTTTTTCTGAGAAGTGTGGCAGCAAGCGTCGGATTTCCGCAGTAGAAGACGGTCACCTTGCCGTTGTTGCTGACCTGGACCTTCTTAAAAAGCTCGTCCCAGTTCGGTCGACCAGACTTGGTGCGCGTCTTGAGCCCCGTGATGAGATCTCGCTTGGTCTAAACACGTGGATGTCTCAGTGCAATAAAATGACTTCTGTTCCAGCAAGGTGCTTTCGTCTACCTTTTTGTGCATGAGGTCTAGAGCCAGGTGCAGCGTCACCGCCTTGAAGTCGTCCACCGGCAGAACCGATGTGATGTACAGATGAATATCTAGAAATTTTTCTTTTACATTGGAACTCTCCAGCTGCTCGGCCTGTTGCATCTCCAGCTGCGAGAGCAGCTGCAAGAACCACTCGAATGTCCTCTGCTCCCTGTTGATCCACACGAAGTCTACCTTGCGCAGCCTGAATCCAGGCCCCTGGCTCAAGCCGTCAGACCAGCGATAGCTGCAGCGTGGGCAAGTGTTCTTCGACTGCCAGTACCTGTACATGATGGATTTGAGGATAGCGGCAAACGGTGTGACGCCAATCCCGGTTGCTACGAGGACCGCGTGCTCGGCTGCAAAGATGGCGCTGGACGGCGCACCGTGGGGACCGTCCACGAACACTTCAAGCGGAGGGCGCTTACGTGAGTGGGTCGTCCTTGGGCGGACGCTCTCGAACGAGCCATCTGGTGAAGAACTTGTGATACACATCTCAACATAGTCACGCACGATAAACTGAACCAACCTAGAGGTGACGTGTCAAAGAGGATTTTCTGCGGACTGCGGTTCAGATATCGGTAGGAGTCCCAGAAGGTGTTGTCTTCCGGGCTGAAGATGAGGGAGAACGCGTCGCTGAGGTGGTGTTTGCTGGCATCCAAATCGTAATCTTGCGTTGCAGAAACGATGGATTTGTCGATGGATTTGTTGACGGGCAAGTCTTCGACCAGGATGTTGGAGTCAACCTTCTCCGAGTCGTCGTCATGAACCGGAGTGGTTCTGCGCGGTCCGTACACAGACTTGACCCTCTCAAGCAATCTATGTGGTAGTTATTACATAAGGCTGCCGATTGCGCTCGGAATCCTTCTCACGTCGGTAATTAATGAAGCAATTAGGCTCTCATTGTAGAGCAACAACCTCACATCTTTCGCCAAGACTTTGTCCTGATAGGCTCTAGGCCTCGTCTTTCCCTCTCGATGAGGCTGTTTTCCTCCTGAAAGTACTTGTGCAATCGGTTGGTCCATCCTCCTGCACTCCTCACGTGTAGCGTGATCACGTCCTTTTGCTCAGGGGCGCTCCTGCATTTTGGGATTATGAGATCATGCTGGTGCACTACAACATGCCGTGATAACGCTGAATCCTCACGAGATGGTAAATGGATGCCACTCGAATTTGCTGATGGCCGGCAAGTTGACGAAAATCCAGTCCCCTGGTTGGAAGTGGAACTCCATCTTTCGGCGGATGGTGAGTTGCGTCACCTTGGAAGGCAGCAACACGCCGGAGACCACGTACGTCTGAGTGCTGCCCTCCAGCCAACGGTAAACCATCACCAGTTTGCCGCCCGCAAACACGGCGCCGGGCAGAGCAAAGAACATCCAGAAGGAGGGGCAGTGGAGGATCAGGAGGATGAAAGCGGGGCCGTACAAGATGTGACTCCAGTAGAATACCTGTGAGAGTTTGACTTGATCCCACACTGTACATAGGACATGTCCTAGTTACATGTACATACTCAATGTTCGAGTCCGAAAAAACGTAAGAGTGGGCCACTGTGACAAAGTCCTAAGTAAGGGATTTCCTGCGCTAGGACTCAATACGTTAGCCATGATGAGGCAGGAAACGCCCTGAAGCAGGCCCCCCATGGTCTTGGAGACCACGTGCAAAGTAGAGTGAGAGGGTTGAGTATTAACGGCCTATTTTGATGACCAGCATTGCGAGTTTTCAGACTCGTGTAGTAGGACTTGTCGTTGAAGTACATACTTCAAAGTGTCCATTTCTCCTGATCCATGGGATTGCTCCGAGGGCAATGATGATGAAGATCAGCCAGAGCGCGACTCCGGTAGGATTGGCCCATCCCGGAATTAGTCCGAAGATTTCGGGTCTGGCTGTGAGCAGCCACTCCGCATACGTCAAGTTCTTGGGCTCAACGCCCGAAATGTTATTGACCGCGAGCATCTTCTCGAAGTTGGGCTGCATATTTGTGCCTGTAAAAGATTGCCTCTTCCTTTCAGTGTCCACCGTTGTTGAACCATGCCACGTTACCGATATTGATCAGGTGCATGATTGAGTGAAGGGTCCCAAGAAGCACGAGCAGCACGCCCACCAGCTTATGATAGAGGACGTGCTGGTCCACGGGCAGGACTTCACTCATGCGGTGCCTTCTCAGCAATGTCAAGAGAGGCCTGCACATCAACAGGGTGGAAAGCGCAGTCAGGAAATTGATGCAGATACCTGCTTGGAAGTACGAGCTGTGACGGAAGCATAGGAGGTAAATGACCAACGCCTTTGACTAACCGCATCCTCTGGCCACGATGATCTGCCAACAGGCCTTTCCATCTAGACCGACTAAGCCCTTAAACTGCAGGGCCCGATGGATGAAGAGTGAGCAGACGCTGAATGCGAGCACCATCAAGAACATCACCTCCTGCCTGTTGTTGCTCATGTGCGTCCAGGTCAAACAAGCGGGCAGTCGTAAGAAAGAGTCAGCCCTTGGAGGCACTGGCACCAGCCACGTATCTAGGCTAAAGAAGAAATACTCATGGACTAGAGCAAGTGGAAGAGTAGGAAGCTTGATACCTCGCCGCCAAGGTCGCCGCCACGCCGTCTTCTTTGTCCAGGAGTGACCGAATGTCTTGATAGGTGAGCTGCACCTCCTTGTCGCACGCCTTCTCGCCAACACACTCCTCTATGAGGACACCAACCATCTGCTGAATCTCTGCTTCGTCGAAGATGACTCCGTTGTCGCTCATCGAGGCTTCCAGCACCCTGCGCAAATCCTGACAGGTGAGTTGGCCACTGTCATTCTTGTCAAAGAGGGTGAAGAGAAAGAACACCTGTACAGAGGGACATTGATGAGCGTATGGAGGATACTTGTAGGTACTAAAATGACGACTTTTGTCTCGTCGAGCTGCCCCAGAAAGTGGAGGAAGATGTAGCTGACGTCATCCGCGCAGATACGCTCTTCTTCCCAGGCAGCCCGTAGGAGCTCGTAAACCCGGTCAACCAGCCATGTCTGAAAAGACCCTTACTGTTACCTGTCCGTGGTCATGAGCCTCTCGACTTCTAC
>JAAUXU010129021.1_pt1 | contig 23277 bp, 23 predicted proteins | sample 7278151 | NCBI WGS metagenome assembly JAAUXU01 (sample SAMN14350113, study PRJNA611818) | marine sediment metagenome | isolation source: surface marine sediment (1.8m) | place: French Polynesia: Moorea | collected 2018-08 | reverse complement strand
AGTCAAAAGTGTCTTTTTTGACTTGAGATTTTGCGAAGCTGAGTCAGACTCACCAACATCAACAGTTCCGGCTCGTTTCAGGAGTGCCGAAAGCTCTGAATTTTGTTGAATTCTCTCAAGAATATAACAATTTTCGTCGCTAGGCTGGCCATATGACACTTTGGCATGGTTTTGTTTGCATATTCATGTTCACTATCAGTCCTTTCCCTACGGCGTATGCACATTTTTCGCCTTCTACAGCACTGGGGCCACCAGACACAAAAGCTCTTGTGCTATCTTTTAAAGTCATCTTTCAACTCAGCATATGACTTGAAATTCATCCGCTCAATATTTGTCTACTAAATGTTGTTCAAGCTTTTGTTTGTTCTTTTTTGTCTTGACGTCATCACTACACAGACGCCGAAAAACGCAGAATAGTGCGAGTGTGACCCCTGCCAGACGATGCTGTTGTGGCATTTTGTCTTCTCTATTCCTCAACAAACTCAGTGGTGCGTCTGGTGAAGCTCAAAGTCTTGATCAGCTTCTCTGATAGTCGCCCATAAGACTCTTACTGCCTTAGCTCAAAGTTATCAATGACAAATTTCACGCTCTGCAATGTCAAGATGTGCAGGGCAGCACTATCAGACGGGTCTGTCTGGAAAGTACTCAAAACTTGTGTGAGGTACCCTGTACATACTCGTGCGGACTCTGTTAAATTGCATCGAAGCAAAAAATATAAAAAAGGAGACCCTGGACATTTCACGGTAACGCATTGGGTGGAAAAGTTCAGCCAGAAGTTGTCTGCCTCGTAGCAACGGCTGCAAGCGTGTTGTTTGTGGCGGAGCAAGGCAGAAGTTGTGAATCAGAGGACTTACAGGGCTTCAGCTGAGTGAACACTGGTCGAAGCATAGAGAATATTCGTAGCACTCACACTTACCACTGAAGTTAGGATTGCCACGACATCAAGTTACTGCAACAGACGACCCAGGAAAGTCATGAAGGTGACGGGGTTACTTTGGCATAAGTGAGTCAGTTGTGATTGAGGAAATGGCCAAAGTTTGCAGCAAATGCCACTTATAAGTTAAGTAATCTAAGCTTGAACTCTGGAGTTGAACGTGGTCTCGGAATGACGACGACGTCGCTGCCGAGGACGATCTCACCCACTGAGAAGATGCAAAACTGAGTGTGCGAAGAAAGCAGTCAAGTGGATCGTTCATTAACCTCCTCTAACGACTCAAGAGTGGGCACTGCTTTCGAACTCCCTGTATGCACCACGTCCAACTCACAGTTGTATCACGACTTTTTCTTCCACCTGGGCTCGAACTCCAGGACTTCCTTATCCAAGGTGAAGGCGCACAACACTCAGGCCCTGCCCTAGTGGAGAAGATGAGGGTTTCTTTCCGCACATACAGGAAAAGAAACATTTTCGCGAATGTGAGCTGTTCAAAGAAAAAAAGCTTTGCAGAGGAGAGAAATCCCCTTTTATGTGTGACTACGAGGATCTGCTGCGAATGGTGATGATGGCCTCTTCGCCACGACCCACTCGAAGGACGCGTGCGCCGTCCATAACAATAAAAAGGGCGCTCTGTGGTGCTGCTGCAGCAAGAGTTGAGGAGTGTCTATGCAGTAGTAGTAGTGCACTTGGGTCCCCCCCCCCTTCCTGTCCTTCTTCCCCAGGGAGTTTTGGCACAGTCGTTTTCACAAGAACAGTGAGAAATGAAAGGCTTGTTATCGACGTTGTTGGTCGGGTCCAGCTGGTGCCAGTACTCACCTGTGTATCGATGGAAGTTGGCCTCCTGCAACCTCTCCCTCCGGAGCGGGGATGCCATCTTGCGGTGGTCGTCGTCCTCCATCCACGTCCTCGCCATCAGCTCCTCTCTGCCGGAGAAGACATCCTCGTACGGGTCTCGTCGACTCCGCCGAGGGCCACTTCTGGTTATGGGAGGTCCCAGAGAGTGACTACTTCTTAGTCGCCGCTTCCTCCGCCGGTCGAGAGAAGTGGAACAGACGTCTGCGTCGTAGTAGTCGTAGCCATAGTCTTCATCTCTCATGGTGTCAAGAGCGTTGGTGCTTTTCCAACGACGTCGTCCGTCAAGGTAGCGTTGCTGCTGTTGTCGTTCTGGTTGATGATCTGGAGACCAATAGTAGTAGTTTTGAGGTTGATGGCGCAGTGGTAGAGGCGGTGGCTGAACTGTGGACGAGTAAGAGTACCGCTGAAAGCTTCTGCCGTAAGGATGCTGGGACGCGAAGGGAACGCCTGTGGAGTAAGAGCCGTGGTCCAGGGCAGGAACTCCTGCGTAATAAGAACTTGGAGATCCTGTGGAATAAGTGAGTGATCTCTGAGGATGTTGACGCCAACTCCAGTCCATAGGGATGAGGCATTTCTTCCTGCAGTTGACGTTGCTGCAACAGCAGCAGCAGAGGTGACAGCAGCAGCAGGTGGTGGCCCCGACGGTCGAGTTCCAGTTGGGAACGACTGTAAGAAAGCAAATCAAGGGTCAACCCTTTGCTTTGGTGGTGGTGGAGGCAAAATAAACCCCACCTACCAGGATGACGGCACATGTGCTTGTGTTGTTGTTGTTGTTGCTGCTGCTGCTGCTGCTTGACCTTTCCTTTCAGGTATGCTGCCCAATAATCAGCCTCGGCCTCCGAGGCATCGCAGTAGTTGAACTTGAGATTGTTCGGCAGTTGGGAGACCGTCTGAGCCTACGGAGCAGACGTCATGACATGAGCAGATAGCTATAGATAGCCAACTTTCTCGTCCTACTTGTGGTAACATGAGCTCGACTAAATATGGCGGTAATGTTGCAGCCGTGGTCAGTAGGGCATTTCCTCTTTTTGTGCTGCGATATGAGGGAAAGCTTTTATCTTGAGTGATTTTCTCCACTTCCGGAGGAAGCAGTAAAGGAAAAAGAGGGAAAGTTGCCCCCCCCCCCACTACACCACACACCCTCTACCACCATAGTTAAGTAGCGTAGAACGCCGATTTGTCTACATCACTGTCACCTCCGTGTACTGCTTGCAGGAGATCCCATAAAAATTGGCAGAGCAATTTCTTTTCAAAAGAGGGAGGCCCTGAAAAAGTTCTCCTTTCTCCTCTCCCTCCCCGTATAATAGCAAAGTTTGGCTGAGATTTCATCTTTATAGCGTCACCATTCCCTGTGTCCCCTTCCGCTTGGCCCATTGTTACACACGAGATACATAGGTAGGTGGGGGGAACTTGTCCCGTTTTGTGAGGGGGGGGGGGGGGGTAAGACCAATTGTGATGTTAAAACTTTGCTTCTCTCCCCTGAAGGAAAGTGAAATCCCCTGTGCAGTGCACTGCACTGCAATGTCCTTCACCGCACTGTAATGGCAGGCACTGCAACTGAAATAACGTTACAATCAAAAGCAGATAGTCTCCTTCGTTGTCGACCCTGGGGATCCCCTGAGATACACATGGCTGTGTCACCTATGGAGGAAAAGGTCGATCTCTTACCCAAGGTTGCCAAACGTCGTCGAAAGCAAGAGAAGGTTGTTCTGGGCCTGCGAAGGAGCAGAGAGAAGACTTTTGCCAGTTGCCCAAATTATCGTTACTATCGAGAGTGAAGAAAAACATGAAAAAGAAAAGAAAAAGAGTCACTCTAAAGTCAGTTCGGCGGTCACTGAAGCTTGTCGTCACCTCTGAGTCTCCGACACGTACGATGCCAGTGAGTCGTTGGCCTTCTTGGTGCTGGCGTTGGTCGACTCCAGGAACGAGAGCACCTGGACCAAGAAGAGGGCGTATCTTAAACCACAGTGTGGGTAGTTGGCAGAGTGCATGAAACACCTACATTTTTTTTGTTTTTGATTTATTGACTACGCGAGCCCACGATGATGACCTGTTATTATTAGACATTCTGTTCAGCCTGAAGAAGAGTCCTTCAGAATTTATTAGGTTCTATCTATGTGCAAACACCAAAACGTGTGGGCCACATAGAAAAGTGCTCTAACTTGGAAAGAAGGCATTTTACGAGAAAGTTGAGCAACATAACCTTCTATTAACTTTAACTTTCAGAGGGACGTTAACAAGTCAAATTTCTTGATGTGACGCTTCACACTAGTATGTTTTAAACTACACAAAATCAGGCCAAATGCTACTTTCACCTCCTGGTCTTCAGTGTTCCATGGTTTCACTGACACCGACACCAACTGAATAAACACTATGTGCGTTCCCCTGAGGCAGTTGTCCACTTTTTGCGTGCGCAATTGCAGACTTTTCGCCAGAGAGGCCAGACAGAGGTCAAGCGAGCTTAGAAATGTCTCCTCACGCACTGACCGGGGCCTGAGCAAGAAAAGAAAGACTGAGGAGTCAATAAAGTTGTCGAAAGAACAGCTATTTCTGCGTTTGAAGATGTTCTCTCTCATCCCGGAACTGCTGCGGCTGACAAGCGAGCAGAATGGAGGCCAGGGTCGGGAAGAAGTCAATCAGCTGGCAACACTGTTCAGGCAGGGGAGTCTTGCTCGTGCTGTGTTCTGTCCCCTGGTCCGTGGTGCCCCCCCCCCCCCCATGTTGAACGAAGAAGAAAGTCTCGCGCACGCCATTGTTGTTCGGGAAGTATCAGTTGGTGATTGTTCACGGTGCATTAACGCAACAGCAGCCAAAAGACCTTGGACGACAGAGAAGAGGACGCTCTCTCCGCTACCGCGACAACAGGCTTCGAGTGACTGTTGCTGACAACGATCATGCACGTTGGGCATTGTCCTCCCGAGCGCAGATGGAAAGATCTGAGCTTCAACGCGTTGCCCATGTGTGCGTCAGAGCAAGAAGTCACACACAGCTCTTCAGAGGTCCGATGGAGGGGTGCAAAGTTGCTTGCATGACAAAACAGGGTGGAATGAGAAGATTTGCAACTCATTTCGAAGGCGACGTTCGGAATCTCCTTAGTCCGCTCTGTACTGTATTAGCATATGAATGGGTCAGCAAGAAGACAATATAGACCCGTGAGCGCTGCGTAATGCGTGTATTCCAAGTTCTGCGCGCTGCGGCTACTTAAAGCTCAGCTTCTTGCGGTTACGCTTTTCCGAAAACTTTGGTTGCGAACTTTCATAGGAAAGTGGCACAACGGTTGAATTCAGACGTTGGTATGTGGAAGCGCACGAGAATCTTCTCGAAAGTGGCACCAAGGCTAATGCATAGTAAAACTGTAATAATCTTCCTCCCAAGCAGTCATTATCTCCGCGGGCCGTACGAAATAAGACCCTTCGAGAGAAGGGGAGGGGGGGTCCAAGGCCTTCCCCCGCCATCTGCAGGCCTTTCTGGGGCCTTCTCCTTAACACGGGCGGCCTGACACGAATGAAGGTGAAATAAAAAGAAGAAAAAAGGGGGGCTAAGAAGCTGACTGAACAGGAGCCTCACCAATAGTTGAAGGAATGTTGCTGCCTTGGCAAGATCACGCTTGCCCTGCTTGAAGTGCGCACAAGGCTGCGCGGGGTTGGAATTCAATTTTGAGTGTCGCAGGTGGTGAAAGCAAAATGTCAGTCAAATAAACAGCTCTGCATGAAAGTCACAGTTATGTAAGACTTCCTCACTTTCCACAGGCCTTTCCTACACCTCTTTTTTGTGCTGTTTCCTTTCACTTTCTCGTCGTCGCTCTCTTCTGAGCGTCAGAAAGAAGGTCTGAGGAAAACTTTCTGGTGTGCGAGCAACTATCAAGCCTCTGCTGTTAGGAAAGTACGAAAGCGGCGGGCTAATTGACGGATATCGTAACGTGCACGCAGAGACTGTAAAGGGGTGCGACAGCTACATGAATGAGCTGTGTAGCACGAGGAAGAAGAAGGGTCCGAGATGTGTAGGAGAGCTGCGGACAGTGGACCTGCTGAAGTCGGACATGTGGAGTATACTTTCCCCAGCTCCGAAAAATGACCTTGGGAGTCATGATGATAAAAGAAAGTCGACCATTTCCTACTTTAATGGTGTTGAGAAAAAGTTATCTCTAGCTTTAAGTATGAATTCTGGGCGCAACTGACTAATTTTTCGGCAGAAAGCGTACTGGAGCTTAATATAAATGACGCCTTGAAGGCATTTGTATGTACAGATGGTTGCCTTAAACAGATGGGTGCTTTGCTCTCCTGTTCAACGCACTCGTGCATACCCGGAGGGCCTAGCAGGCATTGGGGATAGGCCTATAACATCTCTCGACACAAAAACACGCTACCGGGTGAACCTGCAGTGACTATAAGTTTTTGCGCCTACACACGGTGGTTGACGTGGTGATCTGTACCAAGTTGAGTCCTCGATCAGTCTTTGAATAGATGCGGTCGAGAATAATCGGCGAAGGAACTTGAGTTGAAGGAGCAGGTTTCAATGGCGACCATGTCCGAGTCCACCCCAGACAAGCTGACTCTGGAGCCCAACAGCATGGCCGGGGTAGCTCTGAATGGTTGCAACCTATGTTTCAAGAGTCATACCCAGTCAGATGATTCAAGTAGATTGCGCAGAGCTTCCCGAGTGTAGGACGATCACAATGACTTGCGGTTCACCCTGTACTGTCCCAGAACACAAACGTGAAGGCTCGGCCATATCAGGAACGTTCGCCCCTGTGGCCAAAAAAAAGTGTCCGGTCCTTCTACTAATTTGTGTCTGCACTTATATGTCCTACATGCCAGGGTTGCTCAATGGCTCCTTCCACACCGGACTGAAAAGGCTTTACCGTATGTCCAGTCTAAGTCGCTCAGTTTTCAGCACCGGAGAGACACTATTATACGTAAAAGTGACAGAGGTGAAAACAGTCTTCAGATACATTTGTGCGTATACGTATGTGAAGCTAAGTAAGGCTACACCAGAGGTCTCCATGGACAGGGTTAACAAAGGAGGGGCACCCCTGATCTTTGTCATCAGTGACCGCTGCGGTCTTGTTTGCTTCCCCTGCGAAAGCAGCATCCTTGTTCCAGCAGAAAGAAGGACTCCCATAGTTGTCTTGTCCTCCTGTGGGATATTTTTCTCCCACTTTAAAGAGCTCCTCTGGGAGGTCATTGCAAGTGACATGAATGACCGTGTCAGACATCAGGTTACTCCGCAGCAAAAAAGGCTCTCTTTATACAGTCCATTTATACAGTGTACGCAGCAAGGCCGAGGTCAATGTGCAACTCACCTTTTTGGCCGTCCTGGTGCTCATGGAGCCGCCAGCGAAGGGCCGGACGAGGAGAGAGGACGCATAGGCGGCAATCCTGGGCGTCTCCTCATCCACGTTCCACTGGGAGCACGGCCAGGGCCCGTACACGGGTCTGCCGTGGCAGTTCAGCCGCCTCTGCTGGTAATGTGGCAAGAACCCGTAGTAGTCGTCGTAGCTTGTGAGCGGAGGGATGTCCGGCTGTGCCCAGGATCTGGAGCGCTGACGTCTGTTCCTGTTGCTAAAGTAACTCCGCGGCAGCGATCCATAGTGACGTGGCCTGGTGGATGGGTGAGGACATGATGAAGTTGAACTTCACGTACGCACGCCAGAACAATCGTACCTGGTGTAGTAGCCGTCGCACAAGGGGTCGTCGAGGAAGAACTCCAAGTTGTTCTTGGGATCGTAGTAGAGAGAAGAGGCGCTCTTGCTCATAGGCTTCGGCCTCCCTGTGGGTGCGACCCTGTAGCTATACTCATACGGGTAGGTGGGGGAGCTCAGGGGGTGGGAGTTGTATACGCGGTTCAACGTCAACACCATTACGCAGGCGCTCGCGCCAAGGAGTGCATCGACCGATCACATCTTTCCAGTGTTTCCTAAAGTGGAAGAAAAACCAATTGGAGACGGGAAGTTTGTTCACGTGCGATCATCGTCGACTCCACTAATTCGAGAAGCTTTCCTTTCTTTTTTTTTTCTTTCAAGGTTGCACCATTTCTTGGCGCCCTCAACTGCTGGTGTCGAGCCTCTCAACATCTATTGTTTGCCACCCTGTGCGTGCGAGCGTGCGTGCGTGTGTCTGTGTGTGAGCCAGAGAGTTCATTGTATGCCAAGTCACCCGGCTGTCAAAGATGTGTCAGCACGACACGTTTAGCACTCGCATCCTCCTCCTGTTCGGACGTTTCCTGCCTTTCCGAAAGTTTAGCAACAAGAACAAGGACAGAGTCCACTTTCCAGAGTCTGGACTCCCCCCCTCCCTTCGTCTTCAAGGACATATGTGTGTATAACTTCACGAACTCTTCTTTCCGTCGTTATGTTCTTCTTCTTAAGGTTTTCAGAGTCTTTAAGTGTTCCTCAGGCAAATGTTGGCACTGACTCAATAGCTTCTCTTAAAAATAGACAAACAATGACATTCATCAAGGCGCTTTCAGGTGGCTTCAGCCTTGCTTTTGGGCCTACTTAATCTCTTTTCATCTCCTCAATTCTGCCTTCGAGCAAAGCCCTAGCGGCAAGCAGAGCGCGCATTTATGCTTATACAAATGTTGCTGGCGTTGCATTAATCAAGTAAAGGGTGAGTCAAAATCCTTTGCACTGTTTTCGAGCCACTTCTGCACACACGATGCGGACATTTAATCCAAAACTACTGTATGAATTTGTCCCAGACAAGTTTCTGCGCAGTTTCCCACACACAATGGTCTTCAGCTGTGCCAACTGTCGGCAGTGGAGCTTCCCCTTAACTAGAGCATCACACGGTACAAAAAAGCAGTTCCAGAGAGTCCCTTTACTTTTGTCATCTGTGCAAAAGCTTGTGTAGCCTTTTTGGATCTTGCCGAGCCTTGTGGTGTCCAGAGCATCAATAAACATTGACAGTCCGCTTAACGTGCGGGGTATTTTGATCCACCCCTTATGTTCCTTTGCACACATATCATTCTGCGTGCACGCACGCCCAGGGTACGTCCCGGCCTTTCTCTTCGGCCAGGAGGACATCCCGAGCTTGCCATGTCTCGGCTTCGCCGCCAGAGAAATTATTTTTTCCCCCTCTTCCTGCTCGAAAGCGAGCAGCAGGCAGGGGGAAAAAGAACTTGCACAAATAAATGTGGCGAGGGACATCAATGGGTCTGGGTGGGGCCAGCGAATACGCGTTCAATGCGTACACGCCAGAGTGTCGAAGGAGGAGGCGAAGAAGAAAGAGCCTTTGTGGTTCGCATGTGCGTGCATTGGCATGCATGGCTGAGCTTTCCCCTTCTCTATCATTCTGAGCTCGTGGTTTTGGGGGTGCTCAGCACCGACGACAAACAGGAGGTTCCAAGACCCTGCTTTAAAAGTCGTCATCTGCCTTGATGAGCCTGATGTGGGACAAGATCACTCCTGGTGCGCCTTGATCATCCTGGTCATCCAGCAATGACAAGGACATTTTTACCTCTTTCATTCTCTTTCTCATTCTGATTTTTTCTTCTTTCTTTTTATGTCCTCTTTTTTCCGACTGAGAGAGAGATTGGATTTCTGATGGCAACGGACCTCGTTCGATCACTGGCTTTTCGCTGACTAATGGCAAAAGAGAGGAAAAATAAGAGCAGCGCTTTCACTGCCAGGGGACAGGGACAGCGCTTTGTACATTGCCAGGACAAGAAGGAAGTGGAAACAGTTCTGGGCAAAGGTCACGAGGCACGAGGACGTGTCTGCATTTCATCACTGCAATATGTGCGGACAGCCATGAGGGACAAGGGAACAAGTGATGCCAGGGACAGCAGCCCAAGTGATGCCAGGGACAAGAGCACAAGTGATGCCAGGGACAAGAGAACAAGTGATGCCAGGGACAAGAGATCCATGGATCAAGAGATGTTGGAGACAACCCATACTAGAGACAAGACATACACGAGTCAAAAGATGCATGGGGCAGGAAATGAATTGAACAAAAGGTGCTGGAGACAAGAGATACCAGAGACTAGAGATGCCATTAGCAGAAGGTCCAGGGGTGAAGAGATGCATCGGACAAGAAATGACAGGAACAAATGATGCTAGGGACAATATTGCTAGGGACAAAAGACGCTGGGGAGAACCGATACTAAAACTGTGTCTTAAAGCCCTTATGTGTTCGATCTTCTCAGTGCATGCAATTGTGAAGCTTTAATCAGTTTTTCGATTAATTAGTCGATCTATACTCACAGCTAGCTTTAATCTTTTTGAACAGCATCATACTATGAAATTTTAGCTGCCATACCAGAGTTTATCGTCAAGACTCCCAAAGTCTTTGCTATGTGCCTGTCTCCAATCCGGCCAGAGTGCAAAACGGCTTGAAAAAGCGTGTTAAAATGTTCGACTGCGACAGGTCCACTTTCCAGAGCTCTTTCAAACACTTTTTGGCCTCTTCTCCCCGGGGTCCCGTTGTATGTGGCACATCAATAGCAGGTCCACTGAAGATAAATGAATCACACTGTCCCATTTTTTGCATTAGTGCCACTTCAAGGTCGACTCACTGTTAAGAAATGGATAAGCTCATTCCAAGCACAATCATATTTGCGAAAGTCTCGACCCAACTTCTATAGCAGGCAAATGTCGGTTTCGTGGCTCCAAGCTTTCGACTGAATGTTCAGCCATTTATTCCCAGCCGTGCGCTGCCTCTCCCATCAAGGGTGCAGTGCCTTTAAAGTAGCATCACTCTTTTCTCCTCTCCACTCCATGTATGTGATGCCCCTCCTCAGTGGATGTGTACTTATGCAGTGCATACACAAGGTGGACCGAAAGATGTGAGTAGAGGCTCATTGCTCAGCTTGTGCTGGAGCTATGAATGTGGAACTGGCCTCATTTGAAAGAGGAGATGCAAAATTTCTCCTGTCAGATCTGGCCTCTCAAAGTTGAAATGGTGACTTTTCAGCTGTTTGAAGTCTTGATTATGATTGACTATTTTCTATATTTCATAACTTTGCAGTTTCTGCTTCGACTTAAAACAATCTTATTGAAAGTTAACATTTCTCAGTTGAGCCAGGTGTATCAAGGCCATTTTGAAGTCCTTCAGAAAATTCTACCAACATCGATATACTTAAAGTCGATTTAGACAGTTTTCCTTGTGGGTTACGTACACACTGGCCCTGCAATCAACCATTGCCTACCTGGCACCTACAACGAGATCATTCCAACAGATGTTGCCTACGTGCAACAACCGTTTGTATACTTATTACAGCTATGGGATGATGTGACTACACAGTTGGACCAAAATCTGTAGATGACTCCTTTCCCTTTGTTTCATCTGATGACAGATTCTCTTGGCAGCAACTCACTTCCTCGACCAGACACAAAAGGCGAATTGTTTTCAACAAACATTTTAGTAACCCATTGTCAGAGTCACGGGTTCTTCTGTAACTTCATGTCGAGGCAACTGAATGCTTGACATGGTTAAGGGACCATCTGATGGACTAAAATGTAAACACCAACATCAGGGTCCTGAGTACCACAGTCATTTGTCAATATATCTAATGCCACAGAAGAGTCGGTCCTGAAATACGGACACTTCTGCCAACTTGCTGCTCTGCCGTCGTCACTGTTTAAGATGAAAATTTTGTGCAGTACATTCGTAGCACTTGGACGTCCTTCATTGATCCCGCACTCATATCCACTTACTGGTGGTCCTACTCGTGAAGGTCATGTCTACGTATGCTATGGCACGTGCGTCCTCTTTAGCAACAGCGGATATGCTGATTCAGTACACTTGTGACAATTGTGTACTGTATGTACTCTACTGCAGCTACCAAGTCCAGATAGATAACAGACTCCACCACGTTCACAGGGTGACCAGGAAAGTCCTCCACAAGCCGACTTTCAATACAGGCTGTAACGTCTTCAGCAGTGCCAAAGTAATCGCTTGAGACGGTGCCAAAAGGCGACAGCAGCAGCAGAGAAAATCGTTTTATGCAAAGAAGGTTTCGACTTTTTCCCTCTCCCCCTTTGCTAAGTCGAGTTATAAGATGAGGCCTTTATGCCAAGGTCGTCGTAAGGGCACAAAAAGGTCGCTTTGGCCTTGGCTCAAATGAGCAGGAAGCAGAGGGAACTACAAGCAATTAATGTTTGCGAGGAAAAGAGTAAAATGGCCACTTTGGGGACCGTAAAAATTGCTGGGGGGAGGGGGGGGCACCAGCTACATGGAGATGTCTGTCCATCTGTCTGTCTATCTATCTGTTTGTCTGTCTATTTGTCTGTCTATTTGTCTGTCTATTTGTCTGTCTATTTGTCTGTCTATTTGTCTGTCTATTCGTCTGTCTATTTGTCTGTCTGTTTGTCTGTCTATTTGTCTGTCTGTGTGTGCGTCCGTCCATCCTTCCGTTTCTCCCAAAGAGAGACAAAGAAAGAGATTGAGTGGGGAAACTATTTCGGGGAGGGGGAGAATAAGATGAAAACTTTACTTTTGTTTCAGCTTCCCCCTATTCTCATCTTACACACACGCATTTTTTATTTTTTGTCTGGGTTCCTCCCCTGAATGGTCCGAAGACTTACTCGATAAGATTCAAGGACTCCACGTAACAAAAAGTGACAACTTTGCAGAAGAATCGTGCGCTTTACATGACTGGTGAGACTTGTCTGTTGGGACGTCTCCCTTGGTCGAGGACTCCTCGTTCTATGTACTGAGTACTCACACTCGCAGCTGGAAGAGGCCACGGGCGAGGGCTGCCTGCAACAATGAAGACGCTTCGACGACCACCATGAAAAAAATTGGCGATGCAAACTTTTGAGCTTCTTAGGTTGGCGAAGCTTTTCTTCTAGCTTCTACCAGAGCTCACAGGCAACTGGCAGAGTGAAGGAGAGAGGCCTGTTGAGAGAAACAGGACCAGAGAGCGAGCGAGAGAGCAAGAGAGTATCAGGGATAAAAGCAAAGAAGAAGCAGACGTGTGCTAGTCTAAAGGAGGATTTCAACAGAGGTTATGAATTACGTATAAACACCGCACTCGACGGGATGGTGGAAGTGGTCGTCGGAGCTGATGGACACCTACAGATGCCTGGACGTGTTCAGGGATGGGGGCGAGAGGTAGCTTTGCAACACCGACGGCTGGGAGGAGGTTGAAGGGGGTACCAACACCTAAAGTGTGCCCTTCCTGCATACTCACTTATGGGCTGGAAGCAGTGTCACGACTTTTGGCGATTTATCGCCAAATCCACGACTTTAAGGGTTCTGGGGCGACCTTTTTTTTCAGCAGTTGTTGATTTAGTAATGGCCATTTGGGGCCTTAATTCTTATTTTATGGGTTGCGACTTTTTTTCCTAAATACGAACTGGCGATTTTCGCCACTTTTTTTGCATCAGCGTGTGGAGACACTGGCTGGATGCCAGAAAGATCCGTGGCCTCGGTCTGCCCGACTGCTGCATCTGCAAAGTAAATTATTCGTAACCTTGTGCTCGCCCAGCTCGTAAAAGTGATGGCGTTAAATAAAGTCTGATGAGGCTCGGCATTGCAGAGCTCTGGCGAGCTCTGGCAAGTCGTCGTCTGGCATCAGTTGGGGGTCCTAAGACCAAAATTTGGCCCGTCCAGAAAAGCGTTGGCAGCGTTGTCACAGTTCGACCCATCTCATTAGACAAGTTACGTGCGTTTATGAAGTGATGGACTTGACTGAATCCTGCGCACTCTCGTTTGACGGCGTCACTCACGACGCCAGCTCTTGCCAGGCCCTTGAAAGGCCGTTGGAGGAGGCAATTTTGCCTCAAAGTGTGTGTTGTTAAAGCTGTTACAACACGGTTTGTGCCCTGCAACTGATGCCACTGGCACGCACTACATACGAGAGCTGAGCGGGCCCCAGAATGAGGCTACCACAGCAAAACTTGCAGCCTGCGTACGTACGTAGTCCATAGGAGGACGCAAAAAAGCTCTGTTGACAGCTGAAGGCTAACAAATGGGATTCCCGCTGAAAGCACCATCTCTCTCTCAAGCAAAGAAATTTACACGCTCGAGGGATTCCTCCCTAAAAAGCTTGCACAAATGTGTTACTTTGGGGTCCCTCCAGGGCACATTCAAGGGGGTCAAGACATCACCTGAGCGCTGCCCTCAAGGTGTGGGCTATGCTCGACAGTACCTCGATGTGGGGGAAGAAAGTTCTTTGAAAGGTGCTCAAAAAGTGCAATGAACCGTGAACCCTGCAGCATGCTGATACTTCCCAACGTCTTGTTTCTCATCCTTTTCTTCACTCTACACACACGAGATGAAGGAAGAAGAGCTCTGGTATATCTACCACTGCTTTACTAGCGAGACCGCGCCGAGCTTGCAACGTCATGCAGTCCCTAACGTTGTGCACGCGCACATAAAGCTGCTTGGAGATCCTCTATGGAAACGAGCTCTCGTCGTCTGTGTAATCAGAGAAGTAAATCAGCCTAGACAGAACAGGTTATTTTTCTTCCACGCAAAGAATCAGGAAGCCTGGAGAAGGTCCATTTTCTGAGCTTAGAGGAAGCAAGCCATGGAGGAGCCCCAGATACTCGTGTTGGGCGCCGGGGTGGTCGGCATGAATGCGGCGTTGCAGATCCAGAAGGACTTGGTGAGATCCCCGCCGTGCGTGGCCCCATTTGAAGTATGTAAACCCGTTTGTTCACTTCGCGTCAGCCGGAGGCGAGGGTCACCGTGAGGGCTGACCGGTTCTCCCCCCACACCACGAGCGACGTATCCGCCGGAATCTTCCACCCGGACTCCAGGTTCAGGGGGCCCACCAAGGAATTGACCGACTTCTGGCTCATGCAGAGTTGGAAGTTTTACCACCAACTCAAGGAGGCGGAAGGCGCAAAATACAACGGAGTAATCGACGTAAGTATCTTAGGTTGGTACATTAGGCAAGGGTACATTTAGTATTACAATAATATTTGATAGATATTAATGAGGCAGACTCCTTTATAGTAAAGTTTCCCATTGACGACGTCGTCTAGTAACGTAACGTTGGGTGGTATCGTAACGTTAGGTAACCGACAATATTAGTAGGGCTGAAGATTGACTCTGCGTGGGTTGACCACGATCATATTTCTGACTGCCTGAACTGCACCAAAACAATGAGGTAGGTCACCACCACGGCCGTGGCACCCAAGAATCCGGAGTGGTTCAGGGAGAAGAATCCATAAGGACTGACGGGTGCAGGGGGATTGCATAAGCAATGCTGCAGCAGCTGTAATGGCGGATGACAACGACTCAACATAAGAAAGACGTCTAGTACACGGTCATGAAGCATCACCTCAAGGTCAACGTGGTCCTCCGCGGTCATGACCATGGAGTTCTGCCACTTGAAGGCCGCCAGAGCATCTCTCAACTCGCTTCTAGCGTTTTCTACTCCTTGGCCAGCAGTGAAGAAGCCGAAACACTGGATGCCAAAGGCCACGAACGTGCAGGCGAAGAACATGGCCAGGTACACGCGCTGTAACGACCACGTAGAGACCGTGCTGCTCAAGACGCCGAAGGCGGTGATCACGGCTGTAGAACATCGCGCGTGGAGTCAAACGCGAGCTGCTTCTTTTCTGTCATCTGTGAGGAGACCCAAATCGACTACATTTCTTTTCTGCATTTTGGGCACTTCTGGGCCGCACATTTGGACTTCCTCATTTCGGAACGTTTTTGTACTCTCATTTGTAGTTTCCTTCACCATTCTTAAGGTGGAGGCAGAAAGACATCCTGTTGCTTCCCTTCTTATTGCTCGATAGAGCAGGAAAAAGGTTCCACCATTTTCCCCGTACTTAAGAATGTTACATCAATAGACCTCTTTCTATAATGGAGATCTTTAGGTTGATCTCGATAAAGTTGAAAAACTGTAATCGATTTGGGACCCCACGCTGTATCTACACCTCTATCTATCTCTGTGTCTATCTTCTTACCAACAGTGAGAGTGAAGGACACCCCTGTAATGACGAGTGGACCTAAAGTGTCATTCAGATCACTCTGCATTTGACACAGGCTGACGCATCTTCTGATCATGGGGATTGGAGGCAACCTTTTGACATATTCCGAAGCTTTTTTCGAAAAAGAAAAGAAAACACCAGCATGATGAGCGCTAATTGGGCCTTTTTCGGTATATGCGAACTTACAGTCATGTTCTTGCATTAGAGCATGAAGCAGAATATCCCGAGATTTTCTCTTTCTTCTGACCGGCGTGGTCTTGGCGACCAAGTTGGCGGCCTCTTCGAAGAGGAACTGCACGCCGTACAGGTGCAGCAGGATAATGTAGACGCTTGCCAGGAAGATGGGGTGGTAGGCAGAGAAGTAGGCCAGGCTGGAGCCCATGATGATAAAGCCTGTCTTCATGGTATGCCCGTAACTCTCGTCGGAATCTCCGTATAGCTTGTCGAATATGACAATGTCGATCAAGACTATGATGATGAAACTGACGGCGTCGCAGGCCAAGAAGAACCACACGTACCAGGCGATCTTGTTCTTGGCTTTCTGTCCAACTGAACGTATAGAATGCATATTGGATTTTCAGAAAATAGAAGATTTTCACGACAGAAGAACTTCTCGAGTTGTGGTAGCGGGTCCAAAGTTTAAAAGTGGCATCTTGTTGCATTGCAGTTGTTAAATTTCTAGAGCAAAACTTACTGAAGAGGACTCTCTCCAGTCTTCACTTATGTGGGCAACGACTAGATTTTTGTAACCTTCAGTCAAGTTTGGCCTTTACGAAGTGCAGCTCCAGCTCCAGAAGCTCTCCTCTGTGGGGCCTCCTGTGCAAGGGAAGGCCTAGTTTTTGCCAATGTGACAAAAAAACTCCAGATGACAAACAAAGACCTGGCTATGAATTAAGTGCTGTCATATACTACCTCCGGTTGGAAGAAAGTGATGCATTGCACGTTTTATCTTGGTCAGGACTAAAGAGAAACATTTTTGAGGCATTTCTGAAATTCGAGTTTTGCTCTCCTCCAAGTGCAGTTCATAGTGACTCTGATCATATCAAAGTGTTGCAAACCTGCTTCATTGATTGCATTCTCTCTCAACTTGCCATCATTTTGATATTGCAGCAAAAAGTGAACGACACCTTGGCATTCATCGTTGGACAAACTCTTTTTTCTGTTATCCCTCGACAATTTCCCATCTGTTGGTGGTTGCTCTGGATGCATTGCAGAGACCCAGTAGGAAGTGCTTTGATCAACTTCAATAGTAGTAATATTCAACGAGGAGCTGTTTTGGGTTCACCTGACCTAACTTGCTACAATTACCTGGTCTAGTGGGGCATCTCCATACAGTTAGGGAAAGTTCTATCAACAGCCGATTATGCAGATTCAACTGCATCATCATATATCCCTTTTTTCCGACCGGAGGTACGCAAAGCAGGGAAAAAATGGCCTTTTCGTCAAAGTTTCACTGCACCACCCAGTGTTGCTTGGGATGATTACATTCTGCTACCAAGAAATCAGAGTTCTATGAGGGATTCTACACCTGTCAGTTGTTATGCAACTCGGATAAGGAAACTGGCATTTCTCTTTCAAAATGTGATATCTGACTGTCAGTACTTGCAGAGTTGCATCCAAATTTTGGCCAATTTCCCTTAAAGAAAGAACAATCGCACCAGCCTGGCGCCCTCTTGGGGTTGCTGGGCTTTGGGCACTTTAGGCAAGTTGCTCATGGTGCTTGATCCTGTGTCTCAGTGTGTCAGTGACCGATTTCAGGCGCTGACTCCAGACCAAAAGTTGCCACTGGGGCGGATGCAGACCATTTCCTGCCGCAGAACCCGGCCAAGGACTTTTTTCGTGCTTCATATGGTACAGTACACACATTGCAGTAGGGTTTCAGATTTTCTGCTCCCAGTCAGGAACAGAAAAGGGCCAACTTCTCGCCGAAAGTATAAATTGCATCACTGCAAAGTCAGACTTTAATTTCCCGGTTTGATCCGAGTGCGGGGCCTCATGTTGTGGGCCGGTGGGGGGTAAAAATTGACTCAGATAAAGTCCTACCTTACAGTGATGGAACCTGCGGTCAGGACACAAGATTTGGGTGCAAATAAAGTGAAGTTCGCGGTGCGTAAAGTACGTTGCAGCCGATTATGGGCAACTTTACACACACTGAAGGATCATAAGACAAGAATCTCGCGTCAAGTACAGACTCTACCGTACTAACAATATACTGCTCGTAAAGAAGGCCTTAACGGCCCTCACTTGAAATTGACCAAAAAAGGGCTCTTTGACGCTGCCGTCAAAGAGCCCGAGGTGGTCAATCCCCAGTGAGGGCCGTAAAGGCACTTTGAAGGAATACAGTTCGTAGTTTGATGCCAGCATTCATAGCACACGGTGTCTTCCCGGAATATGCAGCCAGTAATTTCTTTTTTTCTGCCAATATTCATCATTCACAGTACATACCGCGGTCCATATATACCTGAACTGCCCGCCCCCAGCGGGTCGTATGAGTCATATACAGCCCGCCGGGCGGCAAAAACACAAAACTTGCGGCCCGCTCAGGGAGGGAAAATGAGCGCGTATACTGTGAATGCTGGCGTACAAGTACAGTACAGTAGATGCGTAGATCTTGACAAACCTGGCATCACAAGAGCATCGTTGTGTTTTGAAAGTGCCCTAGAAAACTTATCAAGGCTCCTCCACTTTCGCTTGAATACTAAAGTCATCGTTGTGGCTGCGACGACATCGGTCAACAGCAGCACGTTGAACATGATCATGTCCATGGTAGAGAAGCCGATTTTCTCATAGAAGTACGCCATGTTGAAGTTACCATCCCGGACTAGTGGGTAGAACAACAGCATGTACGAGGCGATGGGGAGAGCGAAAGCGACGGCCAGCTTGAAGAACGACCCACCTTTGGGCACCAGGTGGCCGTCGCTCTTGTCCACGGTGAATGGGAGTCCGAATACCGCGACGGGGTTCAGGTAGTACCTGCTTCGATGCACCAGTGACATGGTAGGGGAGCAGACAGACAGTGTGTCTCGAACTATTGTGTGTTGAGAACTTTTGACTATGAAATTCACTCAGTTTTAGTCATTTTCTTGCACCTGCTCCGGTTGACAGTCATGTGTATCAGCCAAACAGCTCAGGTCTATTGTGCTCTCTTTGTCTTATCCTCTTTTTGTGCTCCTCGTCTGTGCGCAACCGCGCATGCCCATTAAGTATTAACATACCCGCTGACTTGGGTTGGGTCATATGGCAGCTCTGAAAAGAAATTTTTGACACATTACTGTATACTTTATGGGTTCGAATGAGGCCCTTTCAGCACAGGTTGTTTCAGTGAATTAAATTCGACCCAAAATTTAACGCTATAGAAGTGATTCCTGGGGCAAGTTGGTGACTTTCAGTTTTAGGGGGTGTCACTTTAGTGGGACAGACGTTTCAACGAGATCGTTCATTATAATAAGAATGATGAAATAAAAATTTTGAATCTTCTCTTTCAAATGAGTCAGGTACACTGAGCACTGACAAGGCCTTCAAAAAGCTATCCTAATATCGAGTTACTTGTGGTCCTCTTTGTACGTGGCTCAGACACGCACAAGGAAGACCTAGATGATAAGCCAATAAAGTCACAAATGACCCATTGCAAGAGCTCTGCAATTAAGCATTACCCTACCTGGCACAAACAGCTAGATCATTCCAACAGATGTTATGCCTGCGTTCAACAACCCCCTGTATGTCAATTATTGCTGTGGGATCGTGTGACTCGTGCGTCCCAGCATAAGCAGACATTCGGGGTTCATTCCTTTTTAATGCGTGCTGCATTCCGAAAAGTAGCACTATTAAGTTACGGTGACTACGCAGAAACAAATCGAGCTAGTAACACACTACCATTATTACTTTAATTGTGGAGTCCGTTTGAATATGTATGGCTCTGAACAAGCATTTGCTGAAACTTTACAGAGAAAACCCCATGCATTGTTTTGGTGAACAAAGATCTGAAACAGTGACAAAAATATATCAGCAGGGGGGAGGTGACAAAGCCATGCATCATAATCAAACACTACAAAGATTACAGTTATATAGGTATTATATAACTATACACTATACAGGGATATAATAATACATGCCTCGAACACGGAAAACACCAGCACAGTACAATTAATTGCATGATATGGGAGCCCGCAGTTGTGACGTGAGTGACCTCATTCACGTAGACATGCGAGAAGCTTATGAACTACCGGGGAAAAACAGCAACAACCGCAATCGAGTCACCTCCAACACAGACAACTTCGACAACAGCAGCACGATGAGGTACGTCAGCACTGTAGACATCCCCCTCATGGGTTCGGGGAGACGACTGTGACGGTGAAGAAGCTGGCGAAGCGGAGGAGCACCATTCGGCGAAGAGGTTGCCCCACGAGCCGTGGAGGACGTAGCAGTTGCCCAGCCCAAACAGGTGATAGGCGCCAAAGAACATCAAGGCCGGAGCACAAGAGAGAAACCCGACCTTGTAGGGGAGGTCGTGGCTGTTGTCATCTCAGACCCAGAGCGCGTCATAGAAAATAATGTTCAGGCCCACGCGCACGACGGTGCAGAGAATGTCGCATGCATAAACCAGCTAATTTGTGATTTTGATTTCTTCTCTATTAAAACCATACACGATCACACATGATCAGAGGGGCAGATCACTAGCTAGTTACTACATTTTGAGGTCAAAGGCCACGACAGTGACCCCGATGTACACGTCCACGTCCACGGAGGTGAAGTCAGCCTTGACTGGATTGTTGGGATTGCCGTTCCAACGTAGAAGGATGACAATCACCACGATGCAAAAGGTCGTCAAGACAAAAGAGTGAGGGACAGCTTGAGAGGAGCCCCTCTCACCACCACCAGCCGGCCGCCGTTCTCGTGGTCCACGCTCAACGGGAACTCCAACAAGACCAAGAGCCAGAGAGTGCTCCTATTCCGTTTCAGCAAGGCATGACTGGGTGACGCGTGCTCTAACACTGACCAAGCGTTGTTCAGGCCCCACTCAGTGCAGGTCGTCATCTGCACCACTCACATTTGTGTGGAGTATACAAAAGTGTCGACTGCAGAGTTCATCTTTGAACTCCTTGCACAACGTCGAAAGCGTTCAATTCCATAAAAATGCCTTTACCGACTTCATCACTTACCCACCCAAGTATCCGAAGAGGTGTGCCCAGTTGACTAATTTCTTGTCCAATACCTCGTTGCAAAGCTATGTCCGCACGTTCATTGTATTGCTGAAAAAGAGCACTTCTTGGCGGATCCACCCATGTGTCAGCATTTGGGCACAAAAGTACTCGCGTGACACGTGAGTGATGTGACAATAGGTAAAGTTTTAATAAAGGCGAGTCCCCATGTGTGTGTGACGGCCTGGGTACAAAATTGGGATTCACGTTAACTTGTGAAACTTGTGAGTGAACGGTACATGAGACCTCGTAGAACAATGGAAAAAGTACTGTACAGCCTTGCCTGTGAAGTTTTAAAAGGCAAGCTCAGTACTATGGTCAGCCAGGTAGAAGTCTGACCTTTTGGAAGAAGAATTATATTTTGTGGTTACCGTTGACGATGCAGATGACCTTGATACTCCGCACGCAGTCAAAGGCTCATGCTCAAAAAGCATTTTAATGGCTGCTGCACAATTGTTTAAATATATATGCACGTGCGTGATACCTCGAAGGTATCATACTACTTGTTCAGCAGCTATTATGTTACAACTTTGAGATATACCATTTGTAGGAGACATAGCTTTTAGGAAGAAAAATGCTTTGTCAGAAGAAAAAAGTATCATACTTTGCGATTTGGCTGTATATTCGTCTCACTGAATACCGTGTTATGCTCATGTGTGCTATGCTATGTATAGCTGCACTTTGATAACTTTGTAGTTACGATGTAATGACTGAAGTAATGCGGCTCGGTACGTAGCTCAGGTCCCTCAGCTAGTTCAGACTCAATCGCATGTTTGCTGCTCGTGGCGACCATATTGAGGACAGACGCCATTCCTCCTAGGGGGCACCAATGCCCCGAGATATAAGTGTATCATAAGACAAACTTTTCCCCGAGGCTCTCGATTATGTACTGAGTCCGTGAAATATGAAAAGCCGGTATATCACTCAGTCATATTCCGATGGTACCCCCTTTTCCATATAGCCTCATGTATAAATGCGCATGTGAAACCTGGAGGTGCTGCATACTTTTCAGATCCCTTGCTACACCTTGTCCAAGAAGGAAGAAGATGCTCACGTCCACTTCCTCGAGAAGCATGCTAACGTCTATCGACGTTGTACTCAGCGGGTAAAACTTTCAAGGAAGAATTTGTCCACTTTTTATGTAGGGGAAGAAGCAAAGAATGGGCAAAGATACTTTGCACTGTTTTTGGCAAGAAACCTCTGGACACACGATGCGGATGCTTTATCCCAAACTCGTGCAAGAATCTGTCAAAAATGGTGTCCACAGAGTTTCTGATATTTTTGGAATGCTAAATTAATGGTGCTTGGATCTGTGCCAAATGTCAATAGTGAAACTTCAAAAAGCAGTTGCAGTGAGATCTCCAACTTTTATTGGTTGTGTCCTTTTACCAAAGCTTTTGGGGTGTTGCGGATCTTGCTGAGGTTGGTAGCGTCAGCTCATCAATTAATACTGACTGTACAACTGACCTTTAAAGGGCAAGGTACTTTGACCCACCTTGCACATGAATTATCAGGAACTGGACCTGTTTCTGCCCAGGGGCACCTACAGCCACGGCACCTACACGCACTCCATCTTGACCGACTGCTCCCGCTACCTGCCCTGGGCCTACTCCAAGTTTCAGTCCCAGGGTGGCGTCTTTGACCACGGCAGAGTCAATTCATGGCAGCAGTTGGAGAACAGGTGATGATGACGTCTGCGCAATTGAGATAGCGAGGCCCTTGAACTCTTCAATTCAGAAGCTTGGACGTCGTGGTGAACTGCACAGGCTTCGGATCGCGCCAGCTCTGTGGCGACGACAAGCTGACCGCCAGCAGGGGTCAGGTCTTCAAGGTCAGAGCGCCTTGGATCAAGATAGGCGTCTTCGCAGGGCCAAGCACCTACGTTCTGCCAGGTTTGCATAAGTTGGCTAATATCGAATTGTTCTCATTTTTGTGCACAACCCAGAAATGCTGTCTCTGGCAACTCTTTTCTCGTATATTTGTCTGGTTAGCTACAGTTGGTGGGTCACGCTTTTCCGCACGTGCAGAGGTTGCCATTAAATTGGCAGCCCGACAGGGCGTACCGTAGATTGAGTGCGTGTGTGCAGAACAGTGGCCATGCTTAAGGAATTACGTACTTGCCCACAACATGCAGGCGTCGACTTGGTAACAGTGGGCTCCACGACGCAGTTGGACAACATGCTCGCCTCCCCGGATGCGAATGACGCGGCCGCGGTCTGGTCTAGAGCACTCCGCTTGATGCCCTGTCTGGCCCACGCTGAGATCGTCAGCCAGAAGGTCGGGTTTCGACCAGTGCGTCACACACCCCGGGTCGAAAAGGAGGAAATGTTTGGCGGGAATCTCAAGGTAAAAGCTTTTACCCGCTAGTTACAGCAAACTCAACCATCCTGTTGACAGGT
>JAAUXU010149289.1_pt1 | contig 23280 bp, 19 predicted proteins | sample 7278151 | NCBI WGS metagenome assembly JAAUXU01 (sample SAMN14350113, study PRJNA611818) | marine sediment metagenome | isolation source: surface marine sediment (1.8m) | place: French Polynesia: Moorea | collected 2018-08 | reverse complement strand
TTACACGAGACTTCAGCAAGATCTGGTATGGCCATTGGGCAGCACTGGGACAGCCAGCGACGCCAAGGGCAACATTTTGAAAAAAGAACTGTTGAAATATATTTCTAACAGATGTATTTAGTCAACTTTGTCCAATAACTCCTTATTGCCGAACTAGATCTTGCTGAAGTTTGACTTATCAGTTTAGCGGACCAATTGACCAACCCGGTACCTACATCCAATATCCAATTCGCAGGAGATGCCCTCTTGGCAGGCAAAGTTGCACACTTTGAAAAATATCGTGGAGTTGGACCTGTCCGTTCCTCCGGACCCAGAGTTCCGGGGAAAAGGAATCCAGCGAAGGCAGAGACCCATCAGAAGGCTAAGCCCGTGTGCTCTGAATAACTGGACGCAGGTGAACAAAGTCACTACTACTTACTACAGTTGATGCGACGGCTGCACGATTACTGCACACCGTAGGTCTTTCCTGTCATATCGGCATCGCTCAGACGCTTATCCTTGAGAGGAAACTTTCTTCAGGATCACGTTGAACAACTCTTTGGCAAAGTTGCCTTCTACCTGCAGTCCCTAGATGTGGAAGATTGTGGGCTGACTATTGATGACTTCGCCTTTCTGGCCAGGTAAGCATACCCTATAATTCTGCGGAGACGACCAGCTTGTATGCTCGGCAGTATTGAGATTTTTCAATTTTTCTCTTTGGAGGCACCATGATCGTAAACCATGATTCATTTCAGGAGCAAGCACCGCACTAGCCTGGTGTCTCTTGGCATCGGCGATCTGGACTTAGGCCAGAAGTTCACCGGCATTGTACAGTTGCTGAAAGCCATCAACAAGGTCAGTAGTATATTCTGGTGGCAGCATGTGCTTCCTAAAACACGTCCACACATTTCTACATGCATTTCAGCTCGAGTCAATCAGCCTATTTATGAAAGGCTTTGACCGCTACCGCGATAATCACACCCTAGATGACTCTCAGGCCCTGGAGCTGGTGTACCTGCTGCGGCAGTACCATTCAACTAGTTTAAAAGTCGCTAATCTGGGCGGAGGTCATCAGTGGTCCAAGGCAGTGCTGGCAAAAGCAATCAAGCACCTCGTGCCTCTACCTTACCTCACATCCCTCATTCTTCCCATCGAAGGTAAAGAACATTCACACGGACATCGGCCTCTTGTAACTACGTCGGATCATTGCAGGCCTCAGCAAGGAGTCTGTCGAAAGATATCAACAGTTCAAGCTGAGCAACCCCGACTTTGCTTATAAGCTCGAAAAGTGCGGGCAGGAATTTAAGGAGCTGCAGGTGGGGACACTTCACTACTTGAGGAAGGGGTGCCAGCTGACCTCGTCACTCGCCAGGGAGGGAGTCATGTTTCGCTTTACGGTAGGTCGCTTCTTTTTGGGCCCTGCGCAGTGTTCGGTACATGCTTGTCGTGCTCGTACCTTACTGTGGTGTCACCCTGTACTTACGAATGTGCTGTGAGCCTTGTATCGTCTTCCAGACTTACTTAACAGCGCAAGAAATCGCCGACGATCTGGCCGCTGAGACCAAAGCCCGGAAGGAAAGGGCACTGGAGAAGCGGGCGTTGGAGCAGAAGCTGCAGCAGCAGTTCGCGTCGCAGCAGCACCAGAAGAAGCTACTCCAGCATGAGGAGTACTTGAGGAGGCTTCAGTTGCAGAACCTCCAACAGCAGCAGCAAAACATTCTAAGAATGAAGCATCTCAAGCAGCAGCAGGAGCAGTTGTTGATCAAGAAGACCGTGACGACCACGGCGCAACATCACATCTTGGATAAAATACCTGAAGAAAATGGCTCTTCCACAGCTCATACTGCTCACCAGCCACAACAGGCAATAACCAATAAGAGTAAGAACTTGCGGTACAAGTGAACGACCGCAAGGCAAAAAAATAACGTTGTTGATGCTCAATACGAACAATAACTTCTCGTCACTTCAATCCTTAAGAAAGGCTTATACTGCCGATGCATGCATTTTTAATGCGACATCCTATCCAATATTGTAATAGATCAGTGACTATCACAGTGTCTTACACTAATGACCTTTCAGAAATCGCAGTTAACCCAGTCCTTACTAAGTGGTGATGAAGCCAAGGTTGGTACGTGCTCCGCTTTGGAACTTGGCATGACTTGACTCTTGCTCAGTAGTTCAAATGAGGATCACCCTCATGCCCCAAGGTTCGGGCTGAACTTTGGGCATGAAACTCATCATGACCAAGAAGATATCACCATGAAACCCCCGCGGACGAGACTGAGAGCGCGATCGATGAAGGGAGAGTTAGATTTGTTGTACCCTATGCAACGATAAGGGTCAAATCACAAGAAATGCACAAGATATTCGCCAAATTTGTCTTGATTCCTAATGCAACCGAGAAAACTACTTAGTACGAGTACCGAACGTTGGGCCTTGATGCCAGTCTCGCCCGACTTGAGCGACTCTGGGCTGTGCTCTCTGAGGCCACATTGAGGTTGACTTTCAGACAGTCCGGCGAGTACCCAAATGTGAACATTCGTGTCTTGCTGTTGGCCTCATTCCGCGAACCGGGCCTGATCGCGACCGGCGGCTGCTACTGCTCCCGCTGCAACTGGCCGGCAGCACATAATGAACGACTATTAGTCCACCCCGGTGCACTGAAGCGTCTAGACCAACGAGAGAGCCGGCGCAGCGCCTGCAGCCATATCCGTAGACCAGTCGAATAAGCCCTGTTGATCTCCCTGGTGGAACTGAGCAATGTCGTCCTCGGTGAGGTCACCATCACAGGGATGAAATAAAAAGTTTAAAGCACAAAAACATCATGTTTCGTTTAAAGTTGCTAGATTAGTAGTATATGAAGAGAGCAAAGAGTGGGGACACCGTGGAACACCGGCGGCTTTTCTTGCGTGGTGGACAGACGCTACACTGAGGATTGGGGTCATTGTAATTGCTTTGTCCCTATGTTGAACGCTGTGGACAATCTGTCTAGACGTTTTTCACGTCTCTTTGCTCTCGGCCATCGTTTTCTCTACTTTCTCTGGAGCAGAGATGCTTGATTGGTGCCACGCAACGGACGGTGAGTACGCTGCAGTTGAAGCAGAAGCCACAGAGAGGCAGCAACATCTGGTTGTGCACTGACACGAGCAGAGGCTTCAGCACGAAGTTGGATAGAGGGCGTGCGACTGCCTCTATCATAAACCTGTTGAAATGATGCTACAGCTAATGGACAGCCGTTATGCAGACACAATAATGATAGCTCACCCTAACAGTTGGCCCACCACGAGGAATACGATGATGAAAGGGATCTTGATAACTCCTAGCAACTCTGCTAAGGACCAGGAACAGCAGTTGGATATGACTGGGATGAATTTGTCCGCCCACACTCGTTGCTGCCCTTCCAAATCGATCCGAAAAAACCTGTGGGGTAAAAATCCCGTAGAATTGGCATCTAGATGAAGGCATTGTATAAGGTGATACAGAGAAATGAACTTGATGCTGTCGACTAACTTGTTCGAGGGCTCCTCGAAGGTCCAAACTTGGATTTTCTCCTCTGGCTTTGGAAAAGTCTTTGGCTCTTCACTTCTGCTACGGGAGTCTCTCCTTTCTTCGATGTCGAAGTTATCGCATATGCCTCTGAACGCGGGATTGTCAAGGCTGTCACCACTGCCTTTGAACCCGGGGTTGTCGAAGCCGCCGCCATCGTCTGCTGGAGGAAGCAACTTGGTTGCCTGCTGCCTCTTCTGCAAGCGATTGCTTATGAAACCTTTCTGTCAGAAAAAAAAAACGTCTGCTGCAGTACCGGAACTTGCTTGGCGGTAACAGTGTCCAAGGAATTGTCTTCACTCTTGCTACTGCTAATGACGGAGGCAGCTTCTTTCCCCGGTGGGCTCTGCAGTCTCCGCGACGCCGCTGGCGCAGGCGAGTGAATGATCTCGCCGTCGGCTTTGTACTTGTTGACGTGTCTCCGTTTGGCGGCAGCCGCCACGGGTCTTCCTGGAACTGCTGACCCTGCATTGGGAGAAATGGCCCTCCTGAAGTCGTACGGAGGTTCCAAAGGTTTCCTCGAGGTTGCCTTTTCAGGCTTTGGATCTAAGAATCCATTGAGACCGTAATTTAACTCGATGGCGACGGGTCAGTTATACCAATTGATGCTTACGTAGATCGTCGGACTCTTCTGCGTCAGACCTGCCTTCGCGTGCAGGTTGTGTCTCAGAAATGCTATCCCAGTCAGAAGGAGAATCATCAGCCATTGTCACCAGAAACGGGAAAATCACTGAGGAACGTCAATTGGAATAGAAACCATGCTTTCCTTTCCTCACGCTACTCCAGGTGAATACCTGGCTGTCCAGCCGTATCAGCCAAGAGTCCTCGGTTGTGAGCGGCATTCGACGCCGGAACTCCACCATCGCGCCAGACATGCAGACTATGTAAACTGGACCTGCCTTAACAAGGTCCGTAATAATGACTGCCAATATTACTAACATTGTTGCATGAATAGTAAGCTAGGTGGAAAATTGGGATTCCCTGTGGGTGTCCAAAGTTTGTGACTGCAGATCATATGAAGATTTTGTAGTTAAATGAAAATGAAAAGTTTTATGCATGCCCAAATTCATTTAAAGTTATAATTATTAGGTGATAATATATGATGATAATATAAAGTGAAAACTATTTTTACAGGACATACTGTAAAAATAATTCTAACAAACTGGAGCTTGTCAGCATTTTGGTGAGTGATTTTCACCTACTTCGGCAGCTTCTTACAGCCACCAGAGCTGAAATCTACTTTCACAGCAAATTGACTACAGTAACTCACTACATAAATTTCAAATTAAGTTAGGCATAGGTAAATGCCACTCTTTTTTTAAAAACTATTTGACTACATCTTCACCATTTGCCCTCAGTTAAAAAAAAACCACAGACCCTACCCGTAAATTTCCGAAGCTGATCGCTTTTCGACCTAGCCTGATGAGTAGATATCACACGATCCAAGCCATACACATCCACTGCGTAGAAAACTGTTATTCATCATCTTTCATAAATTCCTAGAACTTCACGCATGATGTCCTTGTAGCGTTTTCTGTATGTAGTGGGTGTCAGCTTCATCTCCAAGGGGTTGGTCTGTGGGTTGAGCGTCCACTGTGCTTCAAACGTGGCCACTGCTGCTCTGGTTGAATGGCCTGACTTTATAACGTTGTGAAACAAGCGTGGAGGAACCCAGCGAAAAGAGAAGAACCAGTCTCTGGTGTAGCTGAAGTCGTTGAGGATCATGACGACATTCTCCACATTCAATTCACCGCCCAGTCTAACAAGAGAAACAGAAAAAATGTATACAAGAAATGTGCAGGAAATAAAAATACGTACCCTATGTGTTGTCTCAGTGGTAGACGAGCATGCCTGATTCCATGCTTCTTGGCGGCCGTCAGTGTGTAGTTATCGTGCGACTCACTGGTCTTGTCCACCAGCCCACCGATCAGAAACACTTCTGACCCATCGATTTCGTTGAGATCATTGGTGGAGTCCGGAGAGAGGTAGAGCAAGTTTTCTTTAGGAAAAAGATCCAAGTAACTCTTCTCCGTGCACACAGATGGACCGAAGTTTGGAATGGCCTTAAGCAATATCCGACACTTTGGACACTTTGGGTTAAAGTTGCACAGGTAAATAGGTAAAGGAACCTTTGCCTGGCGGTTGTACAAAAGTGCGAAGGAGATCTCTTTGAAGGCCAAACTCTTCATTTCCTTGACACTCAAGTGTTTCACAAAGGCCAAGTCGATGACCAAAGGCTGACCCCATGAATGAAATTCCCTTGCCTCATACCATTCGCCTAGAGTTCTTATCTTGGATTGAAATGTCCTCAAAAGTATGGTATTGTGACCCAGGCCATAGGTTAGATGTTTGTTCTGAGCACGCTGTTCAAGCACTCTCGCCTTGATTTCTTTGCCCTTGGCAATCCTCACCCGTCTGTCAATTAAATTGTTCAACCTGGCAATTCTCAAGTGTCCCAAGAATGAGAGACTTCTTTGTAACTTTGTCCAAGAATTTGTTTCAATAAGCTCGTGAAGGTGTTCATCTCGAAAGATGTACGGCAGCAACTCGCCAAGCTGAAAGAGCTCATCATAAGTCTGCTGAATGGTGGCCACCCTTTCTCGGAGCATGTCTGGTTCCATCTCCACTAAGTTCGAGAACATCTGCTCCGTGAACACAAAGCGCTGTGAAATTGTCTTGTCTGTTTCCTTTAGAGACTCAAAAGCTTCCTCCTCAACTTCTTGCACAACGGCGTCCAAGTACCTGACGCGAATCTCTTTGTCTGTCAGACTGAGCAGTCGTTGCCACTGATCCCTCGTCAAAGTGTCTGGCAGCGGAAAGTCTTTGGAAATCAGATACCCCAACTCTTCCCTTATGGCAGCCATCCTAAGCTTCATGACAGTCGTGGGACCCACCAACGAAGACTCCAATTCCGGATCATCGGAAAGAGACTTCAACAACTTGGGAGTCTGGGGCGGCGGTTCATCTGACACCTTTGACACTGCGCCAGCGGGGCCTCTCTCAAGGATCTTGGGCCTCTTCACGCCTGTCACTGGCAGCGAAGTACTGAGGCATTGTGCTCCACGCTGAATGGCTACTCTAGCGCACAGAGCTTTGACGAGTCTCCAGCAACGATGCGGATACATGTTGCTCTACGCGAACACCTGACTGACCTTGCTCCTACGTAGTTGTCGGTCTTCTAAAGGCGATCTTCACGTTCTCCTGTTTACATCATGGTTTTTGCACAGTTTGGGGCAGGGGCGATTCAGTGTTACCAAATGGTTCTTTTCAATTTCAGCTCTTTGTTATCAACCTTGGCTCATGTTCGGTCAGTGACTGTTAGATTAAGGCGTAGGCATCTAATCTAACCTCAACACTGAGACGGAGGCAGAGGGTGCTGGAGGTGAACCAGCCATGAAAAGGTCGACTTCTCCGGCAACTCAAGGCAGCTCAAGGAAAGACAAGAAACGTCCTGCGGTGGCAGCGCCTCCACTTCACTGGCGCTTTTCTGGGCTGTGCAGTTGTAGCAGCTGATGGTTAGCAGACAGCGTCATTTTTGGAGGAGACTCAACCCACGGATTCCTTCAGCCTCTAGCTATTGATCGGTTTACCTTGATCATCTACAGTCGCTGGCCGCTCGTCTCAGTCTTCTGTGCAGTCGCCGTCCATTTCACGAGGTCCGAGAGACGAAGCTGATCTTCTTGAACGTTGCTATGTCGTCCTCCGACTTGGCAACGTATCAGCTGCAGTTGCAGCAAGTGGAGGTTGCTCTCACCGCCGACCCCGACAATCAAGAGCTGATCAAGCTGCGCGAGGATCTGCTGCAAGTCATCCAGCTCACCAAGGACCTTATCTCAGCCCAAGTAGGTTCCGTCGCAGGTGATGAGAAGCCATCAGAACCAGAAGCTTCGTCGTCAACAGCCAGCAAGCGCAAATTCGACAACTTGACACCAGTGAAACATTGGCAAGTGGGCGAGCAGTGCCAGGCGCTGTGGAGCAAGGATGGCTTGTACTACGAGGCTCGGATAGACGAGATCACGACGGACGGAGGCGAAGTGTCAGTCACATTCCGTCATAACGGCCAGCAAGAGGTGACCTCTCTGGGACTGCTGAAAGTGTCTAAGCTGGGCTTCAGCGGGACTTCGTCAAGCGCCAGCCGCAAGGAGCAACTGGCGAAGGAGCGGGAGTACCAGAAACGGCGCAAGGCGAAGAAGCTAGAACGCTTCAAGCAGCTGGAGAAGGAACGCGAGAAGGAACAGAACAAGTGGAAGAACTTCAGCAGCAAAGCCTTTGGCAAAAAGGGTTTCGTCAAGAAAAGCATCTTCAAGACGCCTGAGAACGCTGGCGGAAGGGTCGGAATCGGCACCTGCGGCGTCTCGGGGCAAGAGATGACGAAGTTTAGCATGGGAAACAAGTATAGAAGAGGCACTTAGAAAGAGTTATGCCTCTTGAGCAAATTATTGATGTTGACCTGTTTGAATAAGTGACCTCATTCTTTGTACATAAGGGCTAAGGGAACCTCGTATTCTCGATAGCATTCATTCTATGCTGTATAAATCGAGACACTCAAATGTAATGAACAAGTGTAGGTCGACATCACTGACACTAGCGTAGCTGAAGACGGTGGAAGGGACTGAATGGTGAATAGTTTAGGACGCGTCTATTAAAGCCAAAAATATGTACAGTGTTTCACACAAGCATCCAGAAGCGCTTTTGTTGCTCTTTCAGTTATACTTAGAAGAAAGAGATTGGAATATGCTGGAAAGGAATATCCGATATCACACAGCTGTTCAGAATGTCTTGCGGTGAATAGCTCTTTGGCCTTCCTCATCAAACTCCCTCTTTGAGACCCACATCTTTTTGAACGTGTCAAGCGACGCCAAGATGCTGCCACCGATCCAAGTGGAGTAGAGACGCTCTTGAGGGGCAGAGATCCGGATTTTGATGTCTTTGGGAGCTAGCTTCTTTACTTCGGCCAGCAGTCGGTCTCCAAAACCCTTGAACAGTGTGGACCCTCCGGAAAGCACGATGTTCTGGAAGAGCACCTTCCTTAGGTCCATGTCAGACTTCTGGATGGAAAAGGCGAGGCACTCGTGCAGCCCTTCGTACTCTTCGCCGATAAGGTCAGGTTTAAAAAGCACTTCTGGAGCTCTGAATCGAGGCTGTCCGATCTCGACTGTGCTGCCGTCGGGCAACACGTAGCTCAGGCGTTCCGTGTCGAGTGATTCCTCTTTCTGCGGATTGGTAGCGAGATAACACGCACGCTCTTTGATGGTTCGCACAATTTCGAACTCTGCAGTTGTGCGGAAATGCAATCCCTCCTTGCGCAAAAGCACCTTTAGATGCCTTGTCACATCACGTCCGGCGACGTCGGAGCGCATAACGCTGTGGGGCAGCGCAAAGCCCTCATAGATCGGCACGGCGTGGGTGACACCGTCACCTGAGTCCAAGACGACACCAGTCGTGCGCCCAGTGGCGTATAAACTCAACACCGCCTGCATCGATAGGAAGAGCGCGGGCACGTTGAATGTCTCGAAGAACACCTCGGCCGCACGCTCTCGGTTGCGACGGGGGTTCAAGGGGGCTTCGGTCAGTAGGACCGGATGCTCCTCGCTGAAAGTCTGAAGTTGGTCCTTCGAATAGATGTATTGCCAGATTCTCTCCATGTCGTTCCAGTCGGTGACGATCCCGTGTTCCATGGGGTAGCGTATACTAAGGAGTCCGCGATGCTCTTGTGCCTTGGGACCGACGAAGAGGTCGCCCTCCAGCGCGCCAGCCATCACGCGTGTGTGCTTAGGCCTCCCAATGTAGTTTGGAAAGTGGCACTTGGGCACCTGATCACCGGCAAACCCGGCCTTGATGACGCCCGAGCCATTGTCGATAACGACCGGTTGGTTGACTATAAGATCATACGTTTCCATGGCGACGTCGCGGATGCCGGGCGAGCTGCTCTTGCTCTGGGTGGAGCTGGCGAGATCTTCTGGACGCGCCTTTCGATCGTTTTCTTTCTCTTTTCTTCGACGGCAACACGAAGCAGCTGCTGTCGACAGCTACACCAGTAGCTTCTGCCATGGAGGTCTAAAGACCTGGAGGTAAAAGTCCAGGTATTCGTCATGCCTCCACTCACAAGCATTAGAGTGGCTTTAAAGTTTTTCACGTTTGAAACAGGCCCACTCAAGATTGGAGATTAAATTAGAAGAAAATCGGACATTCTGTTCAGCCTTTTGAGGGCTACAAAATGCATCTATGCCGTTAAGTTACAACACCTATGCCTGATTTTGTACTGTCTCATAAAAAGTTCTCCAACTTGGTAATAGGGCATTTTAAGAGAAAGTTCCATAGTATAGTTTTCTATGAACTTGCAGCAATAGAGGGACCTATGAAATTTAATGATGCGGGGCCTCAATGCCGATCTGAAACTTTACAAAATTAGACCAAAAGGCACTTTCATCTTCAGGTTATTAGAGCTCCTTGCTTCTGCTGACTCATTCAGCTGTTGGTTGCCTCTGCGGCCTCATCTTCAGCTCCTCCTCCCGCGGGCTAGCTCGGCTTGGCTAAGCTATACTAGGCTAAGGCTCGGCTACGGCTCGATTAAGGTTTGGCTACGGCTCGACTAAGGTTTGGCTACGGCTCGACTAAGGTTTGGCTACGGCTCGACTAAGGTTTGGCTACGGCTTGGCTAAGGCTTGACTATGGCTTGGCTAAGGCTTGGCTCAATTGATACAATTAAAAACCATGTAATCTAGTGTTCTTCTGCAGGGCGGATCAGCAGAGCGCTTGCACATGTTTGGGCGGGAAATTTAAATTAACTAGTTAGCGTAGGAGATACTATCCTACGTAGTAAATTCTAATTTCCCCCAAAGCAAGAGTAAGCGCTTTACCGGCCAACGCTGTAATTGTCTTCATCCTAGTGAGGTGCTGGTATCGTGTTGTCGATACTGACACCTCCCTGATTTGTCCATGGCTCAGCCTCGGTTGACTTTTTCCCTGTGCCTGTTCCTCAGCTGGTTCTTCCTCATGCTGGTCATGGTCCAGCTTGGCCAAAGAGTCGACGATATCACCTGTATCAAGGTCCGGTTGCACAGGCAGATTTGACGTACTTTTGCCATCAATGATTTGCGTTGTTAAAAGTTGGCGGAGCCTCCTCATGCCGATTTGCGGCACTTTATGGAGTCAGACCCTTCGGCCAGAGCACGAGAGATCCTCCAACAGCTAGCACGCGACCCCCTCGTCCAGCATGGAGGATTCTACTCACCGGGTGAGAGGCAAGAGAACGTTGGGATTTGAAGAATTGCAGAAGTGGTTTCTCCGCAGCTTCTTGCAGTCGTCGTGTAGTCTCGCGCGTCCTCATCCTCGTCCCGTTCAGAGACCGCATCCAGAACCTCGAGGTGTTCCTTGCCTACATGCACCCATTTCTGCAGGCGCAGGACCTCGAGTACAGGATAGTCTTCATCTCTCAGGTGAGGCTTCTTCAAGACAGGCGTCGGACCAAGAATGCCAGATGATCGATGCCAATTTCATGACGCGATCGATGCCAATCTCATGAGTGAGACACATGGCTGAATAGTGGACACCACTAGTTGTCTGGGCAGTTAGTCATAATCCACTCACGGTCATCAAAATTCCTGCCTACAAATCTATCAATTTTACTTCACTTTTTATTCCTGTCCTGTTTAATTTATTAGACACTGCCAAATAAGGGCATTTGACTATTTTCACCAAAATTTTATCAACAAAATATAGAAACAAAAATCACCCTTGCAGTTGCATAACAGTTTTGCCTGGGCCCTGATTTCATTTGTTATTTCAATGTAAATGTGAAATTTATTGTGATTTGTTTGAAGATGCCTTTAAAGGACAAGAAATCAAGGTCTCTCGTCCATTTCAATGTTCTTCTACGGTCAATTGGTCAATGTCCATGTGGACACTTCTGTTATAGGAATATTCCGGTTCCAATCACCGAAAATGGCAGGACAGAAGTGGTGTCTGTGACAGGCATCCACTGTACTCATTGGAAACAGCAAGTTCTGAATTCACTGGTTCGTGTAATCAGTCTTGGTAAGGGTAAAATATTTTTGTGAATTTGCATCATTAGTCTTATTAAAGTGAATTATAAACTAAGACAAATCACCGCTGTATCTTACTAACACTAAATACATGAACTTGTTAATTTTTCCTACCAATATTTAATTACAACCTTGTGGGGGTTCCAAACAATTCTCGTCCGTTGGTATTTGCTCAGTTTTTAGTGTGCAAGTAAGAAGTCGATTTGATGTCGCTTTTTTGGCTGCTAAGAAAAAGGTTAGGAAAGGTTAAAGGTGTCCTTGTGGGCTGGTGATCAGAGCCTTATCGCAATGTGTCTTGAGCTCCGCCAAATATCTCAATCTATCAAATATATAGAGCTTTGACGGCCGTCTGTTCAACCGCGGTTCTCTCTTGAATGTGGGCTTTGTCTTGGCCACCGCGACTGCCGAGTGGGACTGCGTCGTCCTCCACGACGTCGACCTCTTGCCTGAGAGCCTGGCAGCCCGCTACCACTGCTCTGACAAAGGCGTTAGTATCATAAACTCACTGAAACATATATCCACGTATACAATAGGCTAGGTCAAAAAATGAACATTTTGGAATTTAACTGAGGGCATCTTAGTTTTGTTACCTAATGCCAAATGGTAAAGATGTAGTCAAATGGTTTTCCAAAAAAAAAAAAAAACCCTTTTTGACCCCCCTCCATGGCAGTAAGGTTTTACTACATAAGTTCAGTGCATTGAGCGTAAATGCACGATGTGCACGGTTTGGTTCCCTTAGAAATGTTTTTGGTGTTTTTGCACTTCCACCTTCTCATCAGCAATTGTGAACACTTTGCTATGACCCTCAGCTAAAAATCTCTAAAGGAACTGGCTGAAAATCATGAATCCTCCCTAAAAGTATTTTGATTTTGTTCCTTTTCACCTTAGCCTCTCGAGATGAATGTGGCAGACAGCCTGCACAACTTCAGTATGGTGTACCCAAAGTACTTCGGTGGTGTCTCAGCGCTGACTCCAGGTCAGTTTCGCAGCGCCAACGGGTTTTCCAATACCTTCTTTGGGTGGGGTGGTGAGGACGACGATCTCAGGGCCAGGATTGTGGCCGCGGGCATGCAGGTGGACATGGCGAACCCGAGGAACTTCAGGTAGTCAAGCGACGGAAGAGTGAAAGAAGTAGCTTCCACGTGGGAAAAGGACGTGCTGCTAAGATTCACTACTTGACTGTAAAGTCATATTGACATTTATAGAAACTCAATTTTGCTGCCCCTTTTTGTCACTGATAAATACTGCCACTTAGTTTTGAGTTTGCTCGTAAGTCGTCAACACTTTGATTAGTTTATCTTTTTGCCAAACGTCTTAACACCATATCTACTTCATCAAATATTTATTGCTTCATAATGCAGACTGACTTAATTTTGCTGAAAGTATTTATTTATCTGATCCCGATGTGTGGATGTTATTTTTGAGTCAACTCATACTTTCACTCAATTTGAACTTTGTCCACTCACCACTTTCTGTCTATTTCCCCCATTTCACTGGCTTCACAACCCAAGAAGTCGTGACACCTCTTTTGTAAGCCCACCTGTGGTACTCGTGTTTAAAGTTGCAAAGCCAGCTTCAGGAACTACACCTTTGTTTGTCTTCAACCATCAATTGGGGAATTCATAGCAATTTCTGGGCCCTCTTATTCATCGCATATTAGTTTCGCTGGTCAACTTAAGTTATGATATATAAAGAAAACAGAGCATCCTTTGTTATCTCGAGCTTTAGTTGCTCAAAGTACAACAGCCCCTAGAGGGCACAACAAAATGTACTATTTTTTACCCAATTAGATTTTGTTGATGAAATTGGCTGAAACCTTGGGGAAGGAACATCAAGACTCGATTTCATCCTCACTTCGTTCTTCCTCTCCTCTCACACGACCTAACTATTCTACCGATCAAAGATTCTTTCCCATGTCAGAGAAATTGACTGTATGGCCAAACAAGAACAGTTGTCAAAGAGCTTTTGAAACTCCTGTTTTCAAAGAGCCCAATCATGTATTCATTTGCAGGGCTTACACAAGCTGACTAAAAAGTAACTAGTTGGAGGAAGTTACTTTTGGCCCACCATGCATGTCGAATGTCTGTTTGGGCGGCAGAAAATGTTCACGACCTGCAAGATACCCAGTACATCAGCAACTACTGCCAATGTTCATGTTTCAGGTACTGGGCTCTGCCCCACGAGCGCCAGCCCCTGAGTGTCAGTAATCGCTTCGCCAAGCTAAAGAGCGCCAAGAAGCGCTTCATCTCGGACGGCCTTAACTCCGTAGCCTTCAGGTTGGTGGCACGTGAGTTCCACAGGCTGTACACAAATTTAACGGTGGAGCTGCTTCCACCAAGTGTAGGAACACACGGTTCAGATCATCCAGAAGATGTACACCTCGATGTGGGCGCCTAGGAAGTGTTGGAACGGGCACATCATTGAGCTTTGTTGTTTGCTAGTGAATGCTGGTAATAAAAGGAATGAGGCAAAAATCTTATTAGTGAACCTAACGCTTGGGTAAGGTTTTACTTATACCTTGGTTAGGCTGGGCTGGGCTTGGTTTGGTGTACTTTGCTTTGTTTTCCTCTGTTGTCCAGTGAGCTGTTCTGTGACGCTGCGGTGCAATCTTAGAGCACCGGGTGCAGTGCAGCTACTGCAGTGCTGTGCTGTGCTGAGCAAAGTAAACACTAAACAATCGTTCTGGTTACGATCCTCCTTCAAATCGAATCGTTGAAGAACGAGGAAACCTTCTGTCTGCGTTTCTTCTTGCTCCTCGTTGCGTCTGTCGTCTCAAGCCGACCCTTCGCCATGTCTTCCAACGGCCAGAATAAAAGCGGCAGCGCCTTGTCTAATGGAGCCTCGGGGATGCAACAGCAGCCTGGCCCGCCTATCGCCGATCTCCTCACTCAACTGGAGGAATATACGCCCACCATTCCGGACGCCGTAACTCAGTACTACCTCTCCACCTCCGGAGTACAGACCGACGACCCTAGGATTGTGAGGCTCGTGTCGTTGGCCGCACAGAAGTTCGTGTCCGACTTAGCCAATGACGCGTTGCAGCACTGCAAGATGCGCGGTGCTGGCCAGCAGCTCAGCAAGAAGCCAAAGGACAGGAAAAATACGCTCACCTCGGAGGATTTGGCGCTTGCACTCGCCGACCAGGGCATCACGCTCAAGAAGCCGCCCTACTACGTCTAACAAGTACAAAATTCAAACTTCATCGAGTCAGATTCATTGACATAGATGCAAATTTGTACCAGTATGAGTGCACCTAAGTACTTCAAGCTTTAGTTGTGTTTGCAGGGGACAGCTAATGTTAATCTGAGATAAATTTCATGAAAGATTGCAACAAAAATCATTCTAATTCTATGTAGGTGTCATGAGATTAATCAATGGCAATGTAAGACTAAGATTTCATGAAGCTGACCCCACGAATTATTCCCGATGAAAGTGCTGAATCCTCTGCTTTGGTCTCTTTTATTCCATCTCGTGTAAAAAGGAGTATAAGTGTATATCGTAGGAATATCTGACGCTAAGAATGCATAATTTATCATCACATCAATATACAATAAACCATTGGGATATCATAAAGTGAACGGTGTCCGTGAGCAGTGTGAGCACCTTTAATTGCATCTCCTATTGATCTTGGAGAGATGCTCCAACTTCACTTCAGTTCTGTGATATTTCGATCTGGTCTTAACGTAGTCATTGACGAAGGCGTCGACTTCTCCTCCAGCAACAAAGGTCTCAGCGATAGCGTCACTCTCTTCCTCCTCTGCAACATTTAGCGCCCGCAGCCTCTTCTCCAGCTCTGTAGTAGCCAGTTTGGTGCACAAATCATCTAATTGATCAACACAAGCCCAAACCTCCTGTTTCAGCTGACTGAAGGAGCCCAATTTCTCCACCAGCGTCTGCTTCGCGCCAGCCACGCGCTCCTGAAGCTCGGCATTCTCTTTCAGCAGCCGCTCGACATGATCACGGCTGTCCTGGAGCATCTTCTGATGTCTATCCTTCGTAGGATTCTTCATCGATCGACAAAACATCCTCGCAGCTTCATCACTGGATGCCAAGGTTGTCAGCTCGTGGTCAGACATTGCGGTCAAGTCGGGGATCAATGAGACGCTCTGGCTCTGACTTTGGCTCTGGCTCTGGCTCTGACTTTGGCTCTGGCTCTGGCTCTGGCTCTGACTTTGGCTCTGGCTCTGGCTCTGGCTCTGGCTCTGGCTCGGGCTCTGGCTCTGGCTCTGGCTCGGGCTTTGGCTCTGGCTCTGGCTCGGGCTCTGGCTCTGGCTCGGGCTCTGGCTCGGGCTCTGGTTCTTGTTCTTGTTCTGGCCCTGGCTCTGGTTCAGATTCTGGCTCTGTTGCGGCCTCTGACGAGGAGGAGAGCGAGCATCCGGAGGCTTCTCTGCAGCAGAAGTTGGAATTCCTGAGAAGACGGCGTTTTTGGCAAGTTCCCTCTTAATGGCTTGGACGAGCATGCCCAGGTCGGAATGCGAGGAGTAATTGATGAGACCGGGCGCACCGACGACGGTGCCGCCTGCCTCAAGCCAGGGATGCGAGAGCCCGAGCGGCCTCAGGGTCAGCTGCGGCCGTTCTCTGGGAAAGTCGGCGGGCAAGAAAACGAAAAGAGCGGCGTCCTTGACGATGCGGTCGAGTGTGAAGTCGACCCTGTACTGGACATCGGGCTGTACCTCCGTGATGTGTTGGTTGAACACCCTCAAGGTGTTGATCTGCTTGCGCCGCCGCTCCAGCTCAACTGCTGCCAGCGCTGCACCGCCGTGGACGAACCCCCCGCTGCCCGCCACCGGCCGCATCATGCTAGACGTTGTATTCGCTGAAGCTGGGAAAAGATGTTTAAGGCGTAGCCATTGAATCCCGGATAAAAACCATGACGGCCTGAGAGCCTGAGGTCAGTGATGTCGCGAGAGTATCAGCCGTAGAGGGAAGAACCAGCTCCCTGGGAAGAACATAGAGACGTTTATTCAAGGCTGTCACAGGCAACGCAGACCGACGACAGCTGACACCTACAACTACTGTAGACTAGGGATGGGTTCGAGTCTGAGTCAATTTACTCCGAGCTCGACATAATGTTCTTGAGCGGCTCGTGAATCGCTGGTAAATATTCCACCGCGACGCGCAGTTAACACAACAGTGCAGGAACGATCGCGGCGGACAGTGCTGTTCATTTCTGTGCTCTACGATAGGCAGTGGCAGCTGACAAAAAGGTGCGCATGCGCAGTCTGAAGGAACGTTTTGTTTTGTCTTCCTTCTGCGGAGTGCCGTCATCCAGTATCTCCAGCCTCCCAAGTCTGTTGTGTTTGTGACTCATTCGTCTTACTACGTTCGTTCGCTTCATCGTGATTGTGAATCAGAAAGTCGCCGCTCGCGGCTCACTCGTTCGTAGATTTCGTCAAGGACAGGATCTAACTCACAGTCGTCATGTTCGCTTCTGGCCCCAGCTACGGGAAGTTGAAGACCAACTTGCGGCTTTGCATCAATCGGTGAGGAAAGAAATCTGCCTGGTTCTCGTGGCGTTGAGCGAGACTGGACTCTTGGCTTCTTTTGTTTTCGTAGGCTCAAGCTGCTGGAGAAAAAGAAGACGGAGATGGCCCTTAAGTCACGCAAGGAGATTGCCGACTACATCGCCTTGGGCAAGGTGGAGCGCGCCAAGATCCGCGTGGAACACATTATCAGAGAGGACTACTTGGTCGAGGCCCTAGAGCTGCTGGAGATGCTGTGCGACTTACTTCTCGCTAGGTACACAAATAAAGCATCCTGTGAGACGTTATGTTGATGATCGTAACAGTTTTAAGCATTGTGATCCCACTTTCGTCGCTTTCCTCCGATATTCGTCATTGCGTCTTTCACCACCTACGTAGGTTCGGGCTAATCGAACAGATGAAGACCTTGGATGACGGTCTAGCCGAAGCCATCTCCAGCATCATCTGGGTCGCTCCTCGTCTCCAGGCGGATGTTCAGGAGCTAAAAGTCGTATCCGACCAGCTGACAGCCAAGTATGGAAAACCTTACGGTATGGCCTGTCGCGAGAACAGCGTGGGCACCGTCTCCGAAAAGCTCATGCACAAGTTGAGCGTCCAGGCACCGCCGAAAGTCACCGTGGAGAAATACTTGATCGAGATCGCCAAGTACTACAACGTCGATTACGAACCCGATTCACAGGTGTGTTGACGGTTTTGTGATATCTGCCGTCCACGGGGATTATCGCGTATAGTACGATGTGCAGTCGACCTCCGATATTATGAACTTGTCGGCCGGCAGCAGCGGAAGTTTACAAGATCGAGAGTCTTGACCAACTCGAGGGTTGGCAGAAGTGAAATTGTAGGGAATACAACTGCTCTTTTCTGCTAATTACGGACCCGTTACAGACAACTTTGACTTCATTCTAAAGAAGTCTGTTACTTTGCTCCTTCCTGAGACACTTCTTGAATCACCTTTGGCACGATAGCTCTCAACCTGGCAATACTGACAGTCGAGGCATTGACTGTCATCAACTTGGCCAAATGGATGTATAATTCAAATTTCTCCACCTCCCCTGAGAGATTTTGCTCCACATAAACGGAGGTCGGCTAACAAAAAAATCACAAAAGTAGAGATTTTTGTGTAATGCAATTTCAGTAAGCACCGAGAAGCGCAAAAACCACGGTTTTTGCTAAGGTTAGAGTTCGACTGCTCTTCAGAATTATAGGTCCAGTATTGGTCATGTTGCCTCTCATGCAATTGAAGGTGATGGCTGGCGAGGGTGAAGGGTTCGCCGCTGATGCTCTGATCGACCTTGCACCGGCGCCGCCGCTTCCGGAAAAAAACGACCTCAACACCAACAACTTCGGAGGTGGTGGAGCTGCGGCGGCGATGCCGCGGCAACAGCCGTACGTCCCGTTTAACTACCCAGCGTCATCGGGGGCTCCGTACAACCCCTACACGGCCGTTGCCGCCGCCAGCGGCGGAGCCATGCCCTATCCAAACGCAGGTGGCCCTGTTGGGACCGTTCCTCCAACCGGCCGTGTATCTGCAGGTGGCTTCAACATCCCAGCGCAGAAGTCTGTTCCTGACATTGATGACGCCCCTCCAGCCTACTTTCCCCCGGACGTCGGCAGTGGAGGGCAACAGCAGCAACCTCCTCTGGCACCTGGAGTAACTCCATTGCCAAGCCAGCAACAACAGCAGGAGCCCAAGATCGTCCGCTCAGTGAGCGACGAGGACAACACAACGAAATCTGCTGGAGGTGCCGACTTCCCCGAGTTGCCCGGCGTCCCTGATGATGCCCCCGTAGAGGATGACTTTAAAAAAGGTCAGGAAGAGGACGAGGAAGAGATCGACTTTGACGACCTCACGAGAAGGTTTGAAGCACTAAAGAAGAAAAAGTGAATGTGAAGGAGTATTCAGTTGTTGCTGTAATACCTGCGTGCACACTTTTATCTGTACTCGTACACTTCAATGCTGTACTATAACGTGTGATTCGGACACCCACACTATGGTATCTGGAGAGCGACATAGTAGGACACGCATTTTCATCAATTCTAATGACATACCTATAAACTATATCCACATGCACACTCATACACATACTTGATTACGAGCTTCATGAGATTACATATTTTAGCAGTTGTCAATATTGAGACTTGGACACCAACACCACAGTTTCGGCTTCCTTTACAGTGTAGTCCTTCCGCGATGTCTTACATCACGTTTCCTTTGACATACACAGTCCTGGTCAAGTCTTCCCCGTGATACTGAGGGAATTATGGACCTGCATTACTATGAGTAGAGTAGAATAACAATTTTCGTACGGGCTTGGACTGATTACAATTACAAATTTTCCAATCTTGGGACTTGATCAGTCTAGCTGAGTCTAACCAGCAATAGGCCGTTAGGCCCCCAGGTGTTTCCAATTTAAGTCGTGCAGACAGAGGAATTTGTAATTTAAAAAGTCTGCCTGAGGTCATATAGATACGTATGCTGTAGAAAAGTCTTCCCGAGGGACCTACGTAGGTCCTTGTTGGTGGACATTTTTCCCAGCTCACGACAACTGACCCACGGAGATGAGGGCTGTTGGGGACGGGACCCGCGCGCGAACAAGACGTACACAAGATGTGGTTCATCTCACTTCACGAGTGTAGTGCAACGTGCAAAAACTCGCCTTCTTGGCCATAGAAATAGTGCTGAGTCGGTGGCTTAAGGTAACATCATTCTTTCGTAATTTTAGAAGACGAATGTCATTGTCAACTTATTGAGACTGGTCTTGATCCAACATCGAGAGCAGAACTGCACGTCTGACTTCCTCGCAATATCTCAGAAATTGTGCACAGGGTTGCAGTATCACTCGATCACAGCTCCAAACTTCTCGATCTGTTTTTCTTCCATTTCACTAGACCCTTCTGTATCACTGATCGTGCTTCGTCATGAAGGCCGAAAGGCTGTTTCAGGGGAAGGTCAGCTTCCTCTGGCTGCTGAGGCAGTTAAGAAAAAGACAAGTGGTCAGTGAGGAAAACAAGTTTATAACGAAGAGGTAAAACAAGCAAGACTTTTGGGTGATTTTTCCTAAAAATAGCACTTTAAATGATTTCTCCGAAAAGAGCATTCTACAGTCAGGGATACCTACAGGAACTACTAGATGGGAAGGCCGGAGGAGACATCAGGGCTTGGGCATGACACAACAACATTAGGTAAGGTGAAAACATGGAATTTGACTTCTCGGGTTTGTTTCCCGATGCCAAATAACGAACGCGTACTGGAGTCAAACGTTTTTTGAAAAAAAAAAGGAAAAAAGAAAAAAATTCACCCCCGTCTCTCCTTGCTATGTACTCCAATCTCGAAGTACAAAAGAACAGCTCTGGCAGTTTATGCAGCAGGACGAGAAAACTGAGGATCTCTATTCCCTTCGACGAGAATGGGTTTAAATGGAGTCTTGCACCCAATATAGCAAATTTAGGGTCTGTAATGTATTATACCGGCGGTTTTTTATAGGTATCTATATGCTAGCTTGCAGTTCTGTACATTCTCTCACCTCTTAGCTCCTCAGTTCTCTCACCTACTCCGATCATGTTACAGTAGACAATAATCACTCTCAATCTGACCTTCTCTGAGTTCATTTCATATCTTATGAATTAGCCTCACCCTCGGTACATTACAGGTCTTAAGAAACTGTCCCAACCTAACAAAGATTTGTCTCAGAGCAGGACAACCTGCGTTGAACTGGCAGGACTCACACGTGAGGGCGTTGCTCAGCCTTCGCATCCAAGAATAGTTACTATCTTTGTCTAGGTGACTTATCCGAAAGAATGGGCATTTTGGGTGGAAACCTGGACTCCAGCTGTTGCGGGGCACGTGCAGACATGACAATTTGGGCATGCAATGCACGCATTAGCGCCCTCTTTGCATATTTGCTGCATTATTTGGCTATGTAAGCTACATTCCTTGGCTTTTGTACTCTTTTTAAGGACTGCTTAAACCTAATGTAGGTTTTCCAAGGTAAATATTTGCCAAAGTACCAGATTTTCGGTGGTGTTGCTGCTGCAATGAAGTACAACTCTTGCAAGTTGCCTTCTCTGCTTTTCTCCACCGATGTTTCTTTTTTTTCACATCGTTCTATACGTTAGGACGCATTTGACAAGACTTATCTCGCCAGTTGCTGCGATGCAGTGGTTCTCTCGCCACAACTTTCATGATGATGATCCTGAGAAAAGCCCATTCGAAGATTCCCCATTCGTGTTCCACATGTTCCTCCCCCTCGTGTGGGCGACATCAACTAACGAGTTTATTATTCTGCGCGCTAAGTGTCCCCGGAGACTCCGTGTCCATCTGGCGCTAATAAGCGGATCCCACGGTTTCAGCCAAATTGTTTCGAGAAAGGGTGGTGCTATGTGGAGAGCTGAAAACGTGAAAAATTGACTTTCCCCTGTGTTTAAGCGCACAAGAACTCTCTACGAGGACGACAGCACTGAGTTTACAGACATTGCGAAGACTCCAGAAGCATTCTAAAACGGAAAGCTTTAGGACAGGGGTTCCTGAGCTTCTTCTTTGATGAGGTATTACTCCGTCACCACTGTTAACCCTGTCATGGTCAAATGTTTTGTCTCTATCAGGTTGACCGTGTTGGTCCCCAAGAATGGGGGATTCGTACGAACCTGAGGAATATACTAGACAAAAGCCCACACCTGAATTGTTACACTTCAGTTATACTCAGGTTGACAATTCCCTTGAAGCGACGGGCAAGACTTTGGACGGTCAACGCAATTACGCAATGTACACAGCAGTGCGTCCCGGAAGAATAAGTCTTTCTCCGTTTTGTGGAGCATCAACAACCCATGGGAACCCCTGCTTAAGGCTTGGGGTGGCCACAGTTGCATGATGCATGTGCAACGTCGTGGAGCTTCGTCATTGTCAGCCCATTTCCAGGGTGCTCCCTGATTGCCATTGTTGATGCAGATGCAATGTTGTGAAGGAAGCAGCGAAAATGCCACTAAAGGCACCTTTCTCCACCTTCTCTGCACAGTCTTGTTGTTGCAGGAGCCGCTATTAAGAAGAAGAGAAGCATTAGTTCGGTTGTGTCTCTCTCCACATAAAGCCAGACCCTTTGTTGGTGGTGCGGATAATGGGGTGCAACGCCAGGCCCTCCTCCAAGCGTTCTCCAGGGAGGCCGCTTGGACCAAGTACGCAGAAGCGAGGTATTTTTCGCCTCCCGGCCAGAACGAGGGGTGCTTGGTCACGCCCATTGTGACCCGCTCTGTTTACCGGAGGCAGTCGTGTACTTGTACGAGAGAGTGCGGAACAGAGCGCATAATTTGGCGCATGTCATTTTTCCGCATGATGACCCCAGACTCCAGCTGGCACAAAAGGAGAAGTCCTCGTTCTCACGGGCCAAGAGCGCGGCGGCGGCGGCCAAGAAGGACGTGTCGAATTAATGCGGAACGAGTTGATTTCACGTGCAATTTCCCTGCGCCTTTTCCCACCCCATCTTCGCCCGTGCTCTCATCTCCGTGATTGAATTTTCCTGGAGAGAAAGGAAAGCGGAGCCAATCAAATAATGTTCCTCTCCCGGCATTAGGTACTCACGCCAATTTCTTCCTACACAATGACAGGAGGGGGGGGGGGGAACGAGAGGGAAAGAAGATTGGAGAAAGCCATTTTGATGGCGAAATTGTTATCTTACTACACGATTCAAGATCAAGACGGCGCTCAGACCCAGACACACCTTGGAGGTGCTGCCGCCAATTCAGGACTGGACCCTCTGAAGTCAGCTGTACTAAATTTCTAAATCTTCTTTGGCTTGCACACTTCCACCGTGACAGTTAGGGGCAGGACGGAGGATTCATCCTCCACGGAAAGTGAACAAAACTTTACTCAAGACTCTGACAATCCCCGATGCCAGTCTAGTTGGGTTACCTCTGACTCTATTCACGCCTGAATAACTTTCTTCTTCCAGGACTGGCCGGTTCTCCGGGGCAAATGTGTGCTGTGCATATGTGAGGCGAGGTTTGAGCAGTAGATTTGGCACAACATTAGTGCAAAAATCTTACTCGACCTAGTACATCCTTCTTGAACCAAATACCGCGAGTAAATATTGCATGCATTCTGCTGTGTTCCACACGAAAGTATAACTCGATTAGGACAGATGGCAGACAAGGAGTAGGAGGCAGAGGGAGAGAATCGATTTCTCGTCCGCACTACATACGACGAGGACCCAGAGCTAAGCTAACCCAATCAAGAG
>JAAUXU010120730.1_pt1 | contig 23285 bp, 20 predicted proteins | sample 7278151 | NCBI WGS metagenome assembly JAAUXU01 (sample SAMN14350113, study PRJNA611818) | marine sediment metagenome | isolation source: surface marine sediment (1.8m) | place: French Polynesia: Moorea | collected 2018-08 | reverse complement strand
CTCCACACACACACGCACACACCCACCCACATGCCTCTCCTGCTTCAAACAATATGGCCGCACAAAAGCTGGACACACCCACCCACCCACCCAGACATTAGGCCGCGCACACAGACAGAAAAAGCTGGAAACGACACACGTATATACATACGGCCCTCGTGCTTTATATGACAGACAATAATTGATCATATATAGTTGCTGTATAAAACAGACAATTAACTATATATTGCATCATTGTGAAGTAGGATTTAATTGGTCCGATGGTTCAATTTTGGGGGTTAAATTTTTAAAAAAGATTTAGTGAAAAATGAGGCCAATCAAGTGAACTTAAAGTGATGCCACTTGCAATTTGACGTGAAATTATTGCTTAACAGTATCTTTCTTTTTCCAACTGCCGAATGTGTTTGGGGCTGCCTAGAACAGAGAAATGTCCCGCAAATGGGTGCCTGGTAACTCTGCCCAACTGCAGCAGCATGAAGCAGCAGTGCAGTCATAATGGTACATTGGAAAAAGAGTTATGCAGTTGGCCCCATTGCCAACTGGGACAGGATCTTTTTGAGCCTAAACCTGGCCTTCAGCAGATGCGTGGCCCTCAGGAGCTCAGATCCTTTGTGCACTGGCACCACAGAAGGATGCAATGATGAATGAAAAGGGCAGGAAAAGATTTTTGGGGTTCATAAATCCTGTGAGAAATCGAGGCGGATGAGGATTTGAGCAAGAAGAGCAAATCCTTCAGCATGTAGTCAATGTATTCCAAGCTGAATAACCGGAGACTCTGGGGTGCCGAGCAACAGAAGTGTTCCAGGATGGTTGTAATGCTCAAGAATTATGCGAGTGGGTATGAAAGTCAGTGCATGCACCCTGAAGCAGCTTGTCCAAGCTCTGCAACTGAACCATGACTCCTGACTCTGGGACATGAGGACTAGCGTTTTGCTTGATGGTGCAGAGCTCGGTTCCATCAAGTATGGCAACCTGGAGATTGACGATGAGGGAGTCTGGATCACTGACAACCAGGCAAAGCAATGGGGGCGCTGAAAAAGAGAATTGCTACCTTGCCCCTTTCAACGGCATCAGGCTCATCTGTGCTTTGATCAAGAATCGGGGCCTACTCCTGGAGGCCTGAAGAGTCTCTGACCCCAGACTCTGACGTCAAATCAAATCAGGTGGACTGAGGAAACTATTGGCCTGGAAAAGCCTCACCACCTTGACAGGCCACTGCTTTCAGCACTCATCTCAACAGCAGACACGTCTCGACAGCGCTGCCACAGTGTCGATCTCAAATGTCATATTGGCTGGATCAATGACCCCACTGCTTTCAAGTAGACGGCTGAGACGAAAGCGCGACGAAGAGAAATGGCCAAAATGCTTTCCACTGCGGACGTCAACAGGGAGACAGCTACGATCACTTCCTCTCCGGCAGCAGCAACCAGACCTCTGCCATGACGCACAGCCAGACGGAGAAGAAGGCTGGAAACTCAGATCACCATAAGGGAAGGCCTCTCGAGAGCTTCAGCCTACGTGACCATTGTGTCAAAATGTTCTGAGGCAGACAAAATCACTCCAATAAAGTACTTTCGCTCCCACTTAGTGGTTTCATACTGTCGGCAATTGGGAAAAAAAGATACAGTAAAGCCAAAAATTAGCGCCCTAACTATATATTATCGACGCATATTTGCGTCGTATATTTGTGTGTATAGGTGCGTCTGTTCTGCTTTGCGCGATTAAGCGCGAAGCGTGTGGTGCGTACGAAGCATGCGTCGAGCGAGGTGAACGCCACCAAGCGCGTGGTGGCGACTGCAAAGCTCGAGGTGAGGGTCCAGACACAGGTGGGAGGCGGACACACACAGGCAGACGGACACACTCACACAGGGCTTTATGTTTTTGATGACACTGTTCCTTCCCAGCCAAGTGGGTAGTGAGGACTGGCATTGAGTGAGTACGCAAACAGAGACACACGTATGTACCTTGAAGTGACACGGGTCGAAAGGCTGTCCATCGGTGAGGAACTCCCTGGCGCGGTGTTCCCTGGGCGCGGCGAAGTCGAGCCACTGGGGATATAACCCGGGTTCTTCTTCGTCACAGATGGGAACCCTGCATCTGTGTGCAGGGCGGTGAGCGGCCAACAAGTGCAGCAACAAGGGGAAGCCCGAGGCGAAGCACACTGGTAACATCCTGAGCAGAAGCATCCACTGCCAGCGCCCGCACCCGCCCACGAAGCGGGTCAGCAAGAAGTCGATGGTCGCGGGGTCCTCTGGAATAAAGTAGCAGTGCTTTCAGCGCCCTAAGACAAGTCACTAATAGCCAGGCTATTACTACTATATATATATATATATATATATATACTATAGTATGCTATTATAGCCTACTCTAGTCAAAGTGAATAATTGTCGAGCATTCTAGGACCAGTTCTTAGCCACTCGATCTCATCGTGACCTGAGCGTACATCATGTTTACGCTATTCCCTACCAAGGGCACTGAATATGAGCCCGTCCGGAGCTTTCGTAGATGTCCACCCGGACTAAAGCAGGATGCACAGTATGTGCATCAGATGACCTGGAGATGCATTGTTTAAGGATAATCATTTCCTGACTGTGTCACTTTGGTGAGCTCAAATGTTGTCCGTCAAGGCGGTTTTGTGTGACGGACTGACCTATGACGGTTTGGGGTATCAAGATGTTTGCAATCATGTCTGAAACCGTCGTAGGCACATCAGTTAGGGCTCAAAATTGAACTTGAGAGACTTTGACCATTAGAGACATTAGTGCGAGCGACAGCTTTTCATAACACAGGTCCATTTTAGACTCGGGGCCATTACTTTTTCCCCCCCAAATTTCGAGTACGTCCGCAAAGGCAGTGGAAAGACAAAGAAAAAGATATTATCTCCCGGTCACTTATTGAAATGTTATGGCTCTCAGTATATGAGTTTGGCTACCTTTTTACGAAAGTTTGAGTGGCAAATCCGGCTTGCGAACGATTTAGAAGTTCAACTTTAGTCTTGCAGGCTAAAATTTTGATGAGGGGCGTCCGTCTCCTCCCTCGTTCGAGACGCACCCGGATTTTACTTATGTTTTTGACGTTCTCGTCACCGTAGGAACAACAGGACGACTTGATTTGGTGATGCGAGAAACCACGACCGTTTTCCAGTCCACAACTGCCGCTTTGAACCGGTTTCTGCGTCGGACCCACGCAAGAAACACAAAAGACTTTTGAGTACTTTTTACAGCCCAAAGAGGTTCAACTTGGCCTGCGGCAAATACAGCACCAGCCTGGCACCAGCCTGGCACCAGCCTGGCAAACAGCCTGGCAAACAGCCTGGCAAACAGCCTGGCAAACAGCCTGGCAAACAGCCTGGCAAACAGCCTGGCAAACAGCCTGGCAAACAGCCTGGCACCAGACTGGCAAACAGCCTCTAGTGCAAGATCAAGTCCGCGTTTCACTTCCCCAAATCGTCTGCCCGTGGACCCGCTTCCAAAGTGGAGGCCGGAATGGCCGTGCAGAATACTTCCCACCTTCTGCCACTACCAGTTGTCAGGTTCGCCAACAAGTCCAAGGAGTCGAATGCCAATGGGGACGCTGGGTATATCAGTCATGTAGCTGGAAACGCTTCCATCGCCCGCCCGCACACCGAACTTAAGTAAACGTTCCATACCTGACTCCATTTCTTTCAAGTCAGTCAGCCGGATTGTTTGATATCAATAATGACTGCAGTGCGCTGTAGGAGATCCTTTGGTGGCCGAATGCTTGACCATGCTTTTCCCAACTGAATCAGTACAGCACTGGTCAGTGCTCAAATCCTAGAGAAATTGAAAAAGTGCCCTGACGAGTCTGCTGACAGTGACATCTGAAGTCCTCATTAAAAGTGAACTTAGGGGTTCTGCAGTGTGAGGCAAGAACATCCACCAGTCGGGCAGAAAGCTTCAAAGCAAACAAAGACAGTTTGGGCACCCCTCTCAAAATTTCTACTCCCTTAAAACGTGAATGTCCGAAACATGACTTTGAGGCAACTGTCCTTTTCTGAGTGGTTGCATCAATGAGGAATCATTTGCCTCATTTTTTCAACCAATTTGAAACAGGCAACTTTTTCTTATGTTTTAGGGTTCTTCAAAAAATGAGATGCACAATATGGAAAGGTGCTTCCTCATCAATGTAACCACTAAGTCATAATTTCGGACGTGCATGCATAAGTGTAGAATCTTGAGAAGGGGTGCCAATAATTTCGGACTCCACAGCATCTAGAGTATGGAAAAGAAATCATGTTGACAGTGGCTTTTTATTGACTCCTACTTCGTGATGGATATTTTTCCACGCAGTTGTATTCAATGTTGATGTACGCACCAATGCACGTATTACTACTGTAGTACAGAGCTCACATACCGGGTGTTGGGCTTTGACCGCGTATAAATGTAAATGAGGTCGGTCAGTTTTACAGCTTACTTTAGGATCAGTGGACATATCTGGTGCGGGCAGTGATTTTATCAGGTAACCGTGATGTTGAATTTCCCACCTGTTGGCCACTTAATTTTAGTGCAACTAAGATATGTGGGGAAACACATATCTTATTGGGACACACCCAATTTTCTTTGCTGCCCGGATCAAAAGTCTACTAATACATCCTGGCATTTTCCTGAATACAACAGAGGAGAATGGAGCCCTTTGGATCTAGAGGATCACAGTCTGCAGGCCATCCTTGCCTCAGAAGTCATGGAGAATCCTCGTTGCAACATTGAAATCTCGAATGATGATGCTATGTAAGAAGCTTGCTGAGAGTTGGATGAGAGCTACAGTGCAAATGCATGCGAGGTCTTCGGGTCAAGACTGGCACTACATATCATGGAAGCTGACGGCAAAGCTTTGGAAACTTGATTTGGGAATCGTTGACTGGAACGCATTTGATCTTGATGCACTCACATCCACCAGGCGCCTCTGAGTGATTCTGGTGCCAACTTCGGTTCCATTGCTTCCCTGGACAAATGTGCAGTAATTTAGTGTCGACGGTTAAAGCATGGGACACCTGTAAGGATCAATGTACAAGTCCCGATGGGATCCTCGGATCCGTTTCACGGTGGATCCATCACGGAGATCTTGAGAGGCTTCATTCACGGCTGTCACTGCAAGTAGCTGTGATAGCAGTGCTGAAATCCTGAAGCTAACAATGATTGAGAAGCCAAGGCAATGCATGTCCCCAGTGGGGTACTTTTCCTTTTCAGGAGATCCCTTCCTGAAGTCCACCAACAAAGCTTGTGGTTACACTGGGCATCGTTCCATGGATACTAATGCACTTCATCCGCGGCACCCAGTAGTGGTGTAAGAAGATGGACTGACTGCATTTTACACTCATATGTTGAGTGATGCGTGTGATAGGTGACAATGCGCTCCTTGGGGCGCGCAGATGCAGAGCACGACAGATCATTTCCCAATAACAAATTCTTTGCGTGCAGCTTGTTCCTCCTTGGGGTGCACTGCACCGTGCAGTGCAGACTACCTAAGAATGGTCAGAGTTGCTCAGGCTCTGGGCAAAAAGTTTGAAGAGAAGAAGTTGTGACGTTTTGAAGAAAATACACAACGTTGGGGTTCATATTTTTGAGCTGTCGGCAGAATAGGGCCAAATTTGACGATACGTTGCGCACTTGAGCGTGGTCACAAGTGCTGATGCTGACAAGGCCACGTTCTACTCGTCGCTGGAGCCGCCAGCCATGATTGTTCATAAGCGTCATTTGTTGAGCCGCAGGTCTGGGACCAAGTATCTCCTCTTGTTTTTGCCTTTCTCTCTACCCGCCAGAAACGTAATTCCTCCTTGAGTAACTTATGGCACTCACGTAGGGAAAAAAACCAATAAAGACCAGACCCCGATCAATGCAGTAAAGTGGCTTCTGCTGTAGCGAGGTCAACCTTCCTCGGGGCTTTTAACCGAAATTGGCTGAGGACGCCGCATTTAGACGCAAGTACACGTACAGACAGACAGAATTGGAGCATTTCAGCTGATCCGTGACAGTGGCGCTTTGGGCTCCGCAGTCTTGCCAAGTCTGGACACCGCCTCGAACAGGTTCAGATCTATCCAGGGCAAAGACTCGTGCATGGCAACGGTGTCGGAGATCTTTCAAAAAGCCACCACAGGACATGGGACGGCAGGAATGAGCCCAAGCTCATTCATTGTTGAGCACATGGATTGCCCAAGTCCCCGACAAGAGATGAGCGTGGTGTGTACATGATTGGCGGGCGCTCATTCACACCAAATAGATCACATGTTTGTACGACTTCGTCAAGAGCGTACAGTACGTAGTGGTGGCGCTGCGCAACTTTGCCATTGCTCGTGAGAAAAAATTGTGAATGGCAACTTGACTGAGGCACCCGGTAGTTCGATATGGAGAAAATGCTACAACGGCTTTTGAACACCCTTCTTTCTTTGTTCTGGGCTGGCATAAACTCGTGACATCATTTACATCTCTGTGTAACAGATCTGAAACTGTTGCTTGAACAACTTTGATGAGTATGCCCTTGTTCTTGGCCAGCTTGACCATCTGATCGATGACTATGAAGCAGCCAAGGCTTGTTGGCCAGCACCAGCATACGCGCAAAAGTGTGGTTTGCCCATGGCAAACCGTGTCAACAGATTTGTGGCTCCAGCCCTGGCCAATGGCAAACCGTGTCAACACGGAGATGAAGTGAAATCGCTCGGCACAAAAGATTTCGTGACCAGAGAAAAAATTTGAAACCAGGACTTTCAATAATACCTCGACTCTGAGCCCAGAGGATAAAAAAAGGAGGTCAGCAGAGACAGAAATTCAATTGCTGCAAGCAACAGTGGTTTGAATTATGCATTAGACCATATAAAGCACGTGAGTATCGCTACCGCTATCTCCCAAATCTTTCTCCCCATTTCTGTCTCTGCACTTATTGCTACAGTTGGATGTGGAGATAAAGAACCGCCAATTTCATTCTGACGTTTAGCGGCCATTTCCAGTAAAAAACGAGTTCCGTTTCCGACTGCAAAGAAGAAAAATGTGGAAGGAATGAAGAAGCTCGCGCAAAAGTTAGCAAAAGAGGGGATTTTTTGTTGAGCAGCCAATACGTAATAATAGCCTGGTTGAGCTGTGAAACGTGCGGGACGCGTGTCTGGCAGGACGGACGCGTCCTGTGTCCTCCTCTGGGCTGTGACGCAGGAGGTGGCGTCCGTGTTGCAACAGACGCCTCCTCTGCTCCAAGTGCGCAACCTCCTTGCGTCATCATCGCTCAGTCAGTCCGCTCACTTCAGGGTGGACATCAAATAACACTTCTCCTTCAGGCTGGCACCGCTCATGTCTGTGTGGCACACGTGATCCACCACTGGCTCTGTGCGCCAACGGCTGATGGACCAGATACATCTGGCGCAAGTTGGGGAACGTCGGCACACCTCTGGCGACCCAAGGATCAGAGCAAAGAATGGAATTTTCAACGTCACAAAGTTCAAATTTGGCCCTGTCCCTCCTTGGGCATGAGCAGTTGGGGATAGAGGCTTGGGTCGAATGTGGCATGAATGATATCTTTGATATCTTGAACAACTCCACTCTCAGCCTCGGTGGCTCCATCCAAGTGGTCAAGGCTGCACACATTTGGTTCATTGAGATGGGAGAGTCGTTTTCGCACAGCATCGACTTCATTTCAGTGAAGAATACAGTCTTCGCATGGGTCAGGTCAGCGTCTGACCAAACTGATGGGAGATCCTGTCCATCAGTGCTACCACCTGTCCAAGGTGCCGGACCTATTGTCGATGTCGCGGTGGCTGAGGTACTTTTGGGGCAAGATGAAAACTTGATTATGGCTACCGTCAGTCATAATATTACCAGCTGCTTTGCATGATCAGAGTTGCCCAGCTTCTTTCGATTCGGGACTAACGCTTACAACAGTTGTCTGAATGAATGAATGAACAATGACGTCTACTCTTTTTGTCATACTGATACTTAAAAAAAAACTCTCGTGTTCTCTTTTTCTGCAAAGCGCCAATTTGCACTGCCAACCCTGAAGGATCAGATGTCTGCCCTGAACGATCTGTCAACCCTGCTGCCCCGTACGCACCTGCCCATTTCCTGCACTTCTCTGCCGAATTAAATCTCCTCTTTTTTTCCATTTTTTGCAGGCCTTTCAAAAGAAGCGGCTGATCTCGCGCAGAGGGAAGAAGAGGCCACAAGAAGGCCATCATTGGACTTCTTGACCTCCAGTACTGACAAAAAAGGGGAGAGAACTCAAGAATTCGACAAAAAACAGCCTGAAGAGGCCCATTTGAGGCTTGGTAAGCGTCGCCTGGGGAGAGATACGAACCAGGACCTTTATCTTCCGGGTTCAAGCCCCTCCGGCTTGGCTCCGCATCCCTCGTATCCGTACCGGACAGCGTACGCGTGCCAGGGCCAGCGGCTGGAGATCTCCTGCCCCGACCAGGGCGACGTGATCCGGGTGACGAGGGCCAACTACGGGCGCTTCTCGGTGGCGCTCTGCAACGAGGAGGGACGCACCGACTTCTCAGTCAACTGCGCCGCACCCACCAGCGTCCAAGTCATGCGGAGGCGGTAAGACCGGCGGAAACTCGCAGAGTCAACGTCTTGATCGAAATTTCAATTCATTTTGCTTCATCAGTCGTCAGTTGATATCACCTTGTTTACATCCCTGCTGTAGGCCTAATTTTGTTCTCTTCATTCTTTTGCTCAGCTGTGACGGCAAGCGGGCATGTGCTATGCTGTCAGGCTCCCGGAGGCTGTACCGGAGCGACCCCTGTCCAAATACACCCAAATACCTGGAGGTTCACTACTTCTGTCAGAGGGGTAAATGTTGGGCCATCAGGCTGTAAAATAGGTTGACCACCTGACTGACCCAATAATAACACATGCTAACAAGGAGAGACCAAAACGAAGTCATGACAGGAGTGCTACACCCATTCTTGGGGCACAGAGACCAAGCTCGACTGGGCCCATCATCACTCATTCAGACAGTAGCACTCAGCAGTACTGGACTTGACGGAGAATGCTGTCAAATCGAGCCTTCACAGCAATACTGGCCATACCGACCACTGGCACAGACGAAGAGATGCTCATGTTTGGAGCTGATCATGGGTTGACCTAGGGGGAAAACTGTGATGTCGTCACACTTGCACCACTGCAGTGACCCTTCCCAAATCAGTGGATTTTCTTTAGTGCTGTCTGTGACAAAATCACATTTTTTTACCCGCTGGCTGTGCTCTTGACTATATCTGGTTGACGAGGTCAAGTGCTCAGCGCCAGCCGAGCAGCTGCTTTCTCTGCCTTTTTCTCTTTCTTTCTCTCTTTCTCTCTTTCTTTCTTTCTTTCTCTCTTTCTTTCTTTCTTTCTTTCTCTCTTTCTCTCTTTCTTTCTCTCTTTCTTTCTCTCTTTCTTTCTCTTTCTGTCTCTTCCTTCCCTCTTCCTTCCCTCTTCTTTCCCTCTTCTTTCCTTCCTGCCTTCCTTCCTTGTCTGCATCACATAACGTACAGATTATTGGCCACGATCACACGTGCTCACGATCGCAATGACGACGTCGACCATGAAATAATTTTCACCTTATCCTCCTTTGAGGGGTCATTGGAGGAAATATGGGACACCTCAAGTTCGCGCAGACTCATTAGACATTCAAAATCACGATCTCTTTAACCTATTCATGAGGAGGGGGGAAAAAAGGGATTGAGTAAGTGGATGTCGTAATAAGTCAGATTTTCTTCTCGAGAAAAGTCGTCAGCACTTTCATGGAGTATGCAATAATGTGCCCATTCAAGCTGGAGTTGCTATTGAAACCTTTGGCACTTGGGAGCTACGACAAATATTTAAAGAAATTTACTCTCCATTTGCAAGGCTTGCCCAAGAAGCCTTCGGAAGCCATTTATTCGGAAGGTTCATTTTTTGCGTCAAAAGTGCACAGTCTCTCTTTATCGAATGCAAATCTCAGCTGCGTTCGCACCTCCTCTAAGAGCTGGATTTATGGCCGTGCAATTACTCAAATTCCGGCTTTGCCACATCGGTCAAGCGCCACTGCAGCACAGGGTGGCCCAAGGAGATCTGCGAGTCATTTCAAAGGCGCAAAAGCAGCGTGGGCGAGTTGCCAGTCGCGTCAACCCACCCGGTGTCCTCACTTGTGCTCTTGTGCGGGGCCAACTGAGGAGATTTCAACTCATGGGGCAGGCGGAAAACAGTCAAGCCCAGCGGCGAATCTTCCTAGGCCACCCTGTACAAGGCCTATCCCCGCTCTGCCCCGAGTCCTTGTTATTCCGGCTTCATTTCGCCCTTGTCCAGTAATTAAAATCACGATCTCCTGTGCTTAATCAGCCCTGGGTTTCGGGATCAGTTTTCCCATTCATGGCTACTCTCATTTTCCGCGGCAAAAACATCGTGGATAACAAATTGAGGTGGCCATTTTTTCAGCGCAAAAACCCCTCGGCTTCGCTGGCAGCCCCAAAAAACCAATTGAATATAAATGCACGAGGTGGGCCTGAAGTCAGCAGGGCCTAGTAGGGAAAACCAAATTACGCCAGGTGTAAATTCGAATTTCGGCACTTTTTTCCGTGGCCTACTAAAAAAAGAGTCGTGAGGAAAAGAGCCTTCAAGTTAAAGTAGGGCATCAGCTAAGGGTTTGAGCCAACCTTTCTTCCTCAGGCAATCGCAGACCGATTACACGCCAAATTAGCTGTGCAAAAAAAGGTTCAAATGGAAAAATGATCTTAGTCGAGCAGTCATGTGTGGCTTACGACCAGGGCTGGGGTTACGAAGGCCTGTTTCTCCGCAGGCCTACATTATGACTGATCATGCCCAAATGTACGGCAGACCGATCGGGTGAGGCGAAATGCGGCCAAAAAAGATTAGGCTGACAAGATTCGTTGACTTTCGACTTGGTCAACTGACGTCGGTAGACCGAAGAAGCATTTTGCTGCTAAATCCAGACTTTACTGCAGCATCTCGACCACAGTAGAGACTTTTCCAACATCATTGGGAGGATCTTACAAAGTTGGGGGGGGGGCGAGAAAATCTGCTACGCAAGGAAAATAAAATGACGTAGTAGGAGTGAAATCCTACTTTCATTTAAGGCCTACAGGGTGAGACCAAACATCGTTCGGCTTGAAGTAGCAAATACGAATGATCAAGTGGTTCTGTGGTCATGTCAAAATAGCGTTGGTCCAAGTTTGCCATACCTCGGCAATGAATGGAGGCGAGTTTAGGGGGCCACCTCAGAGTTGCCACTTTGTGCTCTCAAGGGAAGACAAGCGTGTACACAGTACTTGGACGCCCTGACGCCCTGCTCTTGCCTACTTTTGACTCACCCGGCAGTTATGAGCCTAATATATTCCAAGGCGCTTGTTGGCCCCGGCTGAAAAAAAAGGAGGATAAACGCAATTTTCGACACTTGACGGACGGAGCTTAGAGCCAACTGCTGTTGCACTACAGAACCAATAACACCGGGTGTCCCAAGTGTAGAAGGCGGACGCGGACTTGTTGTTCTCCTTCCAAAACGTGCACAGCGACGCGGGCAGGGAGGGGGTGGGGGGATGAAGACACCCGGTAGCAATATCGGATCAATCCTTCTTTGAGGCAACTCCGAGCATTGAGATTTTTTGCTTCCCAGACCCCACGTCATATTGAGAGGGGAAGGGGGCAAAATTTCAGGCCCGTTTTTGAAAAAAGACCCAAACCCTGAGCTTTTGCTGTCGAACCCCACCGTGTCTGAGCTCGAGACTCCCACTGTGCGTACCAAAGTGAGCGTTGATGGACGACCGCGAGTCCCTTTTAAGGCCGAGTCCTCCACTATGTCTCTCTCGCAGGCCGTTAATTAGACAGTGTCCCCCTCAAGTCGCCATAAATTAGGGCAGATCCCTCCTCCTTGGCTGAGAACAACTTTTGGGCAGAGCCTTGTAAAAGATAAATGCGTGTATGGGAGTGAGCAATGCTTCTTTTCGCACTGCTTAATATGCCATTGTGCGCCAGAAGAACTGTGCCACACGCCTTTGGCGAGGAGAACAAAGGTGACACTGGAGACGATCGAGACGTTCGTGCACTGCAGCACTGAGCGGATCGCGGGGTAGAAGCGTTTCTCCAGGGAAAAGAACGCTTCATTGAGATCAGGAGATGAAACACACGTGTTGGTGTCTGACGTAGAGAAGCGGCCCTCCCGAAGTTACGCAATTGAGTGCAGGGTGCACTGCTAACGTTTCTGCAACGGTGCAGGAGGTGGATGCGCATGTGGTGGAACACAGACTTCTTTGCGGTACAGCACACGTACTCAGTCACTGAGTCACATCGTACATCGAAACTCCAAGTATGGAAGCATTTTGACGCATAAAGCTTCTTCCACTTTGTGCACAATGAGGCGGACGTCGTGCCAATGAATCGGAGTCCCACCACATGTGACAATCGTATGTTTGTACACATGCGCATAGTATAAAACACGCGCTGGCCTCCTGCTACGACTCATGCGGAAATCCATGTCGGCGTGATTGGTGTTTGCACACACATGGCTACTTCTGCTCCACGTCCAGATAGACCTCTAGACTGTGCGTCTACGGGCTTACTCTTGCTCCACCCTGTAGACACTGTTGACAAGAAATTGTGCAACCTCATGCACATCTTGGACGGCCAAGTCTGTCTGGAAGACTGTACAGCTACACTCACTCCTAAGTGTTGTTACGCACTGCGCACAGAGTAGGGCTTCCCCACTAGCAACCACTCGGCCAGACAAAGAAGGTCCAGTCCGACTCCTCGGTTACGGCTGGTACAGGACGACAAGGAGAGTGAAACTGGAGATTAAAATCTCGGAGGAATGTATGGACTTGACGACTCAGAAGGCCCATAAATAATGAAGCTTGGCACAAGGCTGAGGACGATTCTTCCTGAAATCCGATGCTTGCTTGCTGCTCCCTCACACACAATTTTTCTCTTGGCCACGAAAAAAAAGAGAAAAGATAATTCGATGGGTGAGTAATGACCCACCCCTACTATCATATCCGTGTGTGGCCTTGACACACGTGGGCCTCCCTCGAATTTATGAGGAAAGGGGGAGGCAGCCAGATTGTGCATGCGATATTTCTTTAAATCTGTACTCTTCACTTCTCCCTACTTCTTGGGTGCAGAAGGACACCAATGATGTTGAGCACTTCTCTCCTCTTTGACTCACTAATGCTTGTTACTAACCGCATTAATCAGGTGTGACGACACGAGGACCTGCGTGGTGTGGGCCAACTTTGACGAGTTCCAGTTCGAGCCCTGTGAAGACACCAGAAAATACCTAGAGGTGCACTTTGACTGTCACAATGGCACTACCAGAGGTAACCAAGCAACGCATCATCAATTGATTCGAGCTTTTTCGTTTGCAGGGACATGGCAGATAGTAGTAGTAGTAGTAGTCGTAGTACAAGGCTCTTTATTGATGCTTGAGCTTCTGCAAAGGACTTTTTCTCACTACCGTGAGTGACAGACAGCACGACATGGAGGCAGCGAGCCGGCCGGGGCCATCGAGTGCATGACGCTCTGGCTGGGGAGGCTTGGCTGAAGTCTTGATGTCAGTGCTGGCATCGACAGGAACAACGACTGCTTATGTGGCTGCTGCCACATTGGGCAGATCCCAAAACAACTTTCTTAAGGCAGGTGTTTTTAACTAGTCTTCTTGGATTGGCAGCAGCAGCAAAATGTAAGTTAAGTGTATTCATGAGATGAGCCTAAGGGCGGCTTAACCGGGGGATTTTCCCGCTGAGGTGGCTCTGTTTTCATCTGGAGGGAAAAAGAATGACGTCACTCGGCAGCGGCAGGAGAGAGTTGGTTGTCTTTTCATCAGCTCAGTGCACAGTATCGTCTTTATCCACATCAGTTTTATAAGTACAGCACATTGAGGGGGAGACGACGTTTGCAGAAAAAAAAAGTTTTCTCATTTCCCCAAAGTTCAGGTTGGCTTTAAAGAGATGAGAGTGGGCGACAGAGACTGTGTCAAACACACAGCTCTTGGTAGCACTTTTTCCTGAATTTTAATACCCCGCAATTCATCATGCATGTGCTGACAAAGGCTAACTAAACCTAACAAAATGAACTTTCTAATGAGTTTTGGACATTTTTAATTAATAGTGTCTGCTCTCTTTCTCTCCTCTTCAAGCAACGACAACGACTGTGAGGCCGACGACGACGGAACAGCCGCTACCTCCGTGGATGATAAGAAAATCATCTCCTGCTGAAGACAATCAAGGTTCAAAAAGTTCAGAAGAGTCCAAGAAGAGCAGGGTTCCGATCACGCTGAAACCGTCGCTGAACTCTACCAGTCAAAACCAGAGTGACAGTGCCATGCTTAAAGCGAGTGATGACGGCGATAAGAGCGACAAGACCCTGGTGGTCTCGGCCACCAGTGATGTGAGAAACAAGCTCATCAAGGACATCCTCAGCTCATCCATCTCCTCCACCAACATCATGGACACCAGCGAGACGCCAGTGACCATGAATGGAGTGGAGGAAGACGCGCATAAAGTGACGAAGGACATTGAAGCGCTCGACACGGCTACTGAGGTAGTTTCGGAGCGAAGCACCTCAACGTCCTCCACAGTGCCACCAACTACTTCACTGCCACATCGTTATCCCGATCCAGTCTTCTATGACGTCACCACCGTCAGTCCCAAGCACTTCTTCAGCACCAACAGCAAAACTGGTCAGTGCCCCGTCAAGCACGTCCGCTTCCTCGACTGGCCTTGGACACGTCCAGGGACTGCTGCAGTCTTGGCCTGCCCTCAAGGATCCAGCGGTTTGGCCCGCTGGGAGTGTCAGTCTGAGGGAGATTGGTCAACCGCTTGGCCAGATCTCAGCCAATGCAGATCACACTGGCTGTCAAAGCTGCATCAAGAGCTCAGAAGACAAGAGTCGGTAGTCCACTTGGCCAAGGACACCCTGCATCACTTGCAGGCCCAACCTTTGTACGGAGGAGACCTATCCTTGCTGACTCGGGCCATAAGGGTTATGACCAGCAGGCTGAGGTCAGAGTTGCCACTGATCCCAACCGGTCAGCAGAGAGCAGCTGTGACCACAGAGGTCGTTCAAGGTCTGGTGCAGAGCGCCAGTGTAGCTGTGAGTGAAGAGGAGGCCTGGAGAGACCTTGGTGCCTTCAGCACGAGTGCTGCAGGTGTGGCATTGGCAGAAATGATAGATTCACTGGAGCAACTTGGTCTCTTGGTGCCAGGAGCAGTGGGCAGCGACCAGGAGGTGACAGTGGCCAGTGACAACATCTGTAAGTCAAGTCTTTTTTTTTTATCTTCCTCAGGTTCCCAACCCACCTGTCAGTACTTTTATGTGCATACACATATCATCTTTGGGCATGACAAGGCTGCGCAGTGACTTTGTTTTCCTCCCACCACCAGTGATCATTTTGTCAGCTTAATAACGCTTGATCGCCTCCACAGATAAGCTAATCTTGCTCTTACTGCTCAGCTCTGAGACCCTCCACTGTGTGAGTCAGGAAACTGGTCAACGCCTTCTCCTTCTTCTCCTTCAGCTTCGTCAACCAGCTCCACATCATTCCTGTTGCCCCCACTCGTGTCCCTGACCGCATCCTCCCTCCTGTTGACCTCCTGTCTCCCTAGGACATTTTTTGTGACTCACGTTGTATTCCCCCCTCCCCCGTTGAATGCCACCACCCGCACGCTTGACAGATGTTGGGAGCCCCTTTGACGGCTCATATGTTCTCTCCTCTCTCACGGAGACATGGACACGCACGCACACGCACACGCACACGCACCCACACGCGCACCCGCGCGCACACACACGCACACACACACTAGCAAGCAAGCACGCATGCATTTCTAGGCCGCCCAGCAAAGGCAAAGGGGTAGTGGGCAAAAAAGTCTCTAGTTAACTCATTTGGCTGATTGATGGCTTTCCGGACTGATTGGGTTTTTGTCTCTCTCGCTTTCCCACCTTTCAATTAGCGGCAATGCGTGGTGGGCCCATCCAACTGGGCCCATCCAACTGGGCCCATCCAACTCTCGCTCTCTCCCGCCATTCCTGGCTTGTTGTGAGCTGACACTTTTTCTGTTGACGAAAGCCACGCTTGGAATCGCAATCAATCTGGGAGGCCGCGCATCGCACTTCTTCACAGGCTTAACGATTCCTGCCTTAGTATGAATTATGTGAAAATATAACGATTTATTGGGGGAAGAAAGATCCAAGAAGTGAGAACTAACGACCTGTGGAATGCGTGCGCGAGTGGTCTGATTCAACTGGTGCGTGTGCGTGTGTGTGTATGTGTGAGAGAGAGAGAGAGAACATTTTGAGCCTTATCTTCACACACACGCACACACACACACACACACCCGCCGGCCCGGATGCCTATGGCGCCCGGCTTCTAATGGAGCCTGATTTGAAATGCTGCTCATATTTCGTGAGTTTGACTCTGTGTGTGCGAAGGCGGGAGAGACATTTTTATCAGATTGAAACCAGTTCAGTGGCAGCTCAGACACAAAAACTGGGAAATGAATTTGGTCGTCACACGAAGGCACTTTTTGTTTCATCAACTGTGAGCAAAAAGCAACTCAAAAAAGGTCGGTCAGGCTTGTCTTATGTGATAAAGCCTCTTCTTTGTTGAATTAACGCAGTCCAGAATAATCGACATCAGATGATGCACAGGTAACACGACTGGTAATCACGATTTAATTTCCCACACTTTGTGGCCGCAGATTGCCCCTTTTTCCCGCCAAGGCCTAATGAGGCCTAGGCACAACGGGGCATTCCGCGTCCCTCCCCATGGCAAATTGAGCAGCTGCTGCGTATCTAAATCACCAGAAAATTGGCCGCCTCAAAGGATTGCAGAGGCGGGAATGCCAAATTCACTCACGCCCCAGTCTTTTAGCGTACATTCAAATTAGTCCATTAAAGCCCATTACCTGATTATTCTTATGAGCGATCACCTTAATTACAAGCCTTGTTTGAATGCCTTTTAAAAAAGAATGTGAATTTAAAGCCACTTTGTAAGATGAGTTCTTCAGCTGCTGTTCTTCTTCCACTTTTGCCCCTCACTGCCTGGTCTGTGTAATACTTTATTCCCGCTTCTTTGACCCTCTGCTTTAACCTTGCTGATCTTTTTTGAGCAGTAGCAGAAGCTGAGGTCTTCTGGCAGGCTCAAAAACTCCATCTCCTCCTGGTTGCGCCTCAGCTGCGTACTGACAGTTAACAAATCACGCTTTAATGACCGGGTCCTGCATAAAATCGGCCCCCACTACAGAGATGAGGAAAAAAAACGTAGGCTGAGGGAAGCCCTTGATGGATTTTGAAAGTGAAGCAAGGAAATGATAGAAATATTGCCTCTTTGCAGCTTAATTGTTGGAGAGAGACAAATTAAAGGGTGGGTGGATGGGTGAAAACGCGAATCTCCCCTCTGGCGGCCGCAGCACAGGGGTGAGGGAAGTGGGGGCCCTTTGACCCGTCAGTCTCTTTGCCTCGGCCGGACGTGACAAAGGAAAAAAGATCTTTTTGTCCGGGAAAACCCAAAGATGCGCGAGGTCCGATAAGCCTCGCCAGCAATTACCCCTGCCCACATTCATTCGGTGCGAATGTTAAACCCCGGGCCAAATTACGGGGGAGGGAGAAGAATCGTGCATGCACGCTAAGAATCCTATTTGTAAGCAGAACATTAAATGTGCTGCGCACGCACGCACATGCATGCGTCACGCCAGTGTCTCTCCGGCTACGTACTTGCAGTGTGAGTCATGAAAGTGGCGCAGGACCAGGGGGGTGGCGATGCCCAACGGGCATGTTGCACGCCATGGGAGGGGTGCAACAGTCTTATGTACGCCTCACGCAATACTTCATGTACACACACGGTGCGTACATTGCGGGAGTTCTCGTCGAAATAAAGGTTTTACTGCGACTCAGATTTGCGGGAAAAATGCGCGTGTCAAAGCGATGCAAGAGGCGTGCCACGGACGGACAGATAGATACACAGACGGACAGACGCACAGACGGACAGATAGATACACAGACGCACAGACGGACAGACAGACACACACACACACAGACACACACACACCCACACACACCCACACACACAAACAGACAAACTAACTTTTTTCGTTGCACTTTGGCGCCCTCTTGACTGGCCGAGTTTTCATTGCTTACAGCTGCTAATAGGTATGATGTGACACAAATGATGCCAGGGGACCAAGTGCGACGTGACAATCTTCACTGCGGCCAATGTCGAGAAGAATCTTGGGTCCAAGTTTGGAGGCCAGTTTTTTGCCATGTGCAAAGTCAAAAATTTGCTCTCCTGAGGGCGCGTTGGCAATGGCGAAATGGGTCTGAGATGGGCGGCCCACGGGGAAAATGTGTCTGTGCCAGCGCGACCGCAACAGCAGCCAAGAGATGTAATTGCCTTTTGATTCTCGACCGCAGCCAGAAATGAGCGCCCAAGTCAGGTTTTTGGGCGCGATTTTTCACCTCTGCAGAGACTTAATTAAAGAGAATCCTGACGCAACGAAAAGTTGGCAATTTTCTCGCCTGCCCATTTCTCGTTGGGCTCCCCAAAAGCTCTTTTTCGCGTTGCTGCAGAAAGCGCGAAAAGCCAATTAAAACAATATTGGCCCCATTAGTCACGGTCTCGCAGATTGGCCTTGCCGATTGCTTTCAAGTATAATTGTTGCAATTTTTCACTGCGAATTCCCGATAGTCTCCTACAGGGTGACTGGAAGAGAGTGCAAAAACTTGTCCTGCCTGCCTGCCTGCCTGCCTGCCTGCCTACTTGACTGCCTGACTTTGCAGCCCAGCCCCAACTTTCGTCCCACCCTGTGCGTACAGAAAAGAACGCGTCACGGTTGACGCTTGTGTGCGTACGCGAACCGCGTATATTTATCTGGGGCTTCATTTCAGATAAGCTGCGCGCTGAAAGGAGCGGCTGATATTGCCATTCTTCTGGCGGCCCTGAAAGTCCTCATTGCTCCTGGAAGTAGTGACAGGCGCGAATTAGACGCACTTAGAGCTCCAAAAATGTAGCCTTTAGGCCTTGTCTACCCTGAAAAAGTCCCATTTATATTTTGCGTGCAGCTAAAACGGAGGCATTTATTAGTATGGGCCGTAAACTAAAAGGTTATTTCCCGTCTGGAGGCGATGATTTTTTTCCCCCGGGGATTTGCATATTTCGAGCGTTTGTCTTCTTTGGAGAGGTGAAGGACCCAAAAATAGGCACTCGAAAACTGCGGAATTATGGTAATGGCAGCATAGAGAAGAAGCGAGCTGACATCACTGTTTCTGTATATATAAAATGGTGTTGAAAACATGGTACGCTATTTATATAAAAGGTGGCCCAGTAAAGCTGTGCTGGCATGCATTTCATGGCTCGACACACAGAGACAAGGTGAAACGTTCAAATTTGGCAATTTACATATGCACATAGCACATCTTGCACAGGCTACCACGCCATAGGGCCGCTTACCTGTGTGGAACAAGCTTGAAATGGGCTCATCTGCCCCGGATGATGGTATCACTCACAACTCATCTGCCCAGGATGATGGTATCACTCACAACCAATGTGCAGGGCCCACAGGTCGAGCTTAGTTAGCCAAACCTGCCGCCCAAAAGTTGCCTTTCGGACTCAGTGGATACCCCTGGGAGCCCCTCCCTTACAATGTGGTATGACAAGAGGACCATCTGGCAATGCACAGTAGAACCTCGATATAGGCAACTGCTGTCGCTATGCTGAGCTTTTCTCTGACAACCGTTTTTGTTTTTGCCAACTTCTAGACAATGACCTTCGATACGGGGGGGGGGGGGCAACCGACAAGTTCACTAGATCCGGGGTCTCCTCTACGGGAGTGGTCTTCAAAAAGTACTCCTGGCTGGGACAGGGGTGACTCACGGATGGCCATGCTACTCTCACACATTTCTGAAGTGCCGCAAAGGATGTTGAAGCTCGTGTACAACATGACGTAGAAGAGAACGCTTGTGTCAATGCATGGCCTTGATTGCTATCGAGTAGTATTCGCCTTACCTTGCCACAGCCTCCACTTTGGACTGCGGCCAAGACCCACAGATACTTCACAAGCACCATTGGACCCATATGCAGACGTGTGTGCGCCCTCACCACCATGCAGAGGACCTCACAGCTCCAAATTTGTCCTTTTTTTCCAGTGCTCTCGGCCTGCAAGCTCGGGTTCGGCGACATGCACACGCTGAACTTCCCCTCCTTCGGTGCCAAGGCCTCCAGGGGCTGGAAAAAGTCGTCGGACTCACTCAGACTGCCCGCGGCCGACCTCGTGAAGACTGTGGGGAGCGACGGAAGTGTGGCAGTGGCTTTCGTCCACATCAAGAACGCGCGAAAGATCTTTGACGACAGGTGAAGTCTTACTGATTCTTGAAGAGCGTGTCAGTCAGACTGTAACTCAGGCTAGTTTTGAGCTCCTACTCAAAATATGTTACAAAATGCCACAAATCATTGCGGAAATATTAGATTTATCCCGTATCAGCAGCTTAATGAAACACATGGCGTCCATGTTGGTACGACATCTAACTCTTCCCGAGCTGTCTTGATTGTCGACTTCAGGCTGGCTTCGGACTAAAAACGTTTGTGTTTCTTTTCTTCAAAAAATATTGCCACGTTTGAATCACCAAAACGTCGCTAACTAAACAGAACGTTACCGTTTGTCGAGAAATATGAAGATAAATGTGCCAAGAGTTGCAACCCAATGGAGACGACTGTTGTTGCATAGTGCAATAGACGCTATTGCAGTGCTGACGAGCGATTTTGCACTTCCTGTAATTTACCGGAACTGGACAAAAACAGCCTGAAGGTACTGGCAAAATTGCACTCTGCGATGGCGTCACCTTTACTACGAAATAGTCATCGACGCAGAATCGTTTAAAGATTTCTTTCAAAAGTCACGAATGCTGCACATGCACTGTGCAGATGAACTGAAGATAAATACCCTGTCACATAAGCACTGTACAATGACATTGACGTCCAATAAGTGCAATTGTTAAATGCAGTTCTTGTGGTGCAACTGATAGAGTGCACGGAATGGGGTTTTATTTAATTGTATGAGTCGAACAGTGTACTTGGACCCATTCGAGATGTCGTCCACGCTCCCCGACGTCATTGGTCATGCCCTCCGAGATCACCAAGTTGCTCTCCCCTGCTCCCACCAACTACATGCCAAAATTTTGTAATGTTTGACATTTAAAATGTTTGTATGGCTCACACTGCTTGACAGTCGGTTTAGGAAGCTCGCAACACCCCCGTTGAGGTTTGAAGTCGAGTCATGCCTAACCATAGACACCGAGTCCTGCAAGAACAGCCACGCACAAGTGAGACTCAGACGGGTCTTCCCTCTGTGTCAGGATATGAAACATATCCTTTTTTTGATGTCAAATGCCGATTTTTGGCATCGATGCTGCAGAAATGCATCGTCAAAGTGACAGCGGCGAGTGGAGATGTGTGTCTGTTCTTCAGTTTGCATTTTTTCTTCTTTGCTGCAGTGACACTCGGGTGGTTTCTCGCGTGTTGAGCCTCTCTCTCGGTGTTCCTCACTGCAACTCAAGCCTCAGGTTATCCGAGCCGGTCGAGATCAACTTCGAGCACTTCGGCGACGACCGTCAGCACGTATGCGTCCACTGGAACTGTGAGAACAACAAATGGTACGAGCAGAAAATACGCTTTGGTTCACTGCCAATGTTCGCAACGCTGTCGATTCCTCAGGTCGGAATATTCTTGCCACTTGGTCTCCTCCAACTCCAGCCACAGCGTCTGCTCCTGCCTCACACTTTCCAGCTACGCCCTCGTCAAGTCCAACGAACCGAGATCTCATGATTTTCCCTCCCAAGTGAATTCTGGACCCAGACAAACAGGCCTAAATGAAGGAGGAGAAGACCTTGAGCTGTCCAACTGGGCCTTGGCCTTGGTCGTCTTCGGACTTAGTCTTGCTCTAGTCATGCTGGTGCTGGCGATCGTGCTCTTGGTCTTCTATTGCAGGGCCAGAAAGGTTAAAAAAAAACCAATCAGATTTTCTAGAGAACTTATTTATTCTAGAGGCCTTTTTCTTGTTTCAGTATCTCCCTCACAAGCCCTTGAAGGGCTCGGTTTTGCCTGGACGAAACGTTTGTTGCTGCTGTCGCAAGTCCGCGATGGACGAGGACACAGGGGGCGCTCACAGTCCTGACCTCTCCTTCCAAGGTCACATCATCAGACAGGACAGTCCCACCTTTCTTGGCAATGGGACCAACAGGGACATGGTGAGACTCGGTTCTTCACACACTCACACTGCGTCCGGCAGTTGGTGGATAATTTAGCCCCTCACCTCACTTTCCTTCGCATGGGCAATGCTTGTGTGGATCTTCTCTACGCAGTCTGGCTGAAAATTGTCCCCAGATTTATGTAGGGCAAGAAAACGTTTGGCATTGGCAGCAACAGATCACACAATGACAGTTCAACGATGTCTGTTAGGAAACAAAGTCACGAATAGGTGTGGATTCGGGTTCAGCCCGAGCGCCAAAGCCCGGTGTCCGGGGGTCTTTTTTGGCGGCCCAAAAGGTCTGAAGCCCAAAGGTCAGCTTTGTAGGCCCACTCCGCCACTAGGTGACGTTTGAAGGGTCGATGGAGGATAAGTCACAAAAGTTGATTGAGGTCTACCACTGTAGACCACCCTGCAGCGCTCCCCCTCTTTGGGGTCCACAAGCTACTGCTAGTTGGTCAGCTGGTATTGTCTTCATCAACTGTGAAAGGTGTGCAAAATTTTCTCAAAAAATTTCCTCGAAGTGTGCAATAAAGTCATGCTCAGTGATCTGTCCAGCTTGTACTTGGCCTAACAGCCTGCGGGCCGGCCCCAAACCCGAACCTTCCTAGCCCGACTGGCCCGAAAACCGAAAGAAGTTGGTCCAAGCCATCCCTAGTCATGAAGCACGAGCTCAAGTTCCAGTCCTACCACTACTGGACCGTGCAGATGTGGAAGAGCCGAACAGACGAAGGAAGAAAGGAATAGATTTACCAATGGTGCATCATGAGCACCCAGGAAGAAAGAAAGGTGTTGTAGAATCTCGGGACAATTTCCGATTGTCCCGAGATTCTGCAACATCTTTCTTTCTGATCAATTTCTGACCAGATCATTGTACAATTTAGGACCAATTTATGATCTACGTGGTGGTTCAAATTTTCCACAAACTGACGGACCCAGCGTGTGTGTGAGTGTTTCTTTTTTTTTTTGGGGGGGGGGGGGGGGGGGTAGGCGCGAGTGGGTCTTTAGGGGTTTTTGGGGGACGGGGGGGGTTGTTTTGTCCTAATCAGAGTTTTATTTTTTTGAAAAAAATTTGGGGGTG
>JAAUXU010120124.1_pt1 | contig 23289 bp, 21 predicted proteins | sample 7278151 | NCBI WGS metagenome assembly JAAUXU01 (sample SAMN14350113, study PRJNA611818) | marine sediment metagenome | isolation source: surface marine sediment (1.8m) | place: French Polynesia: Moorea | collected 2018-08 | reverse complement strand
TTATATATATTTCTCTGTTTTTGAGATATTTTTATAGTATGTGTTTTTTCTCTATTGATCTCTCTCTCTAACACACACACACACACACACACACACACACACACACACACACACACACACACACACACACGAAAACAAAGAAAGAGACACACGCATACACACTCAACGGTCTAGACAAACTCTATTTTTCCTCAATCGCTCCTGCCCAAACCAAGTTGAATCTAGGAAAGATCTGTGACAGTCTCGTTTTCTGTGACGGGGTCGATAGCAGGAGGGGGACCCCTCGTGTGTGCGTGGGAGGGGGATCTTTTCACATATGTACACTGTGGCTTTGCCCCCTCCCCATGCTAATCTACATGGTTCACTCACTCCAAGGGAGGGGGAGGAGGACTTGATTAATTGTCTTTATGGAAATCCAATAATACTCGTCATCGTATGTAGTAAGAACAGACGCCATCCACGGAGAAAAGATCATAATCATTCGGCAAACCTGGAGCCATCATTATCTCTCCTTCTCAGGATTCGTGCTTTGTTCTTGGAAGAAGTAGGTGACTCGGAGTGATGGCGGTAGGATAATAGCAGAATCTCTGATTACCACACTAACCTCCTTACCCACCTCACTCTTTTTCTGCCGTTCCAGGTACTGAAAAATTAATGTGCTTCTAAGGAGGGCCTTTACAATTAGCTTTCGTGTCCACGAGTGGCTCTTTTGTGTGAAAAGCCACGGGTAGATTGAGAGGAGAACATGAACTATGGGCCTATGACACAGGCCTACAAATGGCCGGCATTTGGGGGAAGAGCAGAGGGGGGCGTGCAACAGCTGGGCCTGATTTCCTGCACGCATCTCACTTACACAGATAGCGTTTTTTTGGCCTATAAAGTTTAGTCATCGTTGCTATGTACATGTGTGACCCGCGCATTTTATGGTACACGTGCGTATGTACGCATGTGTGTTCCACGCCAAGCTGCCTTAACGCCACATACACACGCAGGGAGAGAGTTTGGCTGCCTTTTCTGAGAGAAGGAAGCAACATGCTAAGTAATTTATGGGCTAACCCTTTGCGTTCTCTCCCTGCCAGGGCAATTATTTTAGTTACGTGCTGATAAAAGTCCGGGAAAAAGGTGGTGGAGTCCACTGAGAGAGGGGGAAATTGATTTCGTTCCAACACGTCAGTTCACGGCCGCTGAAGAAGGAGAGGAGGAGAGGAGGAGGAGAAAACAGGCCCAGCAGCTGGTTTGAAGGTCCTTTATTTAAGGCTGGCTTAACAGTTGTCAATGTGGTCGAGTATCAAAGCTGTTGGCGCTGTTGTTCCACTGCGTATGACAGTCTACCAAAGTATGCAATGCATGAATCATTGCCTGTCTTTGTGCAGCAGCTTGAAGCGACTCAGAGTGTCCGGATCAGTAAAGTGTGCTTCTATCCCATCAAGAATAAGTATGATGACCACATTGACGGGGGGGGGGGGCTCGTTGCGAAGATGGCGACCACCTGCATGAAAAATCCACTATGGCACTCAGTGCCGCCAATTGCACAGTCTGCAAAACAGTAGAGATCTTTCGTCTGAAATGTCATCTGGCTGCTGACCCAGTAGGACCACGACTCAAGGGTGGGGAGAGGCAGGAAGCTGTGGAAGTGGTCAAAGTGTCGATTGTGAAGGATCAGGATAATCTCCAACAAGGAGCTCTGAACTGTCAACCAGGTCAAAAATGTTACCCGCAGCCGCTGCCCAAAATGCTTCAGACATTTAAGAATGAGTGAGCTAAAAGAAAAAAACCTTGTAGATGCCCATCTTCTTCGGTTGCAGATGCGAAGCCACATAAAGATCAATGGTTCTATGATAGCATGGCAAAAAAGCCACTGTTGCCCAGGCTATAACGTGCACCCACTACAAATTGTTGAAGTGTGTGTCTAAACTTTAAAAACCAAAACCAGTGGAACCCAAACACTTGGTCGAGCAATAGCGTCATGGACTGGGGGAAAGAATGAAGAAAAATATCATGGTGCAAAAAAGTCTGCACGTAATCCTAGGCCTTGTCGGATAATGGGATCAGTGTACTGGTACCAGCATTATGTACGCACAAAGTACGTCCGAATACCTCTGTACTGCACAGACAAGATTTCTCTTGTTTCTCTATCTGTCTCCTATATCCTTGTATATAGAGAGAGTGCACCCACGCACCCACATATATGCACAAAGGATTCTTGGGCAATGGAACCTTTGAAAGAGAGAGTAATGAATATCAATGATTTTTGATCTCAACAACATTGAGTAGGACTCCGGAGGCAAAAGTCGCATTCTTCGTCGTATCCTACGTGAAATTGTCGTATAAATATGTAAGGCTCGTTCTCGTATACGACTTCATTCTCCACGAATGCAGGCAAAGGCGTATTGAAAGCATACTTGGAAAAATGGAATTTTTCTCACCTTTGCTCTTGTACCTTATAACATTATGGTGTGCGTGCGTGCGCGTTGACTGATCAAACGCATTCATGGATTGCTTGGGTTGACGCAATCTCTCTCCTCTCTCTCTCTCTCTCTCTCTCTCTCTCTCCCGTGTGCATGAGTGACTGTGCACGCGCGTGTCATCGTGCGTGCGTGCGCGTGTGCATGCGTGAGTGAGTGCCCGTGAACGCGTGTGTCATCGCCGAGGCATTTTTCGAGATAAGAGGCCACCACTGCTGATAAGAGATGCTTCATCCTCGTGAACCTCAGCATGTTCCTCTTCACGGTGTTCATCCTGGCTAACTCGGCACCAACTGCCGAAGCGTCGTGCTCGTCTGCCAGGTGTCAGTGCTCTCCTATAGCTTTCCCAGAAGTTGTGATTTGCAACGAAGCTGTCAACAAGGCCGAGCCATTCACGATCATCCCCAACGATTTGCCCCCTACCGTGACCAAACTGGACTTGAGTGGAAACCACATCTACTCCGTGGACAACACACTTAGGCACTATAGGGCGAGTGAAAATCCATCAACTTCTGATGTCAGACCTGAAGGAAAAAAGCTTTAAAAAAACTAAGTGGAAACGTTCCTTTAGGCCAGTATTGATTTCCTTGGACAGCAAATTTTGCAGCTTCTAAACGTTGTCCTCGAGGAAGGAAAAAACTCAGTTAAACACAGACTCACAGCATAAGTTTTTGCACAGAAAAAGAGCGGCTAGTAAAATCTAAAAGGGAGAGAAAGAAAGGAAAGAAAAGGATTTTTAGCTCCAAAGCAGCTATAAAATTCCTTGGGGCATTTTGATATGGGACCTCTGCCAATGCACCAAGGTCGAAAAAGGCTTTGATCATTTTCTCTTCTAGCACGTAAAATCTTGTTATGAGAGCTATGTTAGATGCATTACATAGGGGATCTGTTGGCCATGAGGGACTGAGCAGTATAGATATACACGTCCTTTGAAATCTGTGCCAGAAAAGTTTACTGCCAAGAAAGAATCACAGCTGGAATGGAACAACGACATTATGCTGTTGGTTGCATTGATATGCAACCGTATAAGAGTTACTGCTATGTCAAGTGCTTCGTTAATAAGTCTGACATTGAGTCACCAAGGATGCATTCACACATACTATGTATTCATTATCCCTCTTCCAGAGGCTGACCCACTTGACCCTAAGCAACAACCGTATCCGGGATATTCAACCCGGCAGCTTCGTCGCAAGCTCGCAGCTGCACTTCTTGGGGATGGCTTCCAACAGCCTCTCCGGGCTGGGGATACAGTCCCTCAGGGGCCTTGATAACATCAAGGAGATCAACTTATCCGGGAATCTGCTGGAGTCATTCCCGCGTCAACTCTTTGCCGAATGCTGCCCACAACTGGAGAGACTGGACTTGAGCGGCAACAGACTGGAGTCCATGACTTCCCCCGGAGGTCGCCTCTTCTCTCCCAGACTCCAGGTCCTGCTGCTGACGAACAACGCGCTCGATTCGGTTCCCACCGAGGTGCTGGAAGACACCAGGCACCTGGCTGAGCTCACTTTGGACGGAAACGCTCTGAGGGATATTGCGGCAGTGAGTGCTGGGTGTATTCATAACTGCGGTGGATCGTGTTTGGGCCAGTTCAGGCCCATAGATCACACTCATGATCCTTGCCAGGTGGAGAATGTCCTCCAAACATGCTCAGGCCTCTCCACCCCCCTCCCTCTCGCCCATGGCCCCTATCTTTAGGCACCTGTGCTAAATGACTCCGATGCCGTAAAGTTGATATGTTAACCTCAATCACACATATGTTAGTTATGTGTAGATTAGCAAGTAATGGTCCGCGACTTTCTCCTTCATTGAGCCTCCACAGGGCGTAGTCATGAAAGGCACAAAGTACGTTATATTCCTCAATGGGAAATCCGTGTGCGCTTGCGTGCCGAGAGCTCGTTTATGCAGAGTTTGTGAAAAGCTCGTGAGCTCCCTTGGATTAAAGAGAAACTCAGCCATCTTTCCTGCTGTCCAGAGAGCTCGGTGTTATTCAAGTTTCTTTATTGCTGCAGCAGATGCTGCTCACATATGCATGTATTCACTGCGGCACCCGCCGGGTGAGCCAGGAGCAAAGGGAGTGTCAGCTCCTCTATGACCCACCCAGAGTTTCAATGGGGGCTTCAAAACCATCGTCGTCATAATCGATGAGTGACGATGCATTTTTATTCGCCCGCCCGAGAGCAATGTTTAAGGCGAGGGAAAGGAGGTGTCTGGGTGAGGAGAGCATCTCAGCAAGATCAGCCTTTTCTTTCCCATCAGAGTAAGAAAGTTTTTTCATATTTTTTATTTTAGATGCTAAGGCCTAGCTAGTACTGTACAACTTGGAGATTTAGACCAAGGCAACGAATATAAATGTTTTTATATGGAGGGGCTTACCTGATTTTTTTCTCGTGCCTGAGTCGAAAAGTTGTACGGCAAATCTATAAAAAAATTTTAGGGTTCTTTTTCATCACTTCACCGCCTCCGCAGCCTGAGCCTCAGAGGTTGCGGCCTCAGATCCTTACCTCCAGGAGTCTTTGACGGCCTTGGAGGTCTCCGGAGCCTCGATTTGAGCGACAACAAACTGTCTAGGGGAGGAAATTTGATGCACATAGGACGCCGAAGTGATTTCATGAATGTACTTTGTTCTTATTAAGGCTGCTTTTGCCCTGCTGAATTTTGCCGCACGCGTGATTTTTCTTTTTTTGGGGCTTCTTGACACGCACACAGCGCACAAACATGTGGTGATAACCTGCGAGTATAGAGCGCCTTACGTAAGTTCTCTGGGCTACGCAAAGGTGCATGAACGTACGTATGTATGCGACTATGTGCATCGGCCGTCATCCTGAGCAGGATCTCTGCCACTACCACCTCGCCTCTACGAGACAATTTGGTGGAGTTTCGAGTGGGACTGAACTTTCTGGACGAGTTGTCTCCCCCTCTGAGGCCCCTGACCAACTTGAGAGTGCTGGTGATTAATGGATGCTGGAAGACCAAACTCTTACTCCACAAAGAAACCTTCGCTAACAAGTGAGCAGCCCCAAAAACCTCTGCATTAATAGCGCAAAGTTGGGCTTTCTGTGTTGCTTCCTCTTTGTAAAGATGGTGAGAGGGGGGGGTGTCCTTAAGCTCCTGTCAACGCTTTGCCCAAGTTCTGCTATTCTTCTTGAATATGAGGAACTTAGCTTACCTCTCAAGGTGCAGTGCGAACAACATCAAAAAATCTGCTTGCCACGGTAACTGGATTTACCATCAGCCCAGTTTCTTATGCCCCGTTCTCTCTCTCCATCTGTCGTTTTCTCAGAATTGCGTAGGATGAATGGTTGAAGGCGCGTTTGCCCAGAGAGAATCTGATGATGATATGACCGACCACTTTCTTCACTTTTTGAAAATTTCTATCTTTCCAGTTTGAAGTTGGAAGTGCTCAACATCACCAAGTGTCCAGGCCTGTCCAAACTGCCATCGGAAAGTCTGTCATATCTGCCCTTCCTCAGATCTGTCAATCTGCATGGAAACGACCTTGAAAGCCTCGAGGAGGAGGCTGCAGATTGGCTGCGCATCGACCACATCGACGTCACTGCAAACCCCTTCGTCTGCGACTGCAGCATGGCCTGGCTAGATCAGATGCTGAGGGAGGAGAGGCCGGATCTGCCAAAGCCCAAATGCCTCAAGCCTCACGGTCTTGTCCTGGGGGAGAAGCAAGAAAAAAGGTAATGCATAGTCGAAGTACAACTGTATGAGAATATTTGCTCACGCCGTTGCCAGTATTTCATGATACCTGCCACACAAGAGCAGAGAGAGAAAGAGCATAATAACCTAATGCATTACTAGCACAAACAGTACATTGAACAGGTTGTCTCAGTTACATATATTACAATGTTTTTATCCAGAGGAACTTGACGTAACTAATGTGAGTCACGTGTCCAGTTAGCATGAAATAGAAGATTAAGACTTGACAGCACTTTCCGAGATGTCTCCGGCAAGCAGCGTGGAGTCTGCAGTCAAGACAGCCCGTGATGAAGTAGATGAAGATGCCACCGTCAAGGAGGTTCTGCGCCATGTTCGCAATAATGTTGGGTCACTCACTGACAAGAAGCAAGAGATTGTATGGTGTCTCCTCACGATTTATGAACTTCTACATCATGCAACAACTGCAAGGAAATACGAAGAAAGCTGAGCTGCAACTTGACCAAGACACCATGTACAAACAAAAGCACACACGTAGCAGCAACTCTCGAACGGATCGACCCAGACTTAACATAGGTCTTCTCCTGCTACCTTTAAGACTGAAATATTTATGAAGCGGAAGGGAAACTAAGTGTGCGTGTACGTACATTATAAAATTGTCACCTTTATTCACTGGGGAAGAACAAAAATTTGCATACTCAAAAGCCTCTTCTTCCCTCTTTCATCAGGCCTCTTGCGGCGTGCCCTTCTTCCTCTTCCTCCGCCTCCTCCGCCTCCGGTTTGAGCGCCGGGCACCTTGTGGCGATTGTGGCATCTTCGGTCCTCGCGCTGCTTTTCTGCCTGCTCTTGGCTCTCGGCATTTACCGAAGAAGGAGGAGAAAGCAACAGTCCTTCGGCAAGCCCTTGGCCAAGGCCGAGATCAAGGTCATCCCGCGCTCGGTGAAGGACAGCAGCCGCTACGTGGACGTCTTGCCGCTGGAGGAGGCCGAGGGCGGACACCTGTACGAGGAGCTGCCGACCTCGCCAAACGTCATAGTCGCCACAACGCATGAATCAAACTTTCCCGACATCAAAGTCTCCGACCTGTGAAAAAGGGGGATGGGGGAGAAAGATGGAGAGGAGGGATAGTTTGACGACAGGGGTTCTCGTCTGAGAGAGCGCGAGAAATTACTCAGAACATGTCCAACTTTGTTGGATGCATAACAGTTTAAGGATACGGGCATTGAGGACCAGGCTACAACGCAGCATCTGCGGATTCCCTACGAAAAAAAAAAATCGTCCTGAGGATGAGCAATCTATAGAAAATTGTTCCTCTAAACGAATTTGTGCAAATGTCAGGTTGAGACCCCCTTTTTATCCGCTCTATGGGTGACTCCGCCGTACTTCATAGATGCCTCCTCTTCCAAATCCCCAGGAGAAAGAGGATCAATTAAGAAGAGGTCTCGAGGGCAGGATCTTCTCGCCTCTTTGCTCACACAGACACACGCACACGAAACAGCTTTCGACTCCGTGGATCTCAAATAACCTCGTCGCACAAGAGCGTGAAACTGGTGTGAAGGTTGTGGTCTTGAGGAGCACAAAACAGGGCGTCTCCATTTCTTCTTGGCTCGACTTGGCCATCACCGATCGCCATCTCATTAGCAAAATCTGAGTACCGTAATTAGCGCAACTCACGCAAAAGTCTGTGTCAAATAAATGCAATCTTGTCGACGCCACAACTTCGGTGCATTTGTATAGTTACCACTCATTTCTTCCCTACTACATCTCTATCTCTTCAGAGCGTGTGTGTGCGTGTGTGTGATGATGCAGGCCGTTACATCACATCTCACGCACCTTGGCAGTAATTGCCAAGAAAAGAGAGAGAAAAATACAAGACAGGAGCATCAGGGGCAGGAGTGAGAGGGAAATGAGATGAGCGTTCGCGTGATGTCCTGTTTCACAGCTCTCTCAGATACTATTTTCACTCACAACAAATCTCCTCTCTCATTTATTGCACCTGCATCAAAATGTCCGGCCAATTTTTCTCGATGTTGGCACTGAAAGAAGAAAAAAAATCTTGCATTGCTGTTTTGGAATCGAGGGCTGCTCGCACACACACGCGCGCGCGCTGCCTCGCGCACACGCTCACTCATACGCACACGCAAGAGCTCTGACCAAGGCAGCAGCAGTAGCAGCAGGTTGGCAGCTACTACATAGCAGAAAGTGAAAACGTTCTTTTCCTTCTGTTAACCAGCATTTCCAGCGGATTTCATCGCACGACCAGCGAGCGCAGTGTGAGCCACGAAGAACGACGAGAACATATACACAGCGCACTTGCACTTACACTGCTACAACTTAAAGATGACCTTCAAGCAGGAAATAATCTATGTCTATCTAGGCTATTTCGAACGCACAATGCGGTCCACACGCACACACACACACACCCAAACTCTTATCCTTTGTTATACAAGGGACCTATGAGATAGTTGTTGTTCGAGCACTGTAATGGTGTGCAGTACAGAGAAACAGGGTGTCTCTGGAGGGCGGCTACATCACATACCTGCAGTAGTGTACGATTTGACCTCTTTTTTCACCTTCACGCTGCACGGACACACAAAGGGGGGGGGGGGAGTGAGGGTAGGGCTTTTCGCCATGACTGGCGCAATCAGTAGTCAGCCAGGCAAGCGAAGAGAAGATCTTGGAAATCTCGTGTGCTTTATTTATTTATTTTCATCAAGTGCATCGTATATGTGAGATGTCTGCCTCCCTGGAGGAGCCCAGGTCCAATGTCTTGGGCAGGAAGAGGAAGAAGAAGAACAAGAACAAGCACAACTCGCTCAGGATCTACCCGAGCCAACAGCAGCCTCATTTGGCCACCTGCAAGTCGATGCCCGAGATGCAGGAAGACGCCCACTATTGGTCGCCGTCGGAGCAGCAAGAGAAGCACTTTTGCAAATTGGGGGATTGGCGAGTGAGCAATATCGGGTGAGATTTCTGCGCAATACCTTGAACCGGCTGACATCTGCCTTCATTAAGTCAGCGCACTAGCGAAGACGACCTTTGGGTGAAGGGTGACACCAGAGTTGTTCTCTCCACACATCTTCTCGTCCACTCAATGTTTGACTCCATGTGACGGTCAGCGGTTGACAGCAAAGATATCTGGCTGACCACGGTCTGGATTGTGACATTGCCAGCTCAAGCTCCACTTCCGCCAGCAAACACGATTCTCAGTTGCCTCCAGACGCTACACACATTATGATATGTTATAATCTGGCGTGTGCATTCAGTGCACGGAAGCGACTTGGCAACATTTTTTGAGGGGGGGGGAGTTGAGCTTTATTTTGCATATGTCAGGAGTCGTTTGACACGATTTCTCAAAGAATTCACAGGTTCCTCCGATATTGGCTACTAACTCTTATTTAGTGAAGTTCGCTTCATTGCCTTCTCAAGGGGCTCCAACAGACAAGCGCATTCGTAGGCAAAATTTTCCTCCTGACGAAGTCGCTCCCATTAAGTAGACGTTTCAGGGTTCTTAACAATCACAGTTTTCAATGCATTTGGTATGTCTGACCTCTCGAGAACCAACGCAACCTCTCATGGCGCCGTTTTGGCAGCGACTTTGGGAGAACTTCACAACGATATTTCAGTCAAGGCATAGATCAGGACTTTTCTCTCGTTCTGAGAGAAAATCGGCACCGACAAGAAAACTTCCATCAGTTTTTATTCCTTCGCAGGATGACATGAATAGCTTCGAGTTTTTGTGTTGCCCCATGCATCGCAATCAATATGTATTTTTTAAAAACTTTGCATACTTGAGACTCCGTCTTCCAAAGGTTGTGCGGATGGAAATCAAGCATTTGTGAGTCACAATACAAGACGGTCCAGATGTACCTGAAGACATGCTTCCGTAACGCAGTCATGCTCAAGGACCCCTGGAGGGGACGAGGAAATTCCTGGAATCTGGTGTATTCCTTAAGAAATTACCCCGCTGACGAGGTCTCCAGGGTTTTTTTTGACCTTTTGGCTTAAATTAATTGTGCGAGTGGCATGCGTTTGCTTGGGTGTGGCCTGACGACGACCTTGTCGAATGCACACCAGAAGGAGAGAGTTAAATGGAGGCAAAAAAATTACCTCACTGTACGTACGTACGCACACGCACGCACTCACGCACGCACACAAAGTTGCTATAAACACGGGAATTTGTATGTGCGTGCTCTCTCTCGCTCTCGCTCTTGCCGTCTGCGCGTGCGTGCTGCGTGTGCGCACGTGATACTTACACACTTTCGCACGTTTTTCCGGCGGATGGCTTCAATTTTTGTTCCCATTCGAGGAGGTTCCTACCCCTTCTCTCATGTAGACACCGTAAACAAGGAAGGGAAATCACTTGGCAAACAATGCGCACACAGACATACGTACACCAAAACCATTAACCAGCTTTTAGCTGAGAGTTTTCTTTCTTTTCCTTCCATTATTTTCTATTTTGTCTGGAGGCCCTGATGCCTGATCTATGGGGATCTGTAGGTGTTTCACCTAAGAACCCGGACTCTCGAAACAGTACAGGATGGGCCCGAAATAATGAAAGTAGCACAAACAAGTGTAAGTGAATCAAATTGTGCTCTTGCCGACATCCTCGAATGCAAGTTGAACGATCGTCCACTTGAATAATTGATGCAGTGTTTCGAAAGTTCCGCTGCCATTTCGTCTGTAATCTCCTCGACGTAGAAATCCCCCAGCGAGCCAGATTTGGTATCATTAGATCCATGTTTTCTGTAAGTTTCAAAGTGCCCACCTACTCTTCCCGGAGCAATAACAAGAGCTACTCTTGCAATGTAACAAGGCAGACGAGGCCCCGTTTTTTTTTGCTAGTGAGGCAAACCCTATCAAGGCATCAGTGCATCAATGGCATATTAGTCCAAATACCGGAAAGGGTACGTTGCTGAACTGAACATACTGAAGCACAGCCAATAGCACGCGATAAAAACTTGGTTTCGGTTTTGGCACAACTGAAAAGCTACATGGAACTTATGGAAAAGAGAAATCTAACGGCACCAATCCTGACTCGCCAGGACATTGCTACAACGAGAGACGCAGGGACGAAATCGTAGCTTTGTGTATGTTCAACCGACCCTTTTGCCAATGCTGTAACTCCGTGGTACACGGTGTGTGCTGAGCAGAGGACAGATGTCTAAGTGCATCACCCTTGGGTGATCCACTGATGTCTGCGTGGCATCTCTTGCCACCACCTCCTCTGAGGTGACTGCTTATACAACGATGGGCTCCACGCTCTTCTGGCCAGTGCACGAGAGGCTTCTTCATGGCACCCTGGATGAGGTCACCAACCTCCTCCAACCATGAACAACGTCACTTCAGCAGGTGTTTCAGCCTCTTCATGGTCCAGCTAATTGTCGTCATGGCCGAGCCACTGGTCCTGCGCTCCCATCTCATGTTTCTGGCATCAATTTTCCCTCCACCTTGATGTGCCTTCTTAAGGCCTCAAGTTCAGACCTTTAGGTCTCCCCTGTTGCTCCTCTTTTTACATCCTTCCTCCCTGACACCCCAAGCCCACCTGCCCGGCAGAGGCTATCTAATGTCACAAGGGGCCTGAAGGGATGGGGCTTGAAGTGCGTCATCTTACTCGGACTCGAACCCTGGCGCGGCCGCATGCACGACGGTCCCCGTCCCCTCGGCTGTTTAAGCCAGGCTTTTCTTTCTTTCTCAGTTGGAACTATTTCCTATTTTCATTTGCATGCACCTGCTCTCCTCTGCTCCCTTCTTCCCCTGTCACCTTATGACACAAACGCACGAATTTTCCCTTTTAAACCTCAGGCGTTGAACCACAGAGGCACAGATCTTGGACTGGCAGAGGTCCGTCTCGATCCTGCCATCGCACGTTCATCCGCACTGTACGTGTGTATATTCAACAATGACTTTAAGCATGTTGGTCGCCCATTAGATGTAGAGCAGAGCAAGTAAGATCGCCAAAGGTTCTTTCTGAAGAATGCATCTTCTTGCCTGCAGACATGCCCGTTGTCGCCGTTGCCCTCCTGGAACTATCGACGTGAGGGAGCGTGTAACTGTCCAACGTGTGAGGAGCGTCAATGCCAGCAGCTGCAGCTTTGTCAGGGAAGCTGCACGCCTCTCAACGATGTCCGCTCTTGTTTCCAGACCCTTCAGTGAAGAACTTCCCGAAATCTGGAGGTCTGCAGAAGATGAAGGAGAACCTTATGCGCTTCACTTGGCTGCCGCCAGAGGCTGCTGCGACTGCGTCAAGCTGCTCCTGCAAACATCAGTGGCAGGGTGAGTGACAAATACGTATGTAGCAATACACTCTCATACGTGAGCACGCAGGGGAGAACGAAAAAGTGTCCAGTCCCCCTACTCATCTCTTCCTTCCACCCAGGCTGCTTGCGCATGAAATGTCTACTGAGCGCAGAGCCAAGTGTGTCTGACACACCCAGTCTCTCTGACCGAGTCCTATAAGGCACCTGAGGACCCCGAGATGAATGACAGTGAAACCCTATTGTGTCGAAACGAGGAAAAGACACTGTTGATTAGCACTGTGGAGAAAACAGTCACAGCCGCTTCGGAAATTAACCAAATTCGTCATCGGCAATTGATCGACAGAAAAACTTTCTAACAATAAATAGCTTGTGACGTCGTTGTGAAAACGCACTAATGGACTCTGTCTTGGGCGTTTATTGTCTCAGTCTTCGCAGGTTGACAGAGACTATTTATTCTTGAGCGCAGCCTAATTTCTCCTCATACCGAAGGAGCTGCAGACGCACGCACTCACGCACGCAAGCAAGCAAGCATGCGTGTACGAACGCACAGATAATCATTTAATCTGTATGCACCATCCCATGTATTATAATAGCTCTTGGATCGGAGGCCGCTGATCTCAGGAGGAAATAGAACTGATGAATTTTTTCCAATTGTGAGCCTGTTGGGACTATAAGATTACTGCTCAAAGACAACCCGACGCTTGTAGTTCATGTGAGTAATAATAATACAGGGTCTGCTGGGCTAATTAAAGCTTTGCCTCAGAGAAAGAAATCACAGATGTTCAGGTCGGATGAATTGGTCGGAATCTCCAGAGGCAACCACGGCCTGATCTGTCTGCAAAAGAGTAATAGGAATGTTGCAATGATCTGAAAGTCCTACCTCAAGAGGGGCGAGCTGAATGACGTAATGGGACTGTCCCAAACGTGTCTGTCCTCCCCGACCCCCCCAAAAGCCTGATAAATCAGACATCTTGTATTGAAATAAGCAGGACTCGCAGGTAATGTCCTCAGGGTTAGTATTTGACTTGGAGCAGCCATATCAATAAGTGAAACTGTGGACAGGACTTGCCATCATAAAGAAATTTGTGGGAGCAAAAAATGTCAATTAGTCACAAAAACGCTTTTTGACTAATCTGAAGCATTCAGTAGTACTACGCATTCTTACTACGATGTTCTTGTCTGCTGCCAAGTGTACAATGCCCGGCGGGAAAATACGTCTGATGCGAGTACATAAGTGGAAAGCAGTGAAAATTGGCACACACAACTATGTTTAGGCCCAGTCAGACCGTTAGCAGGTGCAGGCGACGTTTTTAAAGGGTTTTCCGACATCGTAAGGGTGAGGCTGGGAGAGGGGGTTACCCAGTTTATATGTGACCAACGCAACTGGTAGCAAGTGTCACACTGTGTCTCCATACATAATGCCAGCATCAAGTGTTAAAAGGGGGGTAAGCCTCCCCTGCTTGGACGATTCACCTCGCGGTGCCTTGACGCTGAAGCTGGCCCGATGTCCTGCTGCAGTCTCGACCTACATTGTGTCCGAAAATGATGTGACGATCAAGAAAATGCCGCCAAAGCCACAAAATTGCAACAACCCGGAGACTTTTCATACAATAGAACAAAATGGAGAGGAAGGAGAATCATCTGGCTCCGAATGGGAGTACGTGACAGAGACAGAAGAAGAGGAGGACGAAGAAGACCAAGAACAAAAGGAAGATGAAGACGAAGAAGAGGGTGGGTGCACACACATGTGGGAAAGATGGTGCAAGAGCAGGACACAAATCTTGATTTTTTCTTTGGAAACTATCCCTGTGAAAGAGTAGTTTTTACTTTACTGGCATCTCTGATGATAGACCCATATGTTGCTCAGTGGGTAAGGAGTGACGTCAAGTAGTGTATTGAACTACTGGTGTTGAGCTGTGTAGCTTCGTCATCTGATCCCATGAAGACCGGAGAAAGAGAGGCAATGAGTCAATGACAAAATATCTCTTAGGCAAGAAGCCAAAGTTCCTTTATTAACAGCAGGAAAACCTTTATCTTTGAACAAGTCCCGCCTTGGCCTTGTACGTATTCTCTTCTGCTATGTACGGTATACACATAAAAAGCAGACTGGGATTTTTTTGTTGTTCCAGAGGAGTTTTTTAGCTGACCACCTAAGATGTGCATCCATCCTGCCATAGCCGAAGAGGTTGAAGAGGAGGAAGAAGAAGTGGAAGAGGAAGAGGAAGAAGAAGAAGAAGTAGGAGAAGAAGAAGAAGAAGAAGAAGTGACTGAAAGCGAGGAGGAAACCGGTAGTGGTGACAACCAAGAAGATACTTCTCTATCTTCTAAACAACAAGTCAATGGAGCAGTTGCAACAGTTACTGAAGATGGAGTCTCAAACTTGGATGATCAAAACTCCTGTAAGAGCAATCCCAGCTTTTCAGGTCCTCAGCTCGACAACATGCTTGCAAGGATCAAGAAGCTTAGGGAGGAGCGCAAGCAAATCCTCAGTGATATGAAGATGCTAAAGACTGTCTTTAAGGATGAAGAGAACACTGACGTCAACAAGCAAGAGGATAAAGTTACTACTCCAAAGGAGTCTTCCCAAGGCATTAGGTGCTTCATCTGCCAGTGCTACCTCGGAAAGAAGCTAAATATCGGTGCCGTCGTCCACATGGGTCTGGAAGACGGCGATCCCATCTGTACCAAGGCTCTTTTCCTCACCGAAGAGAGCAAGGACAAGATCAAAAGCGTCGCTGCTGCCACGCAATTCAGTCTAGAGAAGAAGTTTGAGCTGTTGTGTCTTTCATCCATCTTCCAGAGCAGTGAGACATCGACCAAGGAAACTCTCACCAAGGCTGAATCATTTTTAGATCACATTGAGAGACAAAGGAGCAGGGACAAAGAGGAGCAGGCAGCAATCAAGAGTGGGCAGAAAGAAGTAGCTGTTGTTGACGTCGTGGGAGATGAGGGCGGACCAAATTCAGGCGACCGTGAAGAATTCAACGTCGGAGAGTCATTTTTACTGCAAATGGAGAGACAGAGACAAAAAGACATGGAAGCGAAAGAGAAGATCAAGAGAGGTCTGAAACCAGTACTGTCAGTAGACAGGGACAATATTGAAGAACATACCCCCAAGAAGCTTTCACAAAGTGCCGAGAAAGAATCATTAGAGGAGACTGCCAGACCAGCGCAGAGGCTGTCCCAAGATTTGCTCCGCGCCATCCGCGCCAGTGATCGCCAGCAGCTGGTGCGCGTCTCTTGTGACGACCGCAGCGAGGTGGCGCAGCGAGGAAAGGTCCTGCGCCCCGATCTGGCGCCAACGGTGGCGCTGGCGCCGTTCAGGGACCTCCTCAGGCAGATTACCAGCCAGTCCAGGAGTCCAGGACTGCGACACGTCCGTGCCATCGATGACAGAAGTGCCCCTTATATCCCCGATGACATCGAGGTTTTCTGCGTAGGAGAGAGGAAGACGAAGACAAAGAAAGATGCTGTGAGGTATCATCATATGGCTTTTTTGCCGACTCACCCTGTGTGGATTGTGCAAGGAAGAGTTAGGATGAGAAAATGACCGGAAAATCTCATTGTGGTTTGAAAGCGACGTTGGAAATTCGTGCGCTTCGATAGGCATCAGGCCTTTATAATAGGCGTTCATTATTTTCCAATTCCTTCTTTCCTCCATCCGTTACGCAAGGCCGATGTCTTTTTTCCTTGCCTCGAATCCTCGCCAATGATAACCCTTTAGTTAGGTACTGATGACATGCACGATTGGACCGTGTGTCATACTCACGTTGGGCTTGAATTTCATCATTTTTCAAACATTTTTCATGAAGTCTATGTCTGCCAAGTTGACAGAGCCGAGGTCACATTAGCCTCTCGTAACGTGAGCTGCGTTCCTTGGTAGAGACATATATCTCGTGTGTGCGTGTGCATATGTTAGGGAGGATGGGTTTCAGTACAAAAAGCTTTTGATAAGCATGGTGTGAAAGTCGTGACTTTAGGGAAGTTTGTGATTTTTTGCGGTTTTTTCCAGCGCCAACTCTCCCATGTCGAACGGCGTGACCCCGGTGTACTTGGCTGCACAGGAAGGACACTTGGACGTTCTGCGTCACCTGGTAGAGAGAGCTGGAGGAAACTTATTCGCACGCGCACGCGACGGGATGACGCCCATACACGCGGCCGCTCAAATGGGCTGCCTCAACTGTCTAACCTGGATGGTGAGTGCCGAGTTGTACATGTCTCTCTGTCCGTTTATATGTCTGTCTGCACGCATGCCTGCAGTATCACATCAGTGATTTCTCAACTCACACACGTTTATACGTGATGCCTTGGAGAAATATCCTATGGAGATATCAAAAAGGTGGCAGAATGACGCCAAACATTGCACATGCATAGACAGAGGAGAAGAAGAGCAGATAGGATGTCTGAACTGCCATTGGCCTCTGCAGCTGGAATTGTTGAGCAGGAGGAGGAAGGCAAGCAGATGACACACGTGTGTCGAGTAACGCATTGTGTCATGTTTCTGCTAAGTACAAATTTCTCTCTTGCTGCACACAAGTGAAGTATACACACAAGATGTTACACTGCATTAGTCACTTGAGGCAAGGGCTGCCACAGTTCTGTGCAGTAGACCAAGATTACCTCAGAAGAGAAGACCAAACACCACTTGGCACTGCGTCGATTGCCCATTTTAAACTCTGCTGTGTCATACAATGTTCTTCAATATTTGGGACACCTTAAAACAGATATGAGGGTCACCGGATATAGGGATCAATTTCTCTATAACCAGTGCCAATTAACAATTAACAGTATTTAGTATTGACCGATACCCCGATCCAGACGCTTATAAGGATCAGTTTCACGAGTTTCATGAATCTTAAACCCGTCGTACAGTGCAATTAATTCTTTCAACTTCTCGCTGGAAACTTTGCATTAGAATGATGATACTGATTTTCACGTATGAAAAATGAATAATCAAGAATTGAAGAAAAACTGCCAAACCGAACACCGACATTTTCAGGCTGTTCTGGTCGTGAGGAGCCCAAAAAAATGGTTCTAGTTAAAAAAGTGTGGTGTTCAGTTTTTGAAGGGCTCTCTTATTAAGTGACATAGGCTATTTGCTTGAGCATTTGGCCACACTATCACATTTGCATGTACGATGTATGCACAACATCCAGACAACTTCAAAAGTGTCATACGACCTTGACGACGGCACATTCGCGACAATAAATTCTGAACAAGATGCTGAACAAGAACTTTAAGCACTCTTTTACTTGAAACACTGGAAATTCACCTAAAATAATAATATAACATTCAGGGTTCGAAGACCAAAACGAGAGTTCTAAAAGTAGACATGACGCTGAGATGGCTCGCTAGAGACCGCTTGCGAAAGGTGATAACTGATCACTTGCGTATTGAATAAGAAGTTTCTGCCTTAGGACTCAACGTCCCTGAAATCATCGATTTGAGTTGATTTAAAGAGTTGTCTCATAAAATTAGGTCTTAGGCCATTGCCTTTCAATGCTGTATTGCAAGCTAAGTTTGAAATATTCTGTGAGGAGTTGTGGTTGGTGAAGAACTGTTTATGTTTGTGGAGAAGATTCTGAACAATTCTTTAGGTGGTGCTTCTCCACAAACATGAATGACGTTTTTTCACCGTCAAGAACTCCTCACAGGATGCTTCAAATATAGCTTGCAATACAGAACTCGAAAGTTTTGACTTTTCTTTACAAGACCTTTTTCACGAAAATTTTCCTGAAATTATCTTTCATACAGGATTTGTAAGATATTGAATGCTGAGTCAGAAATTTCCTCCCCAGCATGCAAGTGATCAGCGATTGCTCTTCGGGAGCAGTCTCCCGCAACTTTGGGCGTTATGAACACTTTCGACACAACTACTTTTGCTGCAGAAAGCTCTACACATGTGTATGTATCCTATTCTACGTATAATTTTAAGTGAATGCTGTGATACAGCACTAGAGGAACTGCAGTCGTCACGCCTACGTTTAGTTCGTATTTTAGGCGTAAATGCTGAAAATGAGCAATTCCCGAGGTTTTATGGGCACGCTGGAGTCTGACTGTTCATACAACTCGGGCATTTTTGCCAGCCATTCTGGATATTTGTCAGTTATATGGAGGAATGTTCATTATGTCGCAAAAATATTTTAGATATTTATGCACCTGGTGCGCGATCAATTAAATGAGCCATTGTGCTGAGGTAGTTGAAATTCAATGATATTTTGTAATAAAGAAAGTACAGGTAGCTCTCTTGCTCAACACATAGAGTTGTCACCACACCAAAATGCGTCTAAAGCGGCCGTCATCCTCCAAATCTAGTCAACACCACTCGGAGCATATGCGTCACTGCAAGGCTGGCACATTTGGCACAGTGCGCAACGGTGCATTTTACTGCAACTGGTCGACTTACACGGCCTTCGTGGTAGTACATTGAGATACATGAGCTTGAGCTTTCTCTTTCAGATTGAGCATCAGGGTATCCCAGTGGATGTCTTGGATGGCGACGGCGCCACCCCATTACATTTTGCAGCTTCCAAGGGCCACTTCGAGGTATGGACACGAAGCTGACTGAGCCATCCTTTGGCAGAAACTTTAGTAAGTTAATTTTTGCTTTTCTTTTTCTTTCAAGGTTGTTCGCTGGCTGGCCCTCGAGAAAGGCGCGAGGCTGCTGCCGGACAAATTCGGGAAGTCACCCATCGACGACGCCGTGGAGAACGGGCTGCACGAGGTAAGGAGACAGATGTAACTTCGTAACCTCTACCTTTTCATCTTTATGTTCAGTGTGTGTTTGGGGGGAGGAGAACTATAGTAACTCCTTTTGTCAACCCTGACAACTTTTATTAGAACTCTGCCTCCTCCTCAGATCAGTTCATTCCTTTTGTCACTGGAGAGAGGGGATTATCTTCCTCCGATTGGACCGATGTCGACGTCTTTGCCACCAAGTAAAACTCTGCCACCATGCACCTGCTACAGTAGTAAGGTATGTATACTGCAGGGTTAATCCGGAAGTACACAACTTTGATCCAGACCCTTAAGCACTATTAGGTTACCAGGCCGACATCGAGTACTGAGCTGGACTCAGTGTTCTTCCCGCCCTCTTCAAGTGTTCGTCATAATCACATTTTATCTATGCGGATATATGTTCGAGAGAGATCCAACAGTGATAATAATATGCGTCAAATACGAATGTTCATTGTTGTTTCAGGATCCCTCGACCACTCCTGAGCCATTCTATCTCCACCAAAAGCCACCCCAAGTGACCGGTGAGAGCAGCAACTACGGCAGCTTCTTGGTCACTGACAACAGCAGTAGCAGTGGCGGGAGTGGCGGCAGCGGCCACATTGTCTATGATTCTGACAGAAGCAAGAAGGACAAGGACTCCTCGTTCTACTTACATCTGCAGTCTGACAGACGACGGCCCGACGACAAGCTAAGGACGCTCTTCAACGAAGCCAGGTTGCGTGATTTGGAAGTCTCATCTGACGAGGACAGCGACGATGTAGAAGGTAAAGTGCGAGTCGAGGTTGGGCGATACGGCGGCGTCATACATACGTACAGTGCGCGGAAGGCAAAATTCAAGTAAAATGCAATGAATGATAACTCGACGATCCTTTGATCAATCAGCATTTGGTTTGCAGTCACTGGAGGAATACATCAGAAGTGCATTTTTCGCAACAATCACAGGGCATCATCTCCTTCAGCATAGTTGGGGCAAAACGCCAGAGGGTTATGAACCTGCATCACACTCAAGTGCCAGGTAGTTAAATCAGCAGGTGTAAAGCCATCCTGCTGACCTGGCTCTGGCACCAGTCGTCCGCATCTTCTCAGATATGATGTGGACGGTTGATCAGGATCATCTTGCAAGCGCGGCCATGCTGTAAGTCACCTGCAGTGTTGGCAAGCGCATGACTCCGCAATGGTTTTCAGCAGGCATGAGAGTGGAGAAGAACCTTGAGGTCATGGAGAGAGTCTAGCTACAGACCAAATATCCAGATGGCAACTATCTGTGGCAACAAGTTGGTGCACCATCTCACACAGCCGTGACGACACAAGACTGCTTCAAAAAAAATATTGCTCAGTTTTTAGGCACCAACATGTAGCCTCCATAAAGGCCCGATTTAAACCCATTGAAATGTGCTGTCTCGGACTACATTAAGGCCAAGGCCTGCCAGGCTCCCCCACTGAAGTGTAGGAGCCCTAAAGGTCCTTATCAAGGACTGGCCAAAAATGTTAGAGTACTGTATCCAGAAGGTCTGCGAACCAATCAGAAGCAAGACCAGTGAGATCATAAGGCTGGAGACTCACATTTGGGGAATAAATGAGATGTTCCTATTAAAGCTTGTCCAGCGTGAATGTGAACTCTGACTTGCATTTCGCCTTGCGTACGTATGCTCTCACTTGAATGGACATGAATCATTTGGCATAAAGTGTCAGGTGTGCATGGACCAACAACAACCAATGACAAGTTGAACTGTACTTGTGACAGTAACGCAACTGTGTCTTGCAGTAGGATAATCCCTTTTTGGAAATTTTATAGATCACGAGTATGAGGCAATTGACAATGCGCCACCACTGTCGTTGGAGCTGCCACAACAGCGGCCGCAGTCGCCACAGCCGTTACAAATGCCGCCGCCGCCACCGCCGCCACCGCCGCCACCGCCGCCACCGCCGCCACCGCCGCCACCGCCGCCGCCGCCGCCGCCGCCGCCACCGCCTCCTACTTGCCTCCAACTAGAGTCCACTGACCATACGAGAGCTTCTTCCATGATCCTCAAGTCTCTGGACGAGTTCTCCTCGAACACTGTAATTCGTCCCTCTTCCCTCGCCCAAGGGCGAAACAAGGTGAAGTTTGGATGACTGGAGCGGTAATTAATCAAATCAGTTTTGTACCTCAGAGAGTATGTAATTTTTCCTCTGGAATTATGTAATAAGTTAGTGACAAAGTTCCAGGATTTATCAATGGGATGCAATATTTTTTGTTATCCGAAAATCAGGAATAAGGCCAAACCGAATAAGACCCATATCTACATGGTAGAAGCTGCTCAGTTGTACAGACTGCGCTGTAAATAATGATAATAGCTGGATGGTAACTGCACAGGAGATTTAGAGGCTCATTTCATCAAGCTTTTAGTATCAAAGCCCTCCCTCATTCCTCTTCTTCCAATTTCAACCACCAAACAAGTAGCGAGGTGAATCACTTAGAATTTAGCCATCCCCAAATAGCTAAACTTGGAATCCTGGTGTGCGCTCCCCGTGCTCCGTTGTTGTCTTGGTTTCTTCTCTGTGCTCAGCCTTCAAGTGCAAGTATAAAATAAGGAGGGAGCGCACAGCAATTCTCGCATCTGCTCTTCACGGTTGGTGTCCATGATGCTGTAATTTGTAGTATTTGTGCTTGATGGTACACTTGAAAGCAGAGTGTAGAGCAGGAACGAAAACAATGAAGGAGAGGAGGGTGCGCATAGCAGGAGTCCCATCTTATGTTGTTGATGATGCAAAATTTGCAAATATTTGATCTCACAGTACTTGTTTAGTTGTTTAAGTTGGAAGAAAAAGGATAGACAAGAGTTTTAACACTAACAGATGGATAGTGCAAGCCACCAAATCGTCGATGCACTATATCAAGCAAATGATCATTCTTTACGGCGCAATCTGTAGTGCTTTTCTTCGTCTGAAATTACTGAAAGGATCCGCTGTTAAAAACTCAGTGGGTAATAATCATGGCTTTTGGGGGAGTCTCCTTTGTAAGCCTGTGCCTTTGGTTCACCATCCTGTGGCCAGGATGCACCAATGCTTGATGAAAGTCCTCTCCATGCTGGTACTGGTGAATAGTGTGAAGAGCCTGTTTGCAACGTCGATGATGGTAAGACCACCCAGGAGGGCAGCCCCACTCCTGTGTAACAGCTCCCTTACCTCCTTGAAGAGGTGGAGACCAGGAGTCCCAGGCACGACAGATTCCTGCCTGGCCTTGATCTTGGTGCCAAACTAGTGATCCCAACGATCATATTGTCCTTCCGTATCTTCCAGATAAGGACAATGGCCATAAGCACGATTTCATGCAATGTTACGGTAAAGTTCAAGTTTCGTGGACTTAGGGGCCAACGCATCATAAAAAATTATGTATTTGCATAACTTTTCCATGTCTACCCATTGCTTAACTGAAAAAAACATCTACTTTCAGATTCAGCGGACTGAATCAGTGCCAGCTGGGATTGGCGTGGAGGACCACAAAAAAGCGTTCGTGCCACCTACTTTCCCTTCCAGAGGACAGACTGAGGACCTCATTAAGCCCTCGGAGTATCTCAGAAGTCTCAGTCACCCGGCGAAAGTCAAGAAGGCAAGTCCCAAACCGGCGACGAGCCCAAGAGAGCTCTCCGAAGACGAGGACGACGATGATGAAGAGAGTGAAAATGAATACGAAGAAAGCGAAGAGAAAGCTATTCCACCGCCGCCGCCGCCGCCGCCGCCGCCCCCACCTCCTCCTCCGCCAGCATTGGGTACCAGCGCCCGTACAAATCCGACTTGTAACAACAGCATGAAGAAGAGCAACTTGACCGTGAGCGTCAAGGACCTGGAGAGTGTCAGCCTGAGGAAAACAGATACCTCTAAAGGCCCAAATTCAGCACCAGTGATGCAGCAGGCCTGTGAGTCATTCCTCGTATCTTATCAGCGATTTCCCATTGCTAACCCCGATTTATACTTGTCGACACATCGAAGTGACGAAAGTTTTTCTTCATGCAATGATGCGGAAGAAATTCTTCGCAAATTGCATTATGTACAGTCCTTGGCGTAAAGCCGAGAATTGCCAACTGATGTGTTTTGTTTACTTGTCGAGTAGTCACCCTCTCACACCCTGTCGCACTTTGTTCACCCCCTCACAGAACCTAGCAACCTTTGGCCCGGAC
>JAAUXU010028169.1_pt1 | contig 23289 bp, 17 predicted proteins | sample 7278151 | NCBI WGS metagenome assembly JAAUXU01 (sample SAMN14350113, study PRJNA611818) | marine sediment metagenome | isolation source: surface marine sediment (1.8m) | place: French Polynesia: Moorea | collected 2018-08 | reverse complement strand
CTACTAGATGTTTGCCACATCAGGGAGGGGGAAAATTGGGTAAGTGGTTGCTCCTGCTCTGGTGTACGTGCATCAGTCATGGCATTCAGGTCCCTGCTACATACACACGTATTTTGTATGGGAAAGGGCTTTTCTCCAATCTCCAAATAAAAAATATATTAAATAAAAAATCTTTGGCATTTACCAACTTGGGAATTCTGAGAGAAGACAACATTTCTGCTATCAAGGCAGAGAGACAGCTAGAGAAAAATGAAAAAAATCATTGAATCTTGTGGCCTTTCAGAGTCAGAGAAGAAATATGAAGAAGCATGGAGAAGATTTATGGAGCATACTGGAAAACAGACACTTTTAAGGAAGTTGGTTTTGGCAATTATTTTGCCTACTTGGAACATAAGCGCCATTGCTAGGCCTCTATGCATACTCTAGTCAATCTACTCCATCCACCCTGAGTTCCAAACTGTGCGATAAATCATGTCAGAAGCAATGGCCAAGATTAGTGGAACAACTTAAGCATAAAAGTGTCCTAATTGCGTGAGGAAAAGCAGACTTTTCCTCATGCATTTTCCGTGTAAAAAGTCCACTTTTCGTCACACATTTCATTCCTTCTTCTTTGTACATGCAGTTAAAGCAGAAAAGTTAAGTCCCGGAAAAAAAATGAGGAGTTGGGGAAAAAGCCCTTTGCCAAGCGAAAGAGGGTCTCATCAGCATGTTCCAAGACTCAAGGAGTCACGGGCGGTGCATAGAAGGACAACATTCCAGGAAGAAGGTTCCTTAGGAAGTTCCCAATTTGGGGGGACCAGGAACAACACAGTGAGGGTCAGGGAACAGCGTGAAAAAGACGAGGTTTTGTCAGCCCGATCTTGTTTGCCATCCCTTGCAGCTGCTGTCCCTCACCATTCATCGCCCATCTGAAGCCTGATGGTTGTCTGTGTAGGTCCCAGTTCTCCGCTTGTTCCCGGCCTTGCGCAGGTATTATAAGAGTCGCGTGAATCGCAATCCCGCCCAGCGGACTCGGCCCAAGCTCAATATGCGCTTCGGTCTCAATACCAAGGTGATCTCGCCTCGACTCGAAGCTGATCTTGCACTTCACACTCACCACGCACTCCGCGTCGTCCTTGCACTCTGCACCCGGATCGGATCCATTTTGTTGGTACTTTTGAAATGGCTGATCCGGACATTTTCCCTCTCTTCTCCCCCGCTTCGTGATAGCAGTGAGCCATGAGTCTACGGGTCGAGCCACAGTTTGGCTTCATGGCCAAGTCTCCTGGCTCGATGTCCACTCCTACTGACCACAGATACTAGGCTAGGTCAAAAAATGAAAATTTTGGAATTTAACTGAGGACATCTTCGGTTTCTCACCTAATGCCACATGGTAAAGATGTACACAAATGGTTTTCCAAAAAAAAATTTTTTTGACCCCCCCTCCGTGACAATAAGGTTTTACTACATAAGTTCAGTACATAACCAGTTGCTCGGTGACAAAGCTATAAGGACTTTGTTTTTGGATTCATTTTACTACAGTGCTTCAGTTTTGCATCTAGAAAGTAACTAAGCAGGTCCACATCAAATTGTGATGCTGACCCGACAACCTTTTGTATTGTGTCTAAAATACTTTGAAGGCAGAGGGGGACCCAAAAAGTCATTTTTTTTCATTCCATTTCGCTAGAAGGTCTTCAAGTGTGATAGATTATACTGGTACTGATACTGCACGCAGTACGCTGGACCTCGATTTTGGCCTCAAAATGGCCTCAGACCTATGGTGCGATACCTTCCGACCTTGTAAAATGTAGCGTCTGGACCAAGCGTTAGCGTTGGGATTAGGTTTGGTGACGATCGGTTGAGCGGTTAGGGCGCCCAGGGCCTGACAGACAGATACATCCATCCACCCACCCGTAGTCACACACGCACACACACACACAGAGTACATGAAGTCCTATTGCTGTATATATATAGTTTCACGTACCTTACGAGCAAACTAAAGAGGTCGAAAAGGAGGGAGAAGTAAAGTCTGCGAAAAGTGTCTCAGACTTAACTTCTGTCGTCGTATGATTTGTGTTGACATTTTGGCACGATACTTGGTTCCCATTGCCACACAAAGTGCACATGCCACATTTGTTTTAAAAAAGGAATTCCCGTTTTTCAGGCCATTCAGATGGTTCCACATGAATTTGGTCATTACCTTATATACATACAGTGCATTCAAGAGCCTCCTACCTACCTTGATCGCTTACAACTCAGCAACCAGAAACTGTTGGGCAATGTTAATGACAGCAAATTGACCGAAAATGATGTTGATTTTGATACAGCAAAAAAACACCCAAATTTAAAGTACATCGTTAGACAGGAAATTCCTGTTTAACGGTACTGCACTGTAGTCGACATGCATACATCTGCAGTGAAGTGTCAAAGTTATATTGAGCCCCCGGGATAGAACTCGTTGTGAATACTAAGCTTCGACTGTAGCGCTCGGCCATGCCAGCGTCTGGAGGCTCTTCCTGGTAACATGCTTTGTCTATAGCTCAAGCAGTCGCCAACTCATGTAAAACTGTTGAGACCTTAGAGTTCCAACGACTATTTTCTGTTTGCCTTGAATCCCAACACCTTTTTGCTCACGAAAATCGGACTAAAAATCGACATTTTTTGGTGGTTATTTTGCCTCCTTTAATGTTGTCCACCAGTTTTTGGTTGCCAAGCTGTGAGCGATTAAAACAGGCAGGAGGCTCTTGAACGCACTGTATCTGACTTCTCTATCCTATTCTTCTTATTTGAACGACGTTTAAGCTCCTGTTCTCTACTAAGGCTGCCAGGTCCATAGAGTTCTTGTTGAGTCAACAAAGAGAGCATGCTTGTGACAGCACCTTTGACTCACACTGTTCTCTTTTCAAATAGGGTCAGGTAAGGTCATAAGGTTTTTTTCCATTTGGATTTTGCTTGCCTAGGTTACACTTTTCAATGAAATTGTAGCATGTTGAAGAACTAAGGTGTCACACGTAATTGTACACAAAATTTTAGTCAAACAGTAAACCTTGTTTTGCGGCAAATACCATGGCCACCCTGTACGGAAAGTAGCTTCCCCTCTTACTCGTAGGTCCTTATTGCCCAGACTGTATAAGGCCCACAACTGCCTGACTGAACTCATTAGAAAAAGGCGATAAAGAATATTCATGAGCGAAGAGGACATTGAAATTCTCGCCACAGGTGACAAAGCTGTTGCCATTCAAGGTCAACAGTTGCCACGTGAACAGCTCGAAATGACGTCCATGCAAGTGGAGACACAAATGGAAATCTCTCAGTGATGACCTGCGACATTTCTTCACCATTGAGGCAGACAGTTGAAGAAAAAAAACAAGGCCCGACAGACAGAAATGTTGAGAAAATTTGACTTTCACCTATCCCTATCACTATCACTCCGGAAGGCGGCAACGTTTTCAACAATAACTGGTACCCCGCACACTTATAGAAAAAGTTATAGCTATTATGATTGAAGTCCCTCCAGAGCTCCATCACTGTACACACTTCCAATTCATCCATAATATCATGTCATTTGTCAGAGACTCGTAGAAGTGAAATGGAAGCTAAAAAGTATCCGTCAGACTGAGATGGCTCGCGACAGACTGTTCACAGAGGCTTGATTCACTCTTGAAAAAATAAAAAAATATGTTACAACTCTCCCAGCTTCATCAAATTGACAGTACTTAATTTTACTACATAAGCAGCACTGTGGCGCGAGTAGTGAAAAAAGTTCCGTGAAATGGAAAAAGCATGGGGAAAATGGAGAGTAGAAGACAAGCTCTTGTGGCAGCAAGCAACAATGGTCAGCTTGGTCCACGACGAAGTCCGCTTGGGTCATCCGCGAAGAAGTTTGCCATGTCCATCTTCTCCATTTCCCCCGCGCTCACTCATCGCATTCTTTTTGGATCATACTGCCCGAAAGGACTCTAGAGTTAATAGTACACCCTGCACTGACTTTTTTCAGTGACATTTAATAGCACGTTGACTTGGTGCGCGTACCTAGCTGAAGTATTTCACAATTAAAGTGGTTCATCTTCAACTTGGCGACGTAAGTAGGACCTACTACGCGTTCAATGGCCGCTCGTACAAATACATAGGTGGTGTAGCAGCATGCAATTAACGAGAACTGTTATGTCTCGCGCAATTTTCAGTGCTCTTGTACCTATGTAATTTACGGCAGCTTGCACCAACCATCTGTGACGTGAGCAGTTTTAGCGCCTTAGTCACCTCCACAGAGCTGCTACAGTGGTCTTTGCTGTAGCTGGGGAAAAAGTCCAATTCCCAATACTTAATTGTGAGGCTTTCTGCTTGTGGTCTGAAGAACACTAAAGAAGAAGGCTGTTGCTCGTCATTTCAAATGTGAATACTACTACGAGGCAATTATTTGCACTGCTGTGCCAACACAGACCAATTGTAGGCAGCACCTGCGCTATGAGCTCAAGCTCAACACGTGTTCGTGTGCTTGGCAGCTGCACTCAGACCTGGTACTTGCACGTCCCTTGCAGCTCACGGGTTATAGAACAAGCTAATGGGGCGTCCTGCCTGTGTGTGTGTGTGTGTGTGTGTTCGCGTGCGTGCGCGCGTGCGTGTGCATTCACGGCCGAAGTAGCTTCATGGACGGACTTACTGTGCATATACCGCACTTACGTAGCTCGGACGTATCGGGTGTCCATACTGACTGCGTTGTCCGAATTGATGGCTTTTGCCAGTGGGAGTACGTAACTCCGCCAAAAGTAGGCAGACAATGCCGATTTTTTGCCTCAAACCCACCTTGACATTCAAACAAGCCCCTATTGACGCTATCAGCTCTGAGACAAACTATAGCGTGTCATTCGGAGACTCCGGAGGAAAAAAGGAAAAAACAAAATACCGTTTTTGCACCTAATATGACATTTAGGCCAAAAAGAGCCCTAAAATGGCATTCCAAACATCGTCTAAATGTCTGTTTTCCATACAATTGAAGTCATGACAGTCGAACTTTAATATGGTGAAGTTCAGCAGCCTCTGTTTTTTTAGGAAGCAAACATTTGATAAGCAGTGCAATTTTTCTTCATGGATCCTTCTTTTCTGTCCTATTTAGGGCGACAGGATTAAAAAGCTACACTTTATAGCCCGGAGCACTTTTTTGTCTGCTCGAGCAAAGAGAAAGAAAAGACCACGAGTGGTGGCGGCGCTGTTCAAGACAAACTTTGCCGTTTTGTCTTATTTTGGATGCTGCTCCACGGCCCACCAACGGCGACACTTTTGTAGTAAACTGTTTTAGGTGTAGACAGGGAGCATCTATCTATTTTCCAGGACCTTCAGTATACTGGAGTTTACCATTTTAAAGTTCAACTGCACATAAAGTTGCTTTGCTTTCCTTGCCATAAGTTTGTCAAATGGGTCTCAAAAATGATCCATTCTGCCCTTTTCATCACCTATTGCTGGAAAAGTTCCCATCTGAAAAAAACAAAAAGCCGAAAATTTTCACCTTTTCTCCCGGGGTCTCCTCATTAAGGGGAAAGTGGTCCTGGAGTCTTCATGAAACTGTCACGTGTTCTCTGCTTTGGGCCCCATATTCATCTACCCACAATTACTGGGAAGTCTTAGCGATATGAGGGCGTAGCCAAGTAATATGTGTAGGAACAGAAAGGTTAATACGTAATGTCTGGTTGACTGACTCTGCCAGAAACAGCACCCATGGGGTTGCAATTGCTAGAGAGAGACAACATGAGGTAACGGGGTCAACTAGGAAAGTGGCGGGACGATTTCACACCTGCTTTGACTTAAAGGGCCCCACAGCATTTCTCCATGTCCACGTATGTTCACGGCAAGAAGAACCCTTTCATAGGGAATGTCGAGACCTGAACACCCTGTACGTCCTCGTATTCATGAACCATTAGTCAGACCGTAGCACTGACTGCACAGTTCAGAGCAGCATATGCACGCCACGAGCATGCCCAAGTGCATTGATCCGTTAAAGCCTTATCCAGTACGAGGTAAGACGTAAGGGATTGTGAAGAAAAATTACGACGTTAACTGAAACTTGCCTCCCCCCCATGTTTCTTACTGAGCGTTATTCCTCGGTTCTATACAGAGGCGGTCCCTTCGCAACAGTTCATGGTACTGTGAACACTGCACTGCACACGACGCCGACCTCACAGTGTTGGGAAGACTACATAAAGGTTCTGTCTGTCTCGTTCTCTCTGCATGCGTGCTGTGCAAGCGTGGCTGGGCTTCTCCTTCCTCTGTACTGCACAAGATGAGATTGCCGCCAGGACAAATCTTGGAAAAATGGCCAATTTCCCGAAAGTCAGTTAGTTTAGTAAACCAGATACGAGCCTACCTCCCGCAGGTTGTTATTCGGCTGCGAAGGAGAGTCCACCGAACAGTAAACGCTCACAGGGAGATCCGCTTAATAATAAAGACTCCAGTCAAGGGATCACCGGATTCCCCACCAGGACAGGGAAGCCAAGAAGTCACCTTGGGCGAGTCTCGATATTGATTCCGTGTGTTCTCCGACAACCAAATGCTGGCGACAACCAAACCGCTGAGTTGCCAGGCTTTCAGGCACATGTGTGTTTGGGCAGAGTGGTTACGTGGTGGAGCAAAAGTCACCACTTTTGGACCATCAGATCAATCTCTGGAGTCCTTCAGAGAAAGCTCGAAAAAGAAGTCAACCACCCCAAGGCTCGGGTCTCCATCCATTGCACCTAGTGATTTCTACACCTCCGTCAAGCTTCACGCTGCATGGCACTGTTCTATTCTGCACTGTGACTTGTCAAAGTTCAAGTTCATACCTCACATCTTAGCATACATATGAAGCACTTATATCTTTTAACTACATTCTATCCTTTTTGCGTTGATTTGTGTCTGTTCCGCTATCGGGTTACGGAGCAGCTTCAGTTCTTTATAAAATGTCTGCTCTTAAGCGGATCGGCCTGTACGTACACTGGCAGTCCGAATATAAAGGCTCATAAACTTAAAGAGCTATGTTACTGCCAGGTATAAAAGAAGTAGCTGACGCAGATCCAACCATTCTCAAAAGGCAATTTAAACGTCACTCTGACGTCGAAGCATTTCGATTCTACTCCTTTTTCTGTTGTCACGTCTCTGAAAACGTTTGCTTTCCCGATGCATCACGATAGGAAAACGATATGGACTCTTTAGTCGCTTTACCCCGATTTGTATAATGCACTTTGTTCCTTCGACGTATCAGTTTATCGTCAGAGACTGAATGATGAACGAACAAAAACTTTCCTGCTCGAGATAGCCCAAGGGGTGCCACTAGAAATGCCTTCAGTGCAACAACAGCGGTGAAGACATTCATTGTGCTTGGCAGCTGAACGTGATATGACGACAGGTGCTGAGAAATCATCGCAGCGGCCAGAAATTAGTGTTCTTAACAAGGTAGAACGTTTATGCTTGTCCAATAAAGGGCAAAAAGTTTGTATCCTTTGTCCGATAAAGCGCAAAGCACTGCTTTACTCTTGTTTGCCTTTCTCTCCAGTCCATTTCCTGGAAGAACCCCAGAATCTACGTGAAGCCAACAGCCCGAAAAGGCCTTTCTGCAGATGCGCTTTTCTGCTGCTCTCTCCTACGGCTCGAGAAGAGCAGGCCCGAAATCCATAAATTATGCGTTTGGTGGCTCAGCCGACTGAAAGTGACTCTATCTTCTATTCCTGAGACCGACTCAATGTCGCACACAAATATCTGATGCAATTTCTATGCGTTAAACAGTCTGTTTATGCTCAGTGGCAGCCGAGGTGGATCTGGAACAGCACGTGTATTCACCTACTGTGGACAGTTTCTGCACATACAAACCATGAGTTGTTATAAAAGAGGAGGTGTCACGGTGGACGGGATGACAACGCAGTCGGTCAGGGGTAGATTGGCATGCAAGTAGGATCGAGGGCATGCAGAGTAAGGGTAGGGGGGGACTTCGTCACGGTTCGTTTCTCTGCCGCCTCGGTTGCTGCTGGTTTTCTTCCTCTTCGTATTTCCTCATCCTCGAAGTACCACGCGTGGGTCCCGTTCCTCGTGATGTCCTCGTCGCCGTGGTTGAAGAGCAGTTCCTGCCCAGTGTCAACATCCGTGGTAGCTGCGGCAGCGGCGACTGAGCCGAACTGGGTGCTCCATGTCGTGGAATTCTGTGTGGATGCGCGGAGATAAATTGTTATTTATCTTCCACGTCAGCGTGGCGCGATAACCACTGACGTCCGTCAGCAGGAGGCCGACGTGCGTCAGGATCGAGTACTTCTCGCACGGATTCTTCGTCGACGCGGCGGCGGGATAGCACAGATGCTTCGATAGCACGACTGCTTGACGGCGACTAGAAGTACAGCATAGCCTGAGAAGCGCCCATCCGTGTCAAGGTCTCCAAAGTACCTGAACTCAATGTTCATTATGGGAGCCAAGAAACTCAGGAAAATCTTTTTTGGTTGGAGATGCCACTCTTGGCATCTCTACCTTCTCCACCTGACTTAGGAGCTTCTTAGCGCATTTCCAATCCAGACAGAGGCTGCGAATCTCGTGCATAGGCAATCACTTTGTCAAATTCAAGCTGTCTGAAGTAATCCTGGAGAGCTGGAGAGCTTTCCCCTCTGCCCCTCGCCTCCCTGCAGTATAGACTGAGGTCTGCTGGGTCGTAAAGCTTGAACTTGCGCTCAGCTGTTCTCAGATTGTAGACAAATGTTGCCCTAAAGATACCCAACACTAACTTTTGCAACCAATTTCTCTTGCTCTGGTCTTAACTGGAGCTATGTCATGGGTATCAAACAACTGGTCACAACGCACAGCGCTGCCAACGTCGATGCTCTTGGTTCAAGTGTCCCCTGGCTGGTGTCGCCCGATGACCATGGTCTTAGTTATCTCGCCAAAGACGAAGGCATCCATGCAGTTTCCATAGCAAATCTGTAAGTGGAAGGAGGAGGGAGGAGAAAAATTATTAGATCGGTAACACCTCCATTATCATGATTTATGAGTAGCAAAGTTTGTGCATTTTGAAGAAAAGTTGAGCTGTGTGCTGACGAGATGACGAGGGGAGAAATTTAATATCTCCTGCCTCGGGTGCGTTAATGACAGTTTCCCCCTCAGCAATGTGCATAATAAGAACTAGTAGCGCTTCGGCGCTCCCCACTTCGTTGGGTAGAAAGAATGGCAAAAATATACAGCGCTGTGTCAGTGTGTGTGTCTGTGTGTCTGTCTGTCTGTCTGTCTCACTCCACATGCTTTGCGCTCACCATGCGCTTCGCACCAAACATGTACTTCGCACTCTGGTCAAGCTGGTCAAGCTGGAAATCGGCCGCGAAAATCAGCCCCGCAAGAGCTGGAAATCAGCCGCCAAAGTCACACTGGAAAGCGGCCGCGCAAAAGCTGGAAATCGCGGACGAACGGACAGGCAGACAGATACGCACAGGTAAATATGGCCTTCGTGCTGTACATATTAAATTTTGCACTAGAAGTATCGCTTCCGATTTTTTTTCGCAGATGCAATCTGTTCGTACTCCTCACAATAGAGTTGCACAGATACGGGAGATGCGACATCCGCCCGTGTAAAACTAGTTTGGAGAAAGCGCTCATGAGAGAGCGCTATATTTGCTCATTCTGAGAATGAGGAGCTGCAGACATATTCTCTGGCCCATTTCACCTAGGGGAAACGGCGATTTTGCTGCCTTGTCAAAAGAAATTACCTCTTCCTAGGTAACGACCCAGCACTCTTGGGTGACGCTGCCAGTCTTCAAGTTCCCCACCGTCCACACGCCCGTTATTCTTTGTGCTGCCTTCTCCAAAAATGGCCCGCGTGGAATGCCATCAGCAGTCAGCAGGAGTTCTGCAGTCAGCTCCCCACCAGCGTCGCCACCGTCATCCCATCGCAAACGCACCTTCCCTTTGGGAACGCCATTCTCACATTCGCCGGATATTTCCTCCACCACGCTTGGAAACACCATTCCGGGAATCAGGCAAGCGTGCTCCCTGCTTGCTTGCTTCTTCTTGTCGTGCACAAATATGAGCATCTCTTTTCCGCTCAAGAGACCCTGATCGTGGCACATATACTCATCCGTTGCTCTCTCTTTGTAGCAGTCGGCGGGAGTCACGAGCACATTAGATCCATCGCCTAAAGTTGCCTCCTCCAAACATTTATCGTTGACTCCCTCTTGTTCAATGTGCTGCAGCCATTGCTCGATTACACGTATGATCTTGGCCTCTGGGTGGGGAGATTCTGTGGACACGTCCTAATGTGTAATGAGGTGTGTGGTGTACGCAACTGACTGAGGGCCTGCAACAAAGAGATGGCCATCATGTTTCCTAATCGAATGGAAGAAACAAATCGGTGCATACGTACAGACATGGGGACGCTGCAATAACACACATACGTACAGTGGTGGTGGCCAAACTTGGGGTCCCATCAATTTTGGGATGTCATGGTAAATGCGTTCAAAATTCCCGCCCTCTATTGCGAGAGGGTCGTTTTCTTCAGGGGGGTTCATTTCAGACTGAGCATATGCTTCTACATTAAGCACAAGCGAAAGAGTGCGGCTGTTTATTGGGGTTAATGGCTAATGAGAGAAGGATGCAAAACGATGTGCAGTAGATTCATATCGTGTGTATAATAAAACAACACTGCCGAGAGGGACATGTTTTAAAGAGATTTAACTCTTTAAAACATTCATAGGTACGTAGTGAAATTCGCTGCAAAGAAGCCGGCACTAGAACCAGTGAGGCAGGCAGCTTGCCAACGACCTTCACTGAGGAATCCAGCAGAGTTTTTGCACAAAAAAGTGCTATTTTCATCAATGACATCATCAAGATCCAACCTCCATAATATAGATCTTCTGTCCTCCCCTAGCTTGTTTCTGATGAAGTTGGGCCCGTCCACTTCCTCTGGTCCAATTTCCGCGTTGACGTCAATTGGACCGTCAGTGTTGCTACCTCGGTACACCTGCTTGTGGGTACAGTAGCACCTGTGCACAATCCACCTCCAAATGTCGAAGTCAGCGAGAATAGAGTTGAGAGTGAGTGAACACAGCCGCCAACCATTCTGGAATGAGTGGTAATTTTGCAACTTTGCAAAGATGTTTTGCAAGTGCTTCAGGTAGAATGCGGAGAGAGGGGCAAAACATGACAATCTCATCTGTTGCACCATTTCTACAGCGTCAGCATTTTCGTCATCACTTCCTGTTGCACATTTTATTACGGTGTCCAAGGATCACAGATAAGTTGCACGAGGACGAAGGTACATTGTCCCTGCATTGCGCCTGACCTGTTGTCGTCCGGGTGAGCGGCAAGGTGCAGTGGAGCGGATACAAGAACTTATGTGGACCAGTCGCTGGGGTTTGGGGAAACTTTGTGGCTGGCGAACCATTCCGCTAATGCCCGGAGTATCAGACCCAAGTGCAATGCTTGAGGGAGACTTTATCCCAATAAAGAGAAGGAACGAGACTTATCCGGAGTGGGTGCTTTCTCTCTCCAACGACCCTTTGAACGAACTAATAATGATGAGGCAGGCAGTGCAGCAGATGAGAAGGCTTCTGAGTAACAGTCCGTATTTTTCGTTTATGCGTCTCTGGCCTCATTGCTGGCTAGGTACACAGACAGCAGTTAAGGGCAAAGAAGCTTAACTGCACTTCTATGTAAGGCATGGTAATGGTAACGAAGAAACTCATAAAGGAGAATTAAGTTCTGAGACTTCATGGGACTCAGTCTTGTTCTTGCAGACGTCCGTACGTATGTACTGACGTACGTGGCATGTGGCGCTGCATCTGGGTAGATATGTATCACATCGTCACACGCATACGCATGCACAGTACAAGCACATGCTGGTGTCCATACATCTACGGACTATACACAGAAAGGAAAGGAACGTCCTCGTCGTGCGTAAGTAAGTGTTAGCTCTAGGGAGTGTTTGAGAGATTGTAAGCCGACGAAAAATCCCTCTAGGGAAAGATACAGCTCTATTTACGTTTTCACATCTTCGCGTGAGAGGATTTTTCTGTCCTCCCTCATCCCAAACTTATGCAGGCTCGATGTCTCGACAAAGGGGAAGCATGATATAGTTATATTAAGAAAGTCCAAACTTACCTCGTGCGCACTACATAATTTTCTCTACCGCTAGCTGGACAGATAATTACGTGCTTGGCACGCGCGCCTTCCTGTTCATTGTCCTTAAGTATTGCTGATATAAGGTGGATGTGAATAGAAAGTTGCATGAAAGAAGACTGAAAAGCACCATTATCCTTTCTTTTATAAGCTCTAGGAGAGTGCAAAGTTTAATAACCCTGTTTGCTTTTCTCCTTCTGAGTGGAACATTTTGAAGACGAAGACGCATCGTTTTCTACGGTACCGCGCAAGTCGCACACGTACAGTAGGGTGGCCGCCTTGAGGTTGATGCTTTTATTTTCAAAACGCACACTCGTTGGCAGTTGCCATTGCTATTGGACATAGGATCCCAACCCATCAGATGGCAATCAGTCCACACGAAAAGGTGCTATAAGGTCGCCGAGGTGGCGTGTGTCAAGAGAGCCTTCCTGGAGGACATGGGGTGATTGTGATCATCACTAAATGAAATTTTAGAAAAATGTGACCATGCTGAACAAAAGGCCATTAATGCACTTTTTTTCAAAAATGTTACATAAAGCATGCTTGTATGTATAAAGTCGAAGCCACCTTTTCCACCCACTTAATTTCAGAGAAAGTCTCCTGGAATCTTTTGGCTCAGGAGGGTAGTATTTTATAAAAAAGAAGCCTACTGGAGGTGCAACGCAAACAAAACACTCTGGCTGTGCAAAGGCAATAAAATGTGGGTGGTCAGTAGCACCTTTACTGGGCATATGTTTCAGAAAATCGGTACGAATTCAAAATTTTGAGATAACATACAAACATTTCTAAAATGAAGCGCGATTGCACTTCATTCTCTAAGTAACTTTGAGTTTGCTGCGTATAGTATGCCCAAATGGATTTTTGGAAAAGAGTGGATTACTGGCTTTCTGTTCACCATCACCACATTTAATGATGAAATATTTATTTAGCGACAATCACACTTACCCATGTCTTCCAGGAAAGGTCTCCTTTGTGCACTCCAACGTGGCAGTCTCCAACGTGGCAGCCCCATCAGCCTGGGTGCACCCAGGCTGATGGGTATGGAACTTATTTTCGACATCAGTCACGACTGCTAATGCATTTAAAAAAAAAGCTCAAGGGACCCATCCTAATGCACAGTACGTACCACGCGCACCGGTACATACATAGGTAGCCACAAATGAAAGGATGTATATACACCATTTACAGTGGGTATTCAACAGTACTTGTATGTATTGAACAATTATTGACTGGTACAGGTAAGTATGCAAATGGCATTCACAAAGTTTCGTCCTTTCTCGCAGTAATCCATTCATAAGAAGGTTGCGCAGGAATAGGCTGGAATCTTTCTGCTGATCTCAGATTCTAGTTCAAGATCGTTATTAAATCAAGTTACTTCCATCAACGTCTCTCCCTTTGGTCCCTCTATTCACCGCTCTCCCAATAAGTGTAAGCACCCCCCACTCGTTCGTTGCACAGACTGTTAATGGCTATCCTACCCCGATCCTACGAGGGTTGACTCCTCCGAGACCAGCCAGATCCCTCGGGCTTGGTCTTCACTGGCCCAAAGGCCGGTTATTTCTTTTCTCCCTAAAATTAGTCAATAAAAGAGAGGGAGGAAGGAGACCCTCTCCGGAGGCCACTTGGCCTCAAAAGCAAGTTTATTGCGCACATAAGTTTCAACGAATATGTGAGTTCCGGCCATTATTGACAGGAGGAGGGGGAGGATGGAATCTTACCCGCTTGCATCACAATGGGATGACAATTGTCGAGACAATGGCCATGCCAAGCTTGGCCTTTGTCCGTGTCCAGGAGGAAACGCTAATAGCGCAGGGAGAGGAGCAGACTTGACTCCCTCGTGCGCATTGATGTGCCAGCAAACAGTGTGGACCAGCGAAACTAGAAACACTTATAATACCTGAACAGTCTCGATCATCACACCTTGATTTGAAGGGTACATTTTGTCACCTTTGGGGGGGGGGGGGCAAGTGCAGACCTATTTTTTAATACTGCTTCCACTCTCTTCCATGATCTTGGCCACCCTGTCAGCTTCTTAGACTTGGAAATGCCATACCTGATTCTAGCTTTTGCTGGCCCACCCTGTACGATGACTACCGTAGGTTGCCTGAGTGATAGGAAAAGAGGGACCTTCAGAAGTGATGGGTGAACAGCAAAAAGGAGAGAGAGAAAATGATGACATTTGACAGACACCATATGGGGGTTTCGCTGCACATAGCGTGGCAACTTTCTCGATTATAGTCAGATGTCTTCGTCGTACGTAGACTCTTCACTCGATCACTCACACGTCAAACTTAGTTTGGCTTTCTGGGCTTACTATGAGTGCACTCCCCTTCTATGAAGGCTGGCTGAGGGAGAAACATTGCTCATCCTGAAACAAAAAGATGCCCACTTCTTCCATTACGTTTTTGTCTGTGTCTCAGGGTGCGTTTGCACTGGGGAATTTCTCTGACAACACCAGTTCACGTCTTTTCAGTACATCTCTACCTATGTGCTGTTCACGTGCGTGCAATCTGCATGTGCAGTCAGCAATAAAATCAGTAAGTACCCATAATATCAGAAAGTCGTTCCACTCTACTTCACGCTCTATGGTTTTTCTCCTCCGGTCCTTCGTTGAAGCACTTGGGTCGAAACAGATACTCCACTACCGACTTCCTTTCGCAGGGAAGGGCTGCAAACGACAGCGGGTGACTGCAAGAGGCCGCCGCCGGTGCCATTGATGTGAATCAGCACTTCTCCTTCAAAACAATCTTCATCTTCGTCCTCGTCCTCGTCCTCGTCCTCGTCCTCATCTTCTTTGCCTGCTCTCAAAGACGCTGCATTACGCATAGTTACTGCCATGGTCGTTGCAGGACTCGCACGACTGCCACCCAGTCTACTCCCCGGGGTCGCTTCATTATTGGTCGGTCTCAGAGACCAGCCGCCGCCTTCTGGAGTGCACAGTCCGAAGAGAGTCCTCCGGAAAGTCCTACCGACGAAGACGTACACAACAAAGTTGATGCTAGAGTTGATGACGAGCGAGATTTGGTTGCAGCAGGTGAGAATCCATAAGCTGAACGGCGAGGCAAAGAGGCCACGTTCTAAGCAGAAGTAGTAATGCTTGTCACCCATGATCGACGGGTGGAAGATGGCGTCGAGCTGGAGGAACAGCCTGAAGCAGTGGCATAGGCAGAACACTACCACAATACCCAAGAGCAACGGCGTCGAGGACCGCTCGCCGCTATTCTGTTGGTGACACGCGTTGTTAGCTGACTGCAAGAACGGGTTGTTGTTACTCTTCTGATCCTGCTGGACGGCAACGGCCAGCTTGGATGCCGACTCGCTGCGGCGGCGACTCACCGCTAAGGCCGCGGCTGCATTAGCCGGAGTTTTCTCGTGAAGCCGCCTAAATTTATTTGAACTCTTAATCTTGAGCCAGATGTTGATGTTGCAGACAGTGAGGCCGATGACCGGGAACACTCCTGTTATGAAGATGTCGTTGCAATATTTACTAAACACCACGTACGTCTCGTCTTGCATTAACGCCGACTGCCGGTAATTGGCTGACGTCGTGGCATTAAAAGGGGGCACGAGCTCGAATTCAAGGAACCTCCCGGCGTTGATGCTGACAGACAGCACGACGACAACAGCCACGTAAAAACTGGGACTCGGTTTATACTGCAGCGGGCTGCAGATGGCGAGGTAGCGCTCGTACGACACGGCCGTGATCATGAGGACCGAGGCGGTGATGGCAATGTTGCCCAGGGGCCAGATGACGTATGGAAAGAGGAGGACGTACCACTGCGGCTCCGATGAGGTCAGAACCGTAAAGTAGGAAAGCAGCAGGAAGAAGACGATGAGGACGATGTCTGTCAGCGAAAGATACATGAGCAAGCGGTTAAACTTTGTCCTCTTGCTCTTGGCCAGCACGGCCAGGGTGAGGCAGTTGCCGAGCAACCCGAACGAGCCCACTGTCACCAGACTGACGCCCTCCACCCAAAATCGAGCGCTTTCGTAGATGGGGTAATACACCGAGTAGTTCTCGTAGCACTGGAAGGTCTCGCTGGAGTTGTTGCTGTCCTCCACGAAGAAGTCCTGCTCTTCTTCCTTTTCCTCCTCCTCTTTTCCATCGCGACTGCTCCTCCAGTAGAGAAAAAATGTGACGAAGATGTTTGGCAAGCAGAAGAAAATCCAAATCAGCAAGGCCGAGAGGCGAATCTTGTCGCGTACCGAGAGACAAGGGGTCGACGTAGGCATCTCCTAGGCCCGTCTATAGTAATAACTGATCTCTCACTTCTTCAATATCTATAACATATCTTGCACTTCTGGGCATCAAGGCCGAGATGTCGGCAAAGACGAGCGCACCTGTTCCCTCTTTAGAAATGCCCTTGGAAGTTTTTTGTCTCTCATGTTGCGACTCCCTGTTTAATGGATCAGTGGGGCTTATGATCGTCACGTCTCCTTCTTCTTCTTGCAGGTCCTCTTTTTGCTTCACTTTCGTTCTTATGACTCTTTTCTCCGTAATTTTCGAGTGAAAGGAGATGGAAGGAACGTTTCTTTCTGCTCTGCCGTGTCACACTGAGCACTGACCCGAGGCTGGATGGAGCAGTGCGCAGAGTCGCATCTCCCCCTCTGTGCCTGAAAAATTGCACAAACTGCAATATATTTGTCAAGGTTAAGTCCGGCCGAGACGAAGCAACAAGGAGAAACAGGAGCTCCACGATCACATGCAGCGCTATTTGATCAAGGCCGGATCGAGAATTGCTGTCTGCACACACACAAAAAACCTGCTTCTCTTTGTTGGTCTTGCTGTCTTTGCGGTCTCTCTTCGGTCCCAGCCCTGTCAAAGTGACAACACGTGTTCGCGGCCTTAGGTGAGAGGGAAAAAAACATTTTTCTCACTCGTCACCTCCGCCGTGCACGACAAAAGAACTTTCAATTGTCGTGAGTCCACAATCTTTTTTCTCTTCTTCAGCTCGTCTCAACTTTCCGAACTAAAAGGAAAGATCTCGACACAGCCTCTCTCTCTCTCTCTCTGTGCTGTGCACTCCACACTTTTGCTTTTTTGGGCCTTCTCCTCCTCTCTCTTTCTCTAGAGGAACGAAAGAAGAGGGGAGAAGCGTTTTTGCCTCGTTCAAACGGCGTTTTGCGTCGCAGTGGGCGGTTTGGAAAACCACGGGTCTTTCACGCGTAAGCTCAATATGTACGTACGCACTGTACATAGAAAAGTTCTTTCCTTCATGCTGGGAGAAGGTTGGTCAAGATTGATGACAGAAATTCTTCGTGGCAGAATTTGAGAGGAAGAGAACGATGAACGCGCGCAGCTCGGCATGAATGAAGAAGATGCTTTCGAAGCTGTCTATGTACTGAGCTGACAGACAATGACTAATGTGAGTCAGGGCAAGGAAACTGAAATTGGCGAGTCAAGTCTCATTTAGACAAAGTACTTCAGGTGCACGCGGGTAGGACAAAGTCTCTGGTCACAGTGACTGCGGACCTGCGACTGAGAAGAGACATTTTTAATCCCCGGAGATTCAGTCATCCCAGGGATTAAGTAAAGGGGAGAAAGGCCCGGCTGCACATCGTGATTTCAGCCCAGAAGAAGGCCCAGCCAAATTGAATTCCAGCCAATCCCATCATGGAGAGTTGCGTGACTTATAAACCACATCTCAATCCACGCACGGATGGAAATTTGTTTCCATGCGCGTGACCGGAGTGTGGAAAGGTCGTTGTGCAGTCTCAACCAAGGTCCAGGCTTTGGCGTCAAGTCGTGTGACCTTTGTCCAGTAACGTGGAGGGATATGGTGCGACTCAAACGAGGGGAGGAAACTTTCGACATTTCTGGATGACTTTCCAGGTAGACGACTTCTCTGCCTGAGATTGGTTGCGTGTGCAACTCCAGCCAGGGGTAAGGGGAAACGTGTGGCCAAGTCCCAATCTGCATGCACCACCTTTCGTGTTTAGACTATTGCACTTGCCCCAACTTGCGCTTTGTGCGGCTTTAGCATGATGCATGTGCGTCGTTTGCATCCACCTCAACGAGGTTTTACTCGGCTCAGGCTAAATGGCAGCTCAGGGGATAAGAAGGAGCATTCTTCTTCCTGTTACAAAATCCGTCCTCGACTGTGAAGCAGATGCTGAAGGATTTCTTGGAGCTCCCCTTTAAGTCAACAGACTGAGCCCAAAAAGTCAGTGTAAGAGTCCCATTCTAGAGCACTTTTCATTCACTCATTCATATTCAGATCGTTTCACTGACACTTTTACGGTATATACATGGGTAGCAGAGCTGGGACGGGCAACGGACCTGCACCCAATTTGTCATTCAGTCTCAAGATGATTCTTAGGAGTTTTTGTTTTCATTTTGCTCGGACTTCTTTTAAGCGCACGCTTCTGGGGTTCTCGGGTGGCAAGGAGAGATCGGATTGACTCAGCTTGGCTCGAGCTTGCTATTTTAGCTCGCATAATTTGCAATACAATTTGTTTTGTAGCAATGCCGACCTCATGTTCATTGGGGGGAAGAGGGTAACTTAAACAAGACATAGAACCCTTCAACCATGGTAACCCTGTCTCTGACAAAGACTGTTAACAAAGGCACAGACCAGGTTCATGATGACTAAGAGGGACTGACTGGAATTCTTTTAAGACTACTCAATGACTTGAGACCAACACAGAGGTTCTAGTAACAACCATACTTTATTCTTCCACCTGGAGGGGGGGGGGCTCACACACGATGTCTTACCAAGGACAAGAGTTAAAGCAACAAAGTTTGTAACTAGCCTTCTACCCTGAAGGGGAGTGAATTCCTCCAACTCAGCCATCAACAGGGCAGGAAGAAAAGAGTTTAGACAGAAAGTAGAGCCTGAAGGGTAGTTTGGCAAGCCTTTACCATGGTCCAGATGTAGAGTAGAAGTTCCTGGAGAGGACCTGGGAGAAGGACTTGGACACCAGTCAATCTGAATGAAGGGAGTGGCCCTTCCAAGACAGATTTTATGACTGGTCATTTGCAGCAAGTTCTCCCCTTTGTATACCTCTTTTCCACTAAATAAAGGCTGTGACCAGCCATACTGACCCACACTTAACTCAAGCATCCATCTTTTCTTAGTTTCCTATCTTACTGCAGAGCAGCTGCAGGCCTCCCTGCCCATTCTCCTGCAATCTTCCCTCCACAACAAAGCCTCATAAAGGGACAACAAAAGACACAGACAGGAGACAGACAGGAGACAAAAGAGGAGAAAGAAAAACTATGATTTTAGACGATGCTCCTCACAAGTGAGTTAAATCTTAACCACATTCTAAAATAGCTTTTTCACAAAATGTCACGTCACAAATGCGCCGAAACAGTACCATGGACTAGTGTTGTCTACGAGCAAAGTTGTCGGGCTACGAGTCGGGTGTTTTCATCTCCGAGCTGGCAAGCCAATCTGGCGAGCCGGGAAAAAAGTGCACAAACGCCAAACAGTCGACTGTCCAAGAAACATTTCTTCTCACTATAACGTCTTTTTCGCTGCTGACAGACTTTTTGACTTCATTAGAAAGTTATAACAGTATTCTCGCTATAACATTCAAAAAGCAGTTAATCAAAAAAACGTTATATCGAGAATTGACTGCACATCCCCATGCGTTCCAGTACATGTACCTGAGGTACTAGTGCTGTAAATGTACCTGATGTGTTGGTGCTGTACGTGTACCTAATGCATCAGTGACGTTTTGCACCTGCGCTTAATGACTATTCTTTTGTTGTAAAAGTTCTTTGAATCGAGGGTCACTCATTAGTATCGCCAAGATCGCGGCTTGTGTGTGCGACTCTACGGTATGTTGAACTACAGGCCATCAAAGGACTTCCACGAGGTCACTTTTTTTTTTAGAGAAGCTCACAAAAAGACTGATGAAGCTCCACAAATTGCAACTGCAGGTCTAGTGCCACCTCCAGGCCAGCCATAGTGATCCTTGGGAATGAGCTGAGGACCAGACTACTCAACACAGATGTCAATCCAGATCACTCGAAGAGTATGCAATTAAATCGGTTTAACATCCGCAGAGAGCGATGTGACGTCAGACAGCTCATGTCAGGTCCGTTAATAGAGAAGAGCACGGTGAACCAGGCAAAGCCATCTGCTTCTCAGTCAAGACCAGGTCCGAGCAGCTGTCGGTTCGTGTTGCAGAAGATCTTCCCTGTGGCAAGGTTTCAGGGGACTACGAAAAAGGCCAGCTCTGCCCCATAAAGGTGCAAGTACGTGTGTGGTGGGACTTCTCAGCTCAAGAGACATCTGTCGATCAAGCACGAGGAACAGTTGAATTGGTCCATCAGAAAACACCCAAGGATAACAGACTTTGCTACCTCACCATCATCACACTACCGTCACAGCGTCCAAAGAAGATGCACTTGGATCAAGCTAGTGTTGCCAATTGGTTAAGCCAAAATCCAAATAATTTCGAGTTTTGCAAAAAAAAATTGAAATCAAAAGTCGAAATGATAATTTTTATAAAAACAGGGCTAAGCAAGAAGTAAGACGATACCGTGCTTGCCGAATTGGGGCAGGAAAAGACCCAACCCAGCGTTACTCCTTTCTCTTGTTGGGATACTCGTTCCCCTGGAGACCCCTTTAACAAACAAACAAACCGTGCTTTCCGTAAGTCATTGCAGTGGGGTGAAATGGGCTCCCCACGCTGCACTGACAGCTTTTGAGGTGGGATCTTCACGTGGAATCGGTCACCCAGACAGTGCTTCACAAGACGCGGCACCTTGAGCCACTGTGTGACTGCCCACTTTAGTGCTAGGGCACTCAAAGTGCAGCAACCCGCAGCGGGTGCCACCCCGAAATGCACTGTTCTTCCCCTGTTTCGGTGACTTTTCCATGATGGAAGTGGCGGCAGCTTTCTGGGGGGTGTCGCCGCACACCCTCCAGTGCCTCATGACCAAGATGGCACCCTCTGGACCATCCCCAGCCACGCTACAAGACAAAAAACCCACGTCCGTGGACAGAGGCATCATCACCGGCAAACCACAAGCACGTACACTCAGCAGCAGCAGCAACGGCAGCAGCAGTGACCGTGATCACGCTCCTTCTGCTGCCGGGTGTCGGTTGCTCCTCGTGTGACCGCGATCATGCACATGTGCATGGACATGGACTTTTTTTCGTGTGGCGTGGCTGGCGATGGTGCAATGAAAGGAGGGAGTTCAACAACCATTAGGCAAGAGCCAACATCAAACTTGCCAAAGTTTGTATCTCTGAAGTTGCAAGTTGGTGAAACAGCACTGTTAGCATGCTGGAGTCCTCGAGCTAGAAGATGCGATTACCCTATGCCTGGTGTGAGACTCAACTCTAAACAAGATCGACTCAATAATGATCTTGGTGGAGAAAGTTACCACGCTGTAGAGTTCCTTGCTGGAAGCAGCATAAAACATTTTTCTTATTAAAGAAGTGAGGGACCTGGCTGTGGCAGCAAGTTGCAATCCGCGCTACAAAGAGGTTCAGTTGTCACATGACTGAAGGAGAAACTCATAACCCTCAGTCAGATGAGAGTGGACTCTAAAGCCTCCCTAAACCGGAGTGAGTCAAGTAGCGAAGGCTCAAGTCAATCTAGGATCACGAGTCTAAAGGGCACCTTTGACAGGAATGTTCAGGTACAGTCAAGGGCCACCATGGGGACACAGGAGTGCACCTGGTCAGACACCTGCCGCTGGACCCGCTACAGAGAAAAAGGAATCCTTCGCAGTGGTGGAAAGCGGTGGGACAGATTTAACTTTCCAGACAAACACAGTGGCGTATAAACAGCTGACGGCCAGCGCACCTCAGGACTAAAGGTTTTCTTCAGCAATGTCGGTTCTGAAAAGAGAAACAAGATCAATCACACGTCGTATGGAATAAGTCTTTCAAGGATTTTTTCATACACTCTCTAGCTCACATTTTTTTGACTCAAGAGCTGGCCTGGATCGGCTAGAGCCGCCAAAATGGAGCTCACACGACAACGCTCAGTCCCTCTTCTAGCCCAATCTCTCATGGGTCCCTTTTTTGATAGAAAAGTAATGAAAAATGTACCATGAAAAAGTCATACAGATCTACGGAGTACATACATATACAAGACTTCTAGGCTTGAAAACCAAATAATTTTCTGGGAGAATTTAGAGTACAGTCGTTGATGTACGTAATTGTGTCAGGCATGACAGCACATCCTACGTTGTACTGAAACATGTTGAAGTGGAATTCTGATGTGGAATGGGTAGCTGTGATGCTGGGACACAATGTTGAGTACACAGGTCAATGTCATTTTGGTGCTAGAAAGCTCAAAAGGAAGCCACCTGGAGGGGGGCATCCCAAACAGAAGAGAAATTTGGCTTCTTCAGGGGGTAAACATGGATGAAATTGGCTGAAACTTTCAAGGAAGAATCCAGACCCAAAGGCAGATATTTTCCAGTGGGATTCACTCCCCAGGCCCTCCGGCACCATGAGCAAGCATGCAAAAAACCCATGTCCGGGTTGAGAGGTTGCTACGTTTGGTGAAGCAACAAAAAGAGAGCAACAGGGTGACAACTTGAAATGTGAACAAAACTCATTGACGACAGTTGGGAAATCTCGATGTGGACTGCCACTGTCACTACTACTGAGTCTGATCAAATCCGAGGACGATCGGAACGGCCAAGATCTGGACTGCCTCCCTCGCTACTGCTGAGTCTGATCAGGTCTGCCTCCTCACGCTACTGCCGAGGACGCTGGATCTGGACTGCCTTCTCTCACTACTACTGAGTGTGATCAGATCCGAGGACGATCAGAACGGCCAAGGAGCACAGAGCAAGGCGGCGAGGCGAGATCGTAGGCACTGGAGTGAGATCATAACAGGCCCTAGAAATCAATGCCAATGATTTAGTGGCACTTACCAGAAGTGAATGGACAAGATTTCCCAACTGTCGTCAATGAGTTTTGTTTACATGTCAAGTTGTCACCCTGTTGCTCTCTTTTTGTTGCTTCACCAAATGTAGCAACCTCTCAACCCGGACACGGGTTTTTTGCATGCTTCCTCATGGTGCTGGAGGGCCTGGGGAGTGAATCCCAGTGGAAATGGTGGGCCAGGGGGTCAGGATTCTTCTATAAAAATTTCAGCCAATTTCATCCACTTTTACCCCCTGAAAAAGCCAAATTTCTCTTCTGTTTGGCATGGCCCCTCTCTAGTTGTCTCCCTTTTGAGCATTTTAGCACCAAAATGGCCCATTGACATTGGCCCAGT
>JAAUXU010013765.1_pt1 | contig 23289 bp, 31 predicted proteins | sample 7278151 | NCBI WGS metagenome assembly JAAUXU01 (sample SAMN14350113, study PRJNA611818) | marine sediment metagenome | isolation source: surface marine sediment (1.8m) | place: French Polynesia: Moorea | collected 2018-08 | reverse complement strand
CTCCCTGTTCGCCCTCCTCCTCTTCTTCCTCGTCCTCGTCGTCGTCCTCCGACTCGTCGTCGTCCTCCTCCAGGAGGTCGTCGAACTCGTCCTCGCCGTCGTCGTCTGAAAAGAAGTCGAATCCACCGTCTTGCGTCATCATCATCATCATCGAGTAGTCGTCGGATGAAGTAACAGCAGCGAGGAGGATGAGAGGTACGGTAAGGTGAAAATAAAAGATTAGTGCGGCAGAATGAGGAGGGATGTAAGAAAATCAAATGAAAAGGGGTACGTTCAATGCAATGCAAGGTACTAGGAGCTGAATAAACATTGTAAAGAAGAAGTATGATACACAGATACAGTGCAGTGAGAAAGGCTTCAAGTTCATTCACAGAAGAAAAATCACTAGTCTAAAGTTACGATATAAAGGAAATACTCTGGCGGACCAACGGAGAGTAGTAGCAGGATACCTGAAATGGTTTGTTCTTATTCTTACCGTCGCTGTCTCCCTCCTGCTCGTCCTGGTTTGCCTCCTCGTCAGCATCGTCCGCTTCTCCACCGTCCTCTTCGGCGTCTGCTCTCAAGCGGCCGACCTCGTATAATCGCACCACGGACTCCTCGTGTTGAGCCGGAGCCAGGGAGTTTTCCACCACCGCCAACATCATGTCGTTCGACGAGGAGTTCAGGCCAAGGACGGCGCGACGAGTCTCGATGGTGGCTGTGGAAAAGGAAAAGAAATGCAGAAGCAGATACTACGCCGCATTGTTGCTCAACCTACCAATATTGGAGTAGTCGTGAGCGTCGAAGGTCTTGAAGGCCGAGTCAAACTTCTCGCCGTAGTCGTCGTCCTCCTGCTCCAGGCTGACCGCGTACATGATGTCGCCGCCAGAGTTGAAAAAGACCTGGCACTGGTCCAGAGCTGGGACCGTCTTGAGCAGGTGGAAGGTGCGAAGGTCCCACACCTCAGAGTTGCTGACGATCTCTAGGCCGTTAGGGTTGAAGACGCCAGACAGGTGCTGGTTTAGCTTGTCAAGCTTGCGAATCTGAAATTGAAGGGGATACTACTGAACGTCCTCCTGGAAGTACATGTGGATTAATCACTCACCTCCTTGGCCATCCTCATGTCGTAAAGCACCCCGTCGTTGAGGACGAGGTCGTCGGTGGGATCGAAGGTGGCCTTGTTCCTTGAGTAAGCGTTGGATTCTGTCGGCTTGAGCTCCCTTATCTTCTTGTTCTCGGAGATGTCGTAGATGGAGGCGATCTCGTTCTTGGTGCCGATCACCATGTCCTGCCTAAGCTTGGAGAACTCAACGTACTCGTCCTCCCTGAAGGCCATCTTTTGCTCGAAGAAGCTGCCCAGGCTCCACAGGCAGGAGTAGGGGGTGCGCCAGGAGCTAGAGGTGAGGAGCAGAGAGCATTCACGGTTGGGCTGGAGGTGGTAGAGGGTGCTCTCGTGACAGACGTAGGTGGACTCCTCCTGCAGGGTGGACATGTTGTACATCTTGACCTCCCCTGAATAAGTGCCGGCCAGCAGGTAGCTGCTGTCGGGCATGATTGCGCAGGAGGTGAAGCAGGATGTGCCATTGTCCTCCGCCTGCTCCATTCTGACCGAGCGCACGGGGCGGAAGCGGGAGTAGATCAGTTTCCTGTCCAGCTTGCGCCCGTCTGGGCCTCCGAACGGGGGGAAGAAGGGTCGGCGCGCGTAGCGGGCGGTGAAGTTCCAAGGGGCGGAGTGCTTTGGCCGAGGGTCCGGGCACTTGTGAGGGACGAACAGGTCGAACTCTGGGCAAGTAGTCATGGGGTTCTTGCACAGGCGGTGCTGAGAGGCGAGGTAGTCGCACACGATGGAGACGAGGTCGACGCTGCTCTGCTCCTCCTCCGCCGGAGGCTGCAGCTCGGCGGGAGGGGCGTTCGCCTTGAGCAGGTTGGAAGCTCGGGATGATGAGGGCTCGACGCTTTGGCCCAGAGGGGTGCTGGAAAGTCAAACCGATATCACAATTGTGCTTCAACATCGTCAACAAGCGGCACTCACCCTATGATCGAGGTATCGGCCTGAGGAGTGCGGATGTTCCTCCTGTTTATCCTGACGGTGCCCCCCGGAGTCGTCGGCTGAGCCCCGCCAGAGGCCGCAGCGGCGGCCTCGGTGAACCTCCCCGTGGGTGTGGCTTGAAGCTGGGAAGGGGAAGGGTGGTGGTTGGAAGACGAGGGGTGGGGGGGCGAGGTGCAGACGGATATGCTGTGGAGGGGCCTCACACCGGGCGTAATCGCCGTAGAGGTGGAGGAGCTGGAGGAGCCGGTAGCAGAGGAAAATGGCTAAAAGGAGCAGGTTTTAAAAAAGCAAGATCATTAAGGAGCCGAAAATTCAAAATACTCTACAAAAGTGTTCTTGTGTTAAAGCGTTTCTTCAACAAGTTTTCTAAGAGCCAGGATCTTGCTTACCAGTGCCCTAGTTGCGGAGGCAGACAGCCTGGAAGAGCTGTTGGAGCTATTGACTCCGTTTGAAGTCACGGGCGTCAACAGCGAGGACGAGGAAGCTCCGGACTGCGGCTGAGGCATCGGAGGAACCGATCGGTGCAGCATCAGCTTGGAGTTGGGGGTCATCATCAGGTCGAGGTCAGCCTCCCTCCGCAGCACTGAGGCCGACTCGTGAAGTCCCACTCGGGAGAGATAGCCCTGGATGAGCTGCAGGAGCTGCTTCTTCGGGAAGCTTATCTTGGTTTGGGCCATGACGGAGGCGTGGTGAAGCATCTCCAGGGAGAAATCGTTGCTGCCCGCCAACGCAAGATCTAGTGGGTAAACGGTTCTTTAATGAATGTTATTACTGGCAATCAATTTCTCCTTACTGTCTCCTGCAGAGACCATCTTCATGAGCTCCAGGGCGTGCTGCTGGAACTTGACATGTTCGGCCCTCTTATCCTGCAGGATTGGCTCCCGGACGAGTTGCTGCAACGTCCCGCTAGTGAAGATGGGCAACTTTGACATGATCTGTAAGAAAGCATTGAGTAAGAAAACTACTGTATGTCGACGGCATATTTCAGTTGTTTCAATACCTGTTTGGCCGCCTCCGACCTGGCCAGCCCTACCAGGGCCCGACAGGCCAGCATCCTGATGGAGTCCGCGTCCGTGATGGGAGCCTTGATGTGGAGCAACTCCAGCAGCGCCATGATTCCGTTGTTGGACCGAACGCAGTCCCACAGCTTGTTTATGAGGTCCTCCGATCCCTTGGCCGTCGCCTTCTTTCGGGCCGAGCCTCCTACGTTCGCGCTTGCTCCCGGCGTGGGGGTGGTCGAGAGGACGACGGGAGAGGATGAGGTGGAGGCGCGGGAGGCACACCCGGGGCGCGAGACGGGGGCGCAGACGCAGTTGATGATCAGGTTCAGTGCTGACCGGCGGACGTCCGCGGATTCCTTTGTACAGGGCAAGAAAAACATGAAATTAGGCCCAAGTTAATGAAAAATCACGGAAGAGAACATTTCGAGAAATTTGGATGGTGTACACAGTTTTTCACGACACGTTGCCCTAGCGCACTGTTAGACACAGTGAAGACAACATGTACAGATTGAAATTCTGCCATAGGCAAGGGGAAATTCCGCATCGCCATTATTAGATACTCTCCGAAGGTTATACTGCCGGTAAGCCAAGTCTGAGAGGCCTCCAGCCCTGAATCTTCGGTTCCGGTATTATGCTTAACATCTACCAACACAATGCTCACTTGAACGATCTCCCCCTCGGCCGCGCTTAGGATTATGCTGATGCCGAAAGTCCTGTTGTCGTCCAAGAGCTCTATCCTCTCGCAGAACTGGAGCTGCACCCTCGGCACCACCGAGCAAACGAGCAAGGTGTCCAGTGCCGATCGCACCATCTCTGCCCTCCCAGGGAAGGTCCAGTCGTACGCCATGGCGATGATTTTGAGGCATGTGGTGACGCCGCCAAGCTGGATGAAGGCGTCCACGGGGGCCCAACGAGCTCTGCATGCAAAAGAGGAAGGAAGGATCAAATTAACTTTGGACGAAAAAGTACTTTTTGGAAAGCTCGAACGAACCTTAGTGGCATGATGTCCATGAGCGTCTCAATGTGCTCCGCCACCTGCTGCGGCGTGGGCCTCGAGGACTTGTAGGCGGACTGCGGCGGCGCGGACTTTGATATCCTTCCGGTGATCCTGTATATCTCCTCGCTCTTCCTGATGAGGTGCGCCTCGAAGTAGCGCTTGAAGGCGAACATGGCGTGTCTAAGGGCCTGGCGCTGGGCGAACTCCTCGTCCTCCGTCATGAGCAGGCTGAGCGGAGACTCGCTGCTGTGGTCGATTATGCGCAAAGTGCTGACGGTGTTGTACAGCCTGCGGACGCCGCCCTGGCCGTCCATGACCTCCAGCATGACCGGGAAGGCGGCGGCCACCGCGAAGAACATCACCGCGAACTGGCGGCCGGACTCGTGAGAGCACTCCATGCACCACAGCACGTACCTGTAGGTCAGAAAAACAGATTTGTAATTTAATCTTCCCACCGCGAAAAGTCAGCAAAGAAACCTCACTTGACCAGCTCGTGAATGGTCTCCCTCGGCATGAGGCAGACCTTCTCCATCACGTCGTCGTCGCAGATGATAAAGTACAGGCACTGGCTGACGGCGGTGGAGGCGACGGAGGGTCGCGGCACCTCCAGCAGCAGCTCCACCCCTCCGCGCGCTACCCACTCCAGCACGAACTTCTTGTGGCAAAATAGCGCCATCAAGAAGCGGAGCGACTCGAAGGCCAGCCGGGCGTCCTTTGTCTCGCGCACGCTGATCAGGGGGCGAAGCAGACCGGCAACGTCCTCGTTGAACACGAAGCCAACGAACTGAAAGTAGGCAAAGAATTGGTCACGAGGAAAAGTAAAATAAGGAAAGCGAATTGAACGTACCTCTTGGTACTCCGCCAGCGGGGTCAGCATCTTGAGCGTGAATATCATCTTGCCCTTTCTTGAAAGCGGGTGGATGGGGAAGTGCCCGATTATCTGCTGCTCCATCTCGGCCCAAGAGGAGTTGGAGTTGTGCTCGCTGCCTCCGAAACCGGTGCCGGAGCCAGGAGCCGGATGGGCGGTGGGAAAAGAGGAATTGGAAGATTTTGCACCTGCTTGGTTTAAAAAAGAAAATTATTAGATCCTCGAAAAACTTCTTCCCAGAATGTGGGGATTTCATACGTTTCTCTGCCTCGTTCTCTACGATTTCCCTTGAGAGCCGCCGGGGGATCTTGGCACTGGGAGGCTGGGCAGAGGTTGAGGCAGAGTTGGACGAGGAGACTGAAGCCGACGCAGAAGAAGGTGCAGCGAAGACGGAGAAGGGCCTCTTGAAAGCGGTCCTCGACTTCTCCTGCTCCTCCTGCCCCTCGGCCAGGCACTTCCTGAGCCTGGCGAGCAGATTCGGCACCAGGCGGTTGTTGCGCTCTCGGTTCTCGGGGTCGGTGACGGCCTCCGACATCTCCATGGCCGCGCCGAGGACCCCGGTGGCGTAGCTGCGCAGGGGCTCCTCCTCCTCAGGGGACTCGGCCCAGGAGTAGAGGCGGCCCAGGAGGCCTTCGGTCTCGACCAGGACGCGGTTCTCCAGTCCAGGCAGAATGTTGAGGGTGAGGCGGAGGGCGGACACGTTCAGGGGAGCCACGGGTTTGGTGTGCTGGAAGAGTCAAGGAAAGGAAAGTAAGTCAAGGTGCATGAAAAATTATGGAAAAGGATCACGTACCAAATTTTGCCTGATGAAGTACTTGTCATGAAGGTAGTTGTTGAACAGGTCCTGGACGAGGGACTCCTTCCTGAAGAAGGTTTTAAGCAGCTGCCCGATCTGGCACTCTGGGTCCACCCTGGACGGGTGTCGCTCCTCGAAGGGGTCCGGGTCGCGGCTCAGGTACACGTCGTTCTCCTTCTCCAGGACCTCGGACATGTCGTTCATGACCTCGGTGGGGTCGAACCCGGCCTCCGATCTCCCGTCCTCCCATCGCTTGAGGACGGAGGCGAAGGCCTGCTGCGACGGGTGCTGCCCGCCGCCGAGGCCCGCGCCGAGGCCGGAGGGGTCGCTGCTGGCGCCCAGGCGGCGGGCCATCATGTCGATGGCGGCATCGCCCACCACGTCGACCTCGTCCTCGTCGTCAGTGGCGTCGTAGTCGTCGTCCTCCTCCCCGCCGGAGGAGCCGTCGTAGGAAGAAGACGAGGACATGGCGGCGGTGGAGATGGACCGGAGGCGATCCCTTGAGGTCTTGACCCTGGCGAGAGGTCAACAATTTTTCTTGGCCCGGTCGAAAACGCGGCGGCGGCGGCACTCCTTGTCCTTCTCCCTCGTGGGCCTGAACACGAAAGGAGCTTTTTGTTTTTTTCGTTTCTTTCTTCCTCGACAGCTGAAAATATCGTGACCACGTTTCGTGACGTAACAACGTGGTAAAGAAGAAATGTAAGAAACGTTTCATTTTTGCCATCGATTTTGGCAGTTTTCTTTAAAAAATGAATGTAACTGAAATTGTCAAAAAACAAACCCACTTTGGCCACTTGCTCTCCTCGAACTGGATCTTGTTGGCGTCCACCATGTCGTCGTCCTTCGGTTGGGACCTCGTCCTGGGGTCCGTCAAGGCCGACATTCGCTCCGCCGGCGACCTGGTGGTGGCCTTCGTCCACTGGAAGCTCCTCTCCCGCGGCCTGCGTGTGGTTGGCACCGGCGAGCACTTCACCGCCCTGGAGGACAAGGAGCTCTCCGAGCTGCTGCCAGACAAGTGGAACGACCTGGCGGAGGAGGACTCGGCCTACGTGCTTCGGTACCGCCGCCAGGGCCAGGAGGCCGACAAGTACATCCTGAAGGCCGTCCGCGCCGACGGGGACCTGCTGGTGTCGCTGGTGCGCTTCGCCGACGAGGTGGTGTCCACCTGGAGCGCGCGGCCGGAGGAGGCGGCGGACGCGGAGGCCAAGAGGGTGCGCGACAAGGACAGCCTGGACAAGGAGGTGGAGGAGAGGCTCATCAAGCCAATGTTCGACGAAAAGGAGAAGGCGAAGGAGGACAAGAAGGAGGAAGAGAAGAAGGATTCTGAGAGGAGTCGCCGCCAGGAAGAGATCGAGGACGGCAGGGACCCGCTCATGATCGGTCAGCCGCGGATGCCGGGGGGCTTCGGCGGTGCTCCGCCCTTCTTCGGCGGCCCGGGAGACCTGGACCCTCTGGGCGGCGGCGGCGGCGGGATGATCTTCCAGCCGCCGGGCATGGGCGGCGGCCGCGGCCGCAGGGGACAGCCCAGGTTCGACCCCTTCAGCCCGCTGAACCCCGACCCTATGGGCGGCGGCAGGAGGGGCAGGGGCGGCGGCGGCAGGGGCTTCGGGGATGACTTCCCGCCTCCGGGGTTCAACGATTTCATGTAGAAGAAAAGGGTGGGAGATCAATGCTCTAAATTATTGTCAGCTATCCTTAACAACCTTGTGGACTTGTGATGAAATATAGAAACATTAGATAAAAAAGGCAGAGTTGTTTAATTCGTCATTTCCAGCCGCAAGAAAAAAACAATATCGTGAGTTTGCATTTCTCGCGCTTTCTGTTATTTTCCAGGTTGTTTTTCACACTCATAATTTAACTACTGAACAATTTAGTATATAAGTTGATAGTAGGGCTACCTCAAGGCAGCAAAATATGTAATAACAAGCGACAGTCATACGCGATGATACACCGGTAAAACTTATTGAAGGTAAGTCTTATGAGAGAGGTTTCTGCTTGGAAAGGTTCTCTGTTCCGTTGCGGTGAGTGAGTCGGCACAAAAAGAAAGAGAAAGAAAACAAAACCTTTTTGCCGAAGAACTTAGAAGCCAACCCGTCGGCCTCCAACCGCACGAAGTTGTTCCTCTCCTCCCCCACCATGGCCTCCACCGCAGCCACCGAGTTCCCCGGCATGGACCGCCCCACCCCGACCTGGATGCCGGCCTCCCTGGGCCCCGCCGCCCGCACCGAGGCCGCCTCCACCGGAACCACCCTGGTGGCGGTGGAGTTCGACGGCGGAGTGGTGCTGGGAGCCGATTCCAGGACCTCCACCGGCACCTACGTGGCCAACAGGGTCACGGACAAGCTCACTCCCGTCACCGACTACATCTTCGCCTGCAGGTCCGGATCTGCCGCCGACACACAGGTGAGAGAGGACAGCGTCATTACCTGCTAGTGCAGCAATAATTGAACTCTCTGATCCCCCCAGGCCGTGACCGACGTGGTCAAGTACAAGCTGGACTTCCTTGAGATCGAGCGCGGCGAGCCCGCCCCCGTGCACACCGCCGCCTACCTCTTCAAGGAGCTCTGCTACGACTACAGGGACTCCATCTCGGCCGGCATCATCGTGGCAGGGTGGGACAAGCACAAGGGCGGTCAGGTGTTCGCTATCCCGCTGGGCGGCATGCTGGTGCGCCAGGCGGCCGCCATCGGGGGGTCCGGCTCCACCTACCTGTACGGCTTCCTCGACTCGGCCTACAAGCCAAACATGAAGAAGGACGAGTGCATGGACCTTGTGCTCAAGTGAGTTCGAGTTTCGGAAACAGCTTTCTTCTTTGATTTCCATCAATACCATGATAGTTCCTATCCTTTTCACGGGGAGGCCGCTCATTGACACAAAAAGCCAACTGTCATTTCATCGACCACATTTTCTTTGCCAGGTGCGTGACTCTGGCCATCAACCGCGACGGCAGCTCCGGCGGTTGCTGCCGCCTTGCCTGCATCACCAAGGACGGAGTGGAGAGGAAGGTCTACCTCAACCACGAGCTGCCCAAGCTCGGATAAAAGAGGGGTCGATGGATTTGGCAAAAAAATTGTTTGACAAAAATAAGCGGTGATTTTGGTATTTTATGTAATTAAATTAACAGTGACAAGTGTTTGTGCACTTTTTTAATTGCGATTCGGCAACTTTTTTTTACTTGGAGACTCTGTCAATGGTGCTTTTAACTTTTCCGGAGATCGTCTTGAGAGCCTGATTGACGGTCATGCCCTTGCTGTCCTTCTCTTCCTCCTAAAACGATGAAATTTCATTGTTTTTTAGTAAACAGTTCTCAAACAATTTCCAACAAACCTGGTACACCAGCGCTGGGTCAAGATCTTCCAAGTATCCTTCTCTGAGCATCTCGATCAGCTCCCTGCGGTACTGGGCCTTCTTGGGAGCCTTGGATTGCTCCTTCCACAACTGCTCCAGGGCAAACTGCTTGTCCCTCGCCTGAAAACGAACACAAAATTTGTAAATTAGAGTCTTCTACACTGACAGCGTAAAAAAAGTATACCTCGTCAATGGGCAGCCCGTGCCAGTCCGCGATCTGCTCCGGCATCTTGAACTTTTCGTACTTTTCTAGCACCTCTTTCCGCTTGACTGAGTCGCTCGGCCACAGGGTTTCTCGGGCTAGAGAAAGCAGCATGCACCTAAACAACGAATAAATGAAATCAATAGAATTAAGAGAAAATTGGTTTATAAAAAAAGAGGTTGGTTACCTTTTCAATTTCAAGAGGTCAAGGGCGTAGACTTCGTTCACAGGAGTCTCCAGTAGGTAGTAATCGAGGCCGTGGTGTCTGCGACAAACTAAGTGTTGCAAAGAAAATAATCACAAAAAGACTGTCAAATGGGCTTACTTGTCGACCAGCCACTCCCCCCTTTCCGTGGCCGTCATGGCAACGTGGCAGTCCAGGATCTCGCTGTATACGACGGTGTCGTGCAGCCGAGGCCACCAGTACTTCACCGCCTCCACGTTGTAGTTGGGGTAGTGCTTGGAGGGCTTGGGCGCGCGCAGGCCCTTCACCACCCCCTCGCCGCCCCACAGGCCCCTGCGGAAATAGGACTAACTCAAGCAATTTCCCTATTACGAAGATTGCAAAACCCACTTGTGAAAAGCGTCCGGGTAGAAAGCCGGTACGTTTGCGTTGACGACCTCTACCACCTGGCCAAACTCGTCCTTCTCGAAGCGGCCCTCCTTCTTGCGGGCGTGGATCCACTCCTGGAGACGAACAAACAATCAGATAATTCCACTGTCGGAGAAATGGTAAGCTCTCGCTTTCCGCACCTGTGGCCCCTGCTTCCAGGTGAAGTAGTACTGCAGGTAGTGTTCAGGCAGGCGACCGTTGATGCCCCAACGAGCCTCCTCCCACTCAAGCAGGCGCCTGACAAAAAATATTTTTCAAATTTAATGTAAACCGCATAAGGCGGGTATTTTGGCACTCACTTCCCCGCCCCCGGCCTGATGTACTTGTAGAGTCCCCTGGACTCCCGCATAAGCCTGGCGCCCAGGCTCACGTGAGGAACAGGCATCTTGGAAAAGGACAGCCAGGAGCACACACGCTCCGCTCTTCCCCGAGCCCACCCTTGTCAAATCTCTCTAGGAGGAGTGTTTCTTTTTCAAGTGAGTGTCTCCACAATCAGGATGCGAAGAAGGCCAACGTGGCCACGGACAGGGAGGACGTCGACGCCAACAACAACGCCACCAACGCCATCAGGACCACCAAGATATATGGCAAGATACTTTCGTTTTTTGGTTGTTTACACTTTACATTTACAAATTACAATTTCCCCCCCTCTCTCAACCTTCCCCGAACCTCCTTGCCTTTGAAAAACTTGATAAGGAAAAGACAGATTCGAAAATGGAAAGAAAGGAAACATTGCAGCCAGGTAGGGGGGGAGGAGGACGTGGGTGTGTCACACCTGCTCATTTTGAACAGGTTCTTGCCGTCTCCAAGCACCGTCGTCGTCGTGGTAGTCATCTACAGGAATGACAGCTACCTCGTCGTCAAGAAGCAAGCGATTCTAGACAAAGCCAAGAACAGCAGGATCTCGGACGGCGGCAGGAGGTGGGTAGCATGGATTCAGCAGGTATCTTGCTTTTTTCCTTATTTACCAAGTGATATTATTGAGTGGACAATTAATGTAAATTTATAAATAATAACTGCGCGCCTGGCCCTTTCCCTTTCTACTTCTACGTATTTATTGTGTGTTTGCTGCGTTATCCTCTACACCGTCTCCCCCTTTCCCGGCCTCTGGGGAGATAACAGGTTTGCCGGCTGGGGCCTCAGTCTCATGCTCTAGGTGCAGCTGTGGAGCAGTTGTTTGATACTTCAGGTTCAACAAAGTGACCTTGTCTACCTCTGTCCCTCTTCCTGTAGCCGCTGCCAGCCATGGGCCTGTCCGAGAAGGTCTCCGCCTGGTACCGAGAGTACGAGTTCGTCACCGCCGTCTACCTCCTGGAGCCCTGGGAGAAGAGGATCGTCAACTCGGTCATGGCAGGGCTCGCCGTATGCACTGTCTACGCGGCCTACTCATACCTCCCGCACTATGCCAGGTTATATTTTTGTGCCTCTTAGCAACCTGTTATTCTTTCCCAAGATTTGTTTCTGCTACTTGTTCATTTTTTGGCTAATTGCAGGTCAATGATTGCCTTCGTCAGTGCTTAACCCAAAACATTTCTTCCACACGTACCAAAATGGAGCAAAATGAACCTAGCCTTTGAGCCCAAGGATTCCGCTGAGGCTGTGGCTGAGGGAGGCCCTGAGCAAGCATCTACAGGAAAAGAGAGAACAAGTGAGGGCTGAGGAAAAAGTTGCTGCACGTTTGGATGAGGAAATTAATTTATCGCATCTTTTGTAAATTTCAGGTACTAATTGATTGTGAGAAGAACGTAAAGAGCCGCCGCGAGAATTCCATGATAGTGACAAACATTTTGGCGGACCTGCGTGAAAGACGGCGCTCGAAGCTGTTAGCTCCTTTGAAGTGAAGGGGGTGGAGCTGACGAAGATCTTGAATGACCATGTGGTGCGTTTCCAGGCGGCGGAGAAGAGCCTGTCTGAGCAGGCGTCCGTGGTGCCGCAGTACCAGGGCCAGGCAGAGCGCCCCGGACTTTTACCTTCATGTCACCTCCGGCGCCATTCTGGAGGACTGCAGGGAGGCCAGGTTCAGGCCGCTGCAGATGGACTACAAGGAGATGCACGCAGACTACAATTCCTCCGGGCTCGACTGATCCACCAATTACGATAAGGTGAGAGTGAGATTTCACTGTCTATGAGAAGTCTTTCCTGAAACATTTTTGTTCTTTGCTGTAGGTGCAAGACTTCAACTGGCTGGCGTCCGACAAGCCCTCGCCGAACTGGAGCATCTTACCAGAAGACAAACAAAAGGCCTTCTCCGTGTGATATTCAGAACCACACTTTTTTTAAAAAAAATCTTTAATTTAAGGACGCATTTTGGGGCACTAAGTAGTGTGAATAAATCAATGCTGAACAAAACTTACGAATATTATCAGTACTACCAGTTTCTGAAATCCGAAGAAAAGCAATAGCTACGGGGAAAGCGGTCAATTGAGCCTCCTATGCCCTTGCTATCTGCTAAACCTAGTGTACTAGAAGGACGTACGAGTTTCGCTTCGCATTGTGTACTACCTAAATCTGCATGAATCTTCACGTGTGAAACAAGACATTCACATCACAAGGCACTTCATACAGTTCGCACTTTCTTCCAAGATGAGACCCCGAGATCCTTGAATCCTGGACAAGAAGCCCGTCCGAAGAAATGATGTATCTCCGCTCGTTACGAAAAATATCCTTCGCGGAAGGGGTGGTGCGATCCTTGTTGCATGAAGTTTTCTTGGTTGAGTCGTGTAAGCATGAATCCTTGGTTGTGTTGTATAGTACTAAAAGTAAAGTTGATCAGCAGGCACGGTGGGTACTTCGGCGCCTTGATTCGCATCCATTGCGAACAGCAGCCTTGAACACATTACATTATCGGTCGGTTGACCGCCGTTGCACAGCCCTCTTGGTATACAGCATCGTAAAAGTCGATGCACGCTCTTTTGGCCAGACACACGGAACTGGCGTCGGGTATAGGTACAAGAATAAAACGAACTGCGGTCGGGGAGGAACTACGCGCAGACACACTGCCTTTTTTCCCACTTCACTTCCCGCGGGTGGAATGAAGACCGGAGGGCCTCGGCAGGGCGAAGGGATCACGGATCAGATGATCAGAAGCCTCCGCCTCTCCGTAGGGATCATGAAACATTTGGGTGAAACTGCAGTGCCGCTGTGCTTATTTCTCCTGAGAGATTTTTTTTCAAGAGAGAGAGAGTGAGCTGTCGAGGCTTTGGAAGGGTAAGGATCGTCGGTGAAGGAGGCTGAAAAGGTTTTGTCGAGGATGAAGAGGGATGTTGATGTCAGGAGGATGATTTTGTCTGGAGCGAGCTGGCTGGAGTCGTCGGTGGAGTGAGGCTTCGTCGGTGGTTGCTTTTCTTCCTATGGTTTCTTCCGGTTGGCGATGTTCACTGGCGTCGTTGAAGATTTGTGGCAGGGAAGAAAGAAGGGGAAAGGGAAGGAGCAGGAGGAGGGTTTGATGAAGGTTGGAGGCGATGAATGAAGGTATTCACTCCTAGCTCCTCTTCTAAGCTCACGCTCTCAATTCTCTCTTTTCTCTCGATAACACTTTTGATCAACCGGCAGGGCACCACCCACTTTGCATTAGCCTCTTTTTTAGTGTGAAAGAAACACCCACATATATTAGCTTTCGTCATTCCAAACGGTGAAACAGCTCTTGCGTCCTTTTCTTTTTTTGGTCGGCTTCTCCTGCTTTGCACGTGTCTGCCCGCGCCATCAGGGAGCCTTGTACGTACAGAACACTTTCTGTAATCAAACCCATGAGTCCCTTTTGTTCTTCTATCTTGCAGTCGTAGTGGTGCTTCCAGGAAATAATTGTCCCAATTTTGTCTTCGTTAGCTCCATAATTTTGTAGGATTAATTTCATAGTCCGTTGAGTAGTTGCTTTCGGCGTTTCTTCTTTTTGGTTTGGCAAAGCCTCAATACTTGCACACACGAAAAAAGGTGCTTCTTTTCTTTCCTTGCAAAAAAGACAATGTTCTCTCGAGCCTTCCAACCTTTTATGTACAGTTCCTCTCATTCTTGCTTTGTTCTTCCGTCGCTGGACTCTCTTCAACGAGCCTGCCTGTAGGAATCGAGCTCCTTGTCCAGCTCCTCCGCCGATGGGGCGGGCTTCTTCTCCCCGCGGCCACGGCCACGACCACCGGCTCCGCGGCCCCTGCCTCCGCGGGAGCTGCGGCCGCGACCGCCAGCGGCGCCGCGGGTCGGCTTCTCCACGCGGCCGCTGGTGCGGCGGGCGCCTCCTCCGACGCCCCCTCTGTAGGAGAGACCAAAAACTATGTTGAACCTCCTCCATCGATCAAACGTTTGCATATAGTATGACTATCAAACTATCAGGATTCAGGTCTCCGATAGAAAAATTTGCACCCTACGTACCTTGACGTTCTCCTGAGCGGAGAAGGGTTCCTTCCAGCGCTCACTTCAGAGGTGGTGAGCTGGATGTTCATGGGCCTGCCGTCCAGGGGAACTCCGTTGTACTGCTTCATGGCTGCGGAAAAAAGAGAGAAGAGACCATATGAGAATGCCACGTGTGCAAATTGGAGAGTCATTAAAGTAGCTATTTACCCTTGATGGCGTCTGCTCTGCGGTCGAAGACGACGTCGGCGGTGCCGAGGGACCTCCCGGAGCGGTCATAGTGAACGGCAGCGGCCCTCAGGTGGCCGAACTCGGAGAAGAGCTCCTGGATGTCAGAGTCGGAGACGCCAAAGTCCAGGTTTGAGACCACCAGCTTGACGGGGCCGCCAGAGGTGGCGACGCCCCCGCGCCTGGCGCCTCCCTCGTACAGATCGTGAGACCAGGCGGCGTCGGCGTTGCCGCGCGAGTACGGGCGAGAAGATCCGCCACGGCCTCCCCTAGAAACACGATGAAGGAGCGGAGAAAGTTGCAGAAAGTCTGCGATCGATGTCTAAGGTCTTTCCCGTCCTCACCTTGCCCTGGATGTCCCCCTTCCGCGCGACGCCCCGCGCCCTCCGCTTGCGCCACGTCCACCGGCGCCGCCGCCGCGCCCTCCCCTGGCGCCGCCGCGTCCCCCCCGCCCGGCGCCCCTGCCGCCGCCGCCGCGGGAGCCCTTGTTGGTCTTGATGATGTCGTCTAGGGACATGTCGATCTTGTCCACCATGATGAAGGTCTTGGGGTTGGTCTGGTTCACGGCGAAGACGGAGATGAGGAGGTGCACGGGGTCCGCGTCGTTCGAAAGGATCGCTTCTTCTGATTTTTTCCTTTTCCCGTTTTTGGGCAGCCGGCGTTTCCACTCTTTTTCGGTCGAACAGGGTTGACACTTGAGGAGCCGGGCAAGAAACGTTCGAAGAAAATACGTCTACACGCTTTGAAGACGGATAACTTAAATGTTCCTGATATTTTAGTCATATACAGCATGCAGAAAAAGTCGAACAACTACCTTGAGTCTGTTCTTTTGTAGAAATTATTCAGTAAAATAATTTAAAGAAGTCGATTTTCTATGTTTTGTGGGTGCTCTAAAAACTGGCATTTTCAAAATGGCGACTAGTGTAGGGATGTAGTAAAAACTAGCTTGAGGTTTGAAGTTTGGTAGTTTGAACTATCATCTTAAAAATATAATAATTGTTTCCGAACTATTTTTATCATTTTTATATTCAGTGCTAAAAAAGGTGAAACATTAAGAGTCGGCTCGGCTTGAACATAGAAAATTGTGATTTTAGACTCTACCTAGTTTGAGCGGGTTTGTCGTTTTCTTTGTCCTTCTCACAAAAACCTCTCAATGCGCCGCGGACAACAGAAGGCGAAAAAGAGATAGAGTTAGCACATTAGGCTATTGAATGTCCTTTTTATTTTAATTCTGAAGATAATTAAAGGCATATCGACGGGCATACCATTGTAAAAAAAGTCAAATGCTGATCTTTGAGCACGGATATAGGACAGAAAAATATTTTACAGCTTTTTCCAAAGAGTAGCTTTTTTTCCGTCCAAATATCTGGAAACTCTAGACGCAATAAACAAACAGCTCTCGATTCATCAATCATCAATGCATTTTGCAAATAGCATAAAAAGCAAAGTAATACTTCAATGACTCAGGTGCCCATGCTTGTTAATTAACCAGGTAACAGGGTGCCTCGCACTCGCTTTGCTTCCTTATGAATCTGGCGTTGTTGTGATTCATTTCCGTGGGCGCCGAAATTGTTGCTGCGCGCTATCCAGCCACCTGAGCAGGTAAGAGAAGGAGCGAAATTCTCCAGGCATTTCCGACCCATTTTGCATCCCTTATCCGCCCAAAAGTGAATGAGTCATGTCCATTTTTGTGAGAATTGAGTCTGTGCTGTATCATGAGCGCTCATGATCTCTTGTCCGGCCTTCCAGGACCCGGCGCCGTCCTGCTGAGACTCCTGCTGCGCCGAGCCAGGGCCTGTGGTGGCGGTATCGTTGGCCGGCCCTCCAGCCTGGGCGCACAGGCAATCCCCGACACGATGACCCTGCAGGCGTGCAGCCACTGCAGGGAGAAGAAGCACAACCTCACACACGTCTACCCAACAAAGGAGGGAAAGCTAGAGTTCTGCTCGGAGGTCAGAACAGTCTAACTGATTCCCTGGCCGAACCTTACTCATTTGTATTTTTATTCCTCTCTAGCTGTGCTTGATTGGCTATCGCAAGGCCCAGAAGGCCCAGCTTCCCCTCACCACCACTTCCTCGCCCCAGACGGCGTCAGCGGCGGCCTCCTCCTCCCACCATGAGAGCTCCTCCGCCCCCAAGGCGTCCCCCTCTTCCGCCATCAGCCCCCGCGGCCGCCAGGTGTACGACGAGGACAGCGACGTCGACTTCTCCTGGCCAGAGTACCTGACGGAGACCGGCTCGCGCGGCGCCCCCGCTCACTGCTTCCGCCAGTCCGCGCCGGAGCCGCCTCGCAACGAGTTCGAATCGGAGCAGAAGCTGGAGGCCCTGGACCCGCGCTCTCAGTCGGTGTGCATCGCCACGGTGGTGGGCAAGTGCGGGTCTCGGGTGCGCCTCCGCCTGGACGGGTCAGACACCAAGAACGACTTCTGGAAGGTGGTGGACTCGGGAGACCTGCACGAGATCGGGCACTGCGAGCGCAGCGGGGGCATGCTGCAGCCGCCGGTCGGCTTCACCCTCAACGCCACGTCGTGGCCAAAGTTCCTGGTGAGGACGCTGAACGGAGCCGAATTCGCCCCCGCCAAGTGCTTCAAGAGAGAGCCCGCTGCGCCCAAGAGAAACTTCTTCGAGGTGGGACAAAAGCTGGAGGCAGTCGACAGGAAGAACCCGCATCTCATCTGCTGCGCTACCGTCGGCAACGTCAATGAGGATCAGGTGAGACCGTGAGAGATAGGAGGAAAACTTGCAAAACTGACATTCCTTGGGAGTTGGGAGTTTATCATGTTCAAGTACCGGGCCATGACGACATGCTTTTGGAAGAGGAAATTATCAAAACAAATGGAGCAGTTAGAAAAGATAGGCATCTTCATTTCTTCTTCCCCTTTTTGCCCTTCTTCTTGGCTGGCTTCTTTTTCTTGGCTGGCTTCTTGGTAGCCTTCTTCTTGGATGTAGTTTTCTTCTTCGAGGTTTTCTTGGAAGTCTTCTTAGAAGTCTTCTTTGAAGTAAGTTTTACGGACGGCGCTTGTGTTACCCGGTCGCTGCTTGTCATGACCGTCAGGGAAGACTTGTGCGTGGGGTCCTTCATCCTGCCTGATTTCGTGTGAACCGCGGTGAAGGAGACTGACAAAGTCTTCGTTGAGGTAGACGGCCTCAAGAACGTAGGCTGTGAATTGTGGTTTAAGCCGGGGTAGAGTTGCACTGTTCACCAATCAAATTTATCATTTCAAATGTGACTTGCGTTAGTTTCACACAAGGCAAATACAATGAAATGAAATATGTTTATTGCACTACTTAATTTCCATTCATCTTCGTTTCAGATTCACGTTCAATTCGACGGTTGGAAGGGAGCCTTCGACTATTGGTGCCGCTTCGATAGCAGGGATATTTTCCCTGTGGGTTGGTGCCAGGCTTCAGAACATCCCCTGCAGCCACCGGGAACAAAGGTACCTTTTGAATACCACAAAGCATTCTTTGCTACATACCTTAACATGCACAATTTTCCCCCCAGCATTATCCTGGTAAAGCCAAGATCAACCTCTCCATATCATCCACCAATTCGTCTCCCGGCGGAGGTCCCGGCCCAACCGTGGAATCGCCCGCGATATCAGCTCCCCAATCTGCGACGTCTCTCCCTACTCCCGCCAACGGTGGCCAGGGAAAAGGCGAAGAGGAAGGCTCCACGGTCAAAAGCGAATCGAATGAATTGCCCGGCACTCCACGAAGCGTCGCGGCCTCACAAAATCAAACAACCCCAATCAAACCTTCCCTCGCCCCATCCTCCTCCTTCTCGACTCCACTCTCAAACTCTCAGTTCACTACTGCTCAAAGTACAACTCCTGTGCTTACATCTCCTCCGACCACTGCCGCTGCCGTCCCAGCTTCGTCGCCTCTGATTACCCACATCACGATCAAGGTCAACAAGGGCAAGGTTGGCCAGAACCCGGGCCCGTTCCTGGACCGAAAGAAGGTGGACAAGCTGCCTGACGAGTTCGGGCCTGGGCCCATCAACAGGGTTGTTCGCGAGTCCGTTCAGCGGCTGGTGGACGCCTCCTACGATCAGAAGGAGGTCTTCGGTCTCCTGAGGCAGGGGGACGGAAAGGTGATAATCACGGCGTCGTTCGAGGACAAGCTGCAGACGGTGAGGCTGCCCAAGATGGAGCAGCCCGACCAGGTTTGGGACTTCATGGAGATCCTTTTCGAGGAGCTTCGCTGCGAGCTCTTCTACGAGCCGGGGAAGGTGACCAAGGAGAGGAAGGCCACCTCAATGCATTCCAGTCCCACCAGGACCGTAGCGGAACAGCCGACAACGGTGGTGGGACCGTCGGCAGACGCCCCTCCGACACTGACGCCGGCCACGCAGCAGAGGTTTTCCTCCACCACGGACTCCCTCTTCAAGAGGAAGCTGGTGGAGCAAGAGTCGAGGGCTGCCGCTGCAGCGGCTGCGGCGGCCGCCAAGGAACCAGTGCCGAGCAAAAACCCCAGGCTCGACCCTTCCTTCTCCAAAAAGATTCTGCAGCCGTTCAAGCAGCAGCTCATCAAAAAGGAGCCCCAACCTGTTCAGCAGGCACAGCAGCAACCCCGACCCCGCGGCCGGCCGCTCGGGTCAAAAAACACTTACAACAAGAAAGACTCCGCGAAGAAGTCCCCGGCTCACCTGCCGGGGATGAGGCCGCAGGTTTCGCAGTCTGGCTCCTCCCCCATCGCTCCGGCGGCGGCAGTTGGCGGCGACGGTTCCAACAACAAGAAGGTGCCTATCTACCACAACGCCCACAAGATCTTCCAGCATCAGCAGCAGCAGCTCGGAGTGATCCCGGTGGTGACGACCAACAACGCTGCGTCCTTGATTTCCACGGCCCCTGTGGCCCCCTTTATCACTCCCCTGGCCCCCACACAGGCGGCCCCTGCGGGGGCGGCAGCCGCAGCAGCAACAGCCGCCGCCATCCTCCCAACCGTGACTTATGCCGCGAGCGGACAGCCAGCCGCCGCGGCGGCCGCCGTCCCGATCTCAGTCGCTGCCGCCCCTGTCGCGGCGCCCATGAGCAACAAGACCCTCGCCGACCAGCACCAGCTGCACGTCCAGCAGCAGCAGCTCATCCACCAGCAGCAGGTGATCCACAAGCAGCTTCCGCCGCACTCCAACCCCACCACACAGTCCTCCATCGAGCAGCTGGCCTCGCCATTCCACATCTCAAAGCTGCCGGCTGACCCCAACGAGTGGAATACGGATCAGGTGAGAAATACTACCCCTCCCTTTGTTCATTCTTACACCTGGGATGTTTTCAAGTGTCAACAAAACTGTTTCTGTGACTCCAACTGTGCCGATGATGGTTTTTTTTCCAAAAAAAAATAAATATGGCTTTGTTTCCCTCTCAGGTCATTGGCCACGTGACCCTCCTGGACACGACGCTTGCGCCGCACGTGGAGATGTTCCGCTCTCACGAGATCGACGGGAAGGCGCTCCTCCTCCTTTCGGCAGAGATGATGATGAAGTACATGGACATGAAGCTGGGGCCAGCCCTAAAAATATGCAACATCGTCAACATGATCCAAGGGAGGAAGCATGTCACCCTGGCGTGAGGAGAACGCAAATGCCTTGGTTAAAGTAGCAACTGTGTGTGAAATGAATCTCTCTAGTTTTGTACACAAAAAAAACTAAGACCCTGAAGTATTTCTACGGTGAATGAGTGTCGTGAACTGTAAAAGAGAAACTATATGGAGATAAATATAAAAAACTTATTAGTCTCGCAAGTTTTGACAATCTTCGTTCTATTTAATACAGTACCTCGCTCGCGTTTGCCTTGTTCGTACGGCGCCTGTTATTGATGTTAGTTTCATGTATTTCGTGGTAATGGTGAACCACGGTACGGAACTCTACTTAATTATATGTAAAAAAAAATGACGTATTCAATTCAATACCAGAACCGCTAGGAAAAAAATAGGTTTTTTTGAATAATCAGTATTTTGGAGGGGAAAAGTTCTTTTAACACCAAAAACTGCATGCTTTTCGTTTTAGGGAGGACATTCTCCTTTTGTTCCCCCTTTTCGAGGTTTCCCTCCCCCTCCCTCCCACAGAATGTTCCGGCCAAGGAAAAGAGACACTTTCTTCACTGCACAAAAGAAACAAAGCTGATGGAAGGAGAACAACGAAGACAAAAAGAGAAAGTGCCTGCTGACCCCTGTACTGCCAGGTGCCAGGTGCGAGGCCTTGTTCATACCTTGCACACGGGCCCAGGCTTTTAGTGTATGAGGACAACTTGAAAAAGGGCAAGAGTGAGGGCGGCACAGAGGGCAAATCATCGTCTCAAAGAGCTGGCCCTGACCTGACGTCTTCTGGAACACTATCTCCACCACCATGTCTTCGGACGACCCCGCGCCCCTGGTCCACCAGGATCCAGTGGGAGGCCAGGGTGGGCCTGCCCCTCCGCCGCCGACGCAGCATCAGGACCTTCTCCTCCCTCCCTCCAATCTCCTGGCAGATCCTCCGCAGGCACCCATGGGGATTAGTCCTGCCCTTGCTCACCCTCCTCACCCCCCTCCTCCGCCACCTGCCCACGCCTTTGTCCCGGGGGAACCTCCGTCCGTATCCCTCTTGCTGGGCACTCAGCCCCTGTCCCTGCAACCGCCCTCCACCCTCTTGTCCGAAGCGCCCTCCGCCTCCACCTCCCTGCACCAGCTCCCCTCCATGTTCGAAGATGTGCAGGCCGCAGCGGAGGCCCCTCCCGCCCTCGCGCAGGAGCCAGAAAGAGTGACAGAGCTTCCGCAGGAACCTGCAAAGCAGGTGCTGCAGTCCTCGCCCTCCGAGGCGCCCAAGTCGCAAGAGGAGGATGCCGTGCAGGTCGTCCAAGAGGTGAGGGTTCTTCCCGCCCAGCCTAGCTTGGACCGGGTGAAGAAGGAGGTGGTGGAGAACGGAGGGGAGCTGGGAAGCGACAAGGCCACAGACAGATTCACGGCGGAGGAGGTCCTTTCTCGCCTGGAAGAGAAGCTGGAAACCCTGGACCTTTCGGCCTGTCGCGTGGAGCAGTGGATTGTATTCGGCAGGAGGAGCTTCGACCTCAAAGTGTTTGAGGAGCCCTTCCAGGGTCTCCAGCTGCTCTTCCACCCCTCCAGCGGCCGGTACCTCCGGCGGATCTGGGGCAAGACGAGGAGTCGGGGCGACGTTGCCGACCTGACGGAGATGGGACACCTCCTGGATAAGTTCTTCCGGCGGGTGGTCCCCTGTCTCGGCTTCTTCGACTTCCAGGACGGCTTCTCCATGAACAGGGAGGACCTGGTGGCGGTGGAGTTCCCGGTGCCGCGAGTCGTGTCCAAGCACTGCCTGCTCGCTTACAAGCTATCTGATGAAGACGGGGATGATGGCGTTACGCCGACGGTGCCGGAGCTTCTCGGGATCGGACTTTGCTCGCTGTGCATTGGGGCAAAGGGGGAGGGGAGCAAGGGCGGAAAGGATGTCGTAGGGGAAGAGGAGGAGGAGAGCGGCGTGTTGGGAGAGGAGGGGAAGTTCGAGCCCATGTGGGGGCCGCTGGTGGAGGAGGAGGAGGAGGAGCAGGAGCAGGCGAGAAAGAAGGGGTTCAAGAAAGAGGAAGGAATGTACGACGAGGAGGATCCCGACTACTACTACGGGATGGCCGGCAACTGGAGCGACTCCGAGCATTCCAGCGAGGAGGAGGAAGACGAGGAGGAGGAGGACACCCCGGAGGAGGACGAGTGGGAGCTCAAAGGGATTCCTCGGAAGAGGGGACCGGGGCGGCCAAGGAAGCACGGGAAGAGGATGAGGAGGACCGTGGTGAGGGGACCGGACGGGAAGAAGAAGTGAGATTTGAAATTGCGTGCTAAAGTGTTTTCCCTTAACTCTATACCTTTCTTCTTCGTTTCCCCCCCCGTAGGTACCAGTGCGATCATTGTGATAAAAGCTTTAACCAGGCGCGGACTCTTGACCACCACCGGGTTTTGTACCATTTGTTCGGCAGCTTCAGTTGCAGCTATTGCGGGGGCTTCAGGAGCAGCCTGGCCAATGAACTGTACCACCACATAACGACGGCTCACCCTCACGTAGAATTCAAGTACGACAGAGACCATCTCAGAAACTATGCACAAAAATTAACTCTTTCCAATTATTTCAGGTGCCTTTCTTGCAACTCGGCAAGTTTCCCGGCGGGCAAAGAAGTCGAATTCAAAGTCCACTACGTCGAATGCATTAGGTGGTCTTTGATTTCATTGGTTTAAAAAAACCACACATGAAATAATTGCAAAATAATATTTTTTGTCAGGTCCAAGGACCGCGACAGTCGTAAGGAGAAGCGCCTGAGCCAGCCGGCGAACCCGAACAAAAAGAAGCCCCACCAGTGCGACGTTTGCGGAAAAACCTTCGCCGCCCGAACCACCTTCGAGGAGCACAAGAACTGGCACAAGGGCCTCAAGCCCATCAAGTGCCCCGAGTGCGACTTCTCCACCTGCTTCTCCACCTCTCTCTACACCCACAGGAAGATTCACATGAGGGAGAGGGGCCTGGCCACCATGGAGAGCAACAGCGGAATCCCCCTCGTGCACACATGCGAGATTTGCGGGAACAAGTGAGCGAGACATTGAGCAAGCTAAGTTTATGTTATCAAACATGTTTTGCTCGTTTTCTAGGTACAACCAGGCCACCCAGCTTCGGACACACATTAGGAGGGTGCATGAAGGGGTGGTGGAACACAGAGAGTGCAAGATCTGCGGAGCAGTCTTTGGGAACAGGCAAAACTTGCGGTAAGGCTTAAATCACGCTTTTTTGAGGATAGGAGAATTAGAAAGGTCATCTCTTCTTACTCTTTAAGGCGCCACATGGCCCGCGTCCACCCCCAGGACCCCTCCCTTCAGTGCAAGACCTGCG
>JAAUXU010065711.1_pt1 | contig 23301 bp, 19 predicted proteins | sample 7278151 | NCBI WGS metagenome assembly JAAUXU01 (sample SAMN14350113, study PRJNA611818) | marine sediment metagenome | isolation source: surface marine sediment (1.8m) | place: French Polynesia: Moorea | collected 2018-08 | reverse complement strand
TGGATATACAAAACAAAGGGTTGGAGAAGCTTCGTAACGCATACGTTGCATGAGGGAGAGATTAGAGGTGGATCTAATGTAGAGATAGATCACGCTCATAATCATACTACACGAACCAATTATTTAGTTATTTTAATTGTCTGGCAAGATTTTAGCAATGATTTTACTGAATAAACCAAAGATCTGAGTCAATTTTAAGACTGGTCATTTCCTGACCTGGTCAATTGTCTTAACAAATCTGGTTAGAAACAATTCCGCATTAAAAAATCCTATGTGGTGACTAAGGATACATCCCCCCCCGGCGTTGCTCTATAGTACTTTCCTCGCATGATGAATATTCACGTAGAGGACACAATTCCTGGATCCGATGTTCGTCAGCTGAGAAATGCCTATACTGTGTAGCCGGGTCCTAGGCCTTCTCGCACTCTCTCTCGGTTCTTTATGCTATTGTATCGTTGAGATGCACTTGCAGACAGAACTTTCATCCGTGGTGACTTTCCGAAAGTTAAATCTTCCTTCTCCTAGGAATACAACTCGGTGATAAAGCAGAACGGGCGCAATGGCCACTCGACGGCGAACAAAGTTGGCGCGTCGTCATCCTCACTAGCAACCTCGTCCACGCACCAGCCGCAGGCAGCCGCAGCCGCGCAGGCGGCGGCTGCCGCGGCGGCCGGGGCCTCAGCACTGGGGAGGACCGCAAACAACGCACAGCAGGGGAACTACAGAAACGACATGAGGTGAGGAAGCTTGAGAATCAGAGGGCAGTCGAGCTCAAGGTTCTTGTAGCGCTGGGATAAGGGCTACGACTAGTGCTAATTGCCTCATTATTGCCAGTTCAGTTAATGACCGCTTACAACAGATTAGTGAGGCCAAGGGAAGGACTCAATCCCTTTGAGGGAGATGATGACGAAGAGGAGTACCATGATGCTAATGGGGAGGGCATTTATCAGGAAATTACCGAGCAGTGAGACAAAAGGCTTGCACAGTGCTTCAGTCATAACATCACTCAATAACTTCCAACGATCATTGCTTAAAGAGAACTAATTATTGCTAACGGCCTCTTTTGAATGACTTTCCCCTTACTCAGACTCTCAGTTGGGGCTTTTCTGTAGTCTTGACTGCCTCAAGATCTGCTTGAGAAGAAGAACTCACAGAACTTGAAAAGCTTCGTCCTCTCCTTGCTGTGCATTTCTGCAGTGACGCATGAGCAATTGCATTTCCTAACATTAGCCGCGCGCTGCACCAACCCCATCACCACCCGGCTGGACCAGGGGGACTGCTGCACGTCCAAGACGTTGAGGTGGCCAGCTTGTCCTCCAGCCTCACCAACGGGGCCGCCGGGCCCCTAGGGATCTTGTCAACTCCAGACGCCACCGACAAGCTGCGGTAGAATAAAGACACATAGATAGATCTCTTGTTTTTGTACTTAGAGACGGTCGTGATAACTGGCTCGATGCTCCTTGGCACCGACACGATGAATGCTTTTTCGATTGCCTGAGTGGTTCCTATAGAAGTGCCACTGCTAGTGCATCACTTACTGAGTGTATCTCTCACCTTGTATGATTACTATACCGGTGTACCAAGTAGTACGTCACAGAGATTGAAAGAAAGCCTCGCAAAAGCTCTTTGTAGTTCAATGAAGGCTGTAACAGGCTGGATCGAAAGCGACTCGAGATTGACTGAAAGCACTTAGGGCTTATTACATAAGGGCATAAGATGAATCTTTTTGTCCTTAAAGGCCGTTGGATAATCCTGTGCCTTAAAAAATTAGTTTAAGTTTTACCACAATAAATCAGGTATAAAGTCGGCTGCAACTGCGCCGGTGAACTCAGAGCTAGAAGGACAGATGGAACTGTCCTATATGTCGGTCCAATGACTTCATTTCAAAAATGAACTTGTGAGTCTTTCATAGCCCGAGCAGTCAGACTTTCTCGTTACTTTTGGTCCATTTGGAAAATGTCATTCAAATCGGAGGTCTGGAGGCTGTGCTGATGCCAAACCTGAGTTTTTGGTAATATCAACGAAACTGACTCATCAGTTCGACATCAAGTAGAAATTGTGTGTCATCATGCAGCGCATTTACGTGTGGCACTCACCCATCATATGGCACCAATCGTAGCTCGATGGACTTACTTACCAGAGTAATTCTATAGCGTTACTCACAGTGAAGCTACAGCGTGCAACAAGACCCGCAATGCAAACGCCCCCCCCCTTTCCCACTAACTTAGTGACCCAGGTCTTGGACAGCAACAAAGTAGAGTTGAGAGAATTTCCCCCTAAAGTTCATAAAGAATGATTCACATTTGAGCCTCCAGCAATGGCCAGACTGGCCTCCAGCCTCGATTGGATTGACATACATGGAGGCCGCGCAGGCGGAACGCGCCACCTTTACCTGCTGCCTGGCTACTCCAGCGGGGAGAGCGGAGACCAGGGGTGCTCCATGGAGGGGAAGATGTGTGTGGGAGTACTCCTGCACTTAGGAGAGGCCTTATTCCTTCATCGAACACGAAGTCTTCTCATGCTCTTTCACGAATTGCTTGTCTTGCCGCGACCGCCGAAGTCGCCGCACCTGGTGACGATGGCGCAGTCGCCGTCTCTACCCTATCCGTCAGGAACTCATCGATTCTTCATGAAATTGTTTTGCCTGCATTTAGCGAGATTGATTTTCCAATAAATCAGCCGCTGAGTAATGATTTCTTCCGGGGGGAAACAAGGCCCAGACAAGGCCTTGGGAGGCCAGTGAAATATGAGTGGAAAAAAGAGTCAAATGTGTGAAAAATAACTATCGTGACTTTTTCCGTGATGCGTAGAACATGCGGACATTTTAGACCGCCGATTTGAAGAGAAACGGATGACGGAAGTAGATCAAGTGAAAGAAAAGCTACTTTTTCACACATTTCACTTTTTTCACCAATTTTTGCGGGGTCTTTTACTCCACAAAAAAGTAAGTATTGTGGAGCTGATTCCTAAATCGCGGTGTGTTTGCAAAAAAAAACCCCGAATATGTAAGAAGGGGATGCGCAAAAAAGGACTTTTTCCGTCGCGCCGGGGAAGATACACTTTTTGAGGCAACTTTTTTGTCCGCGCATGAAAAAGGTCTTTTCAAGGAGAGGTAGATAAAGCTTTCGGTTAAAATGTCGTCTTTCCCACTTGGAAATTTGCAAGCAATCCTGGAATAAATAATTCCTGCATAATGTTTATGGAATTGGGGGATAAAAAGTAAAGCGTGAACCTATAGGTTCGAGAAATGCGCATAAAAAGTCTTCTTTTTTTTTTCAAAATCCGAAAGAGAAACCTACATTTCAACAAAAAACGTCATGTTCGATAAAAGAGAAGGATTTTTTTTTCATTGTTGACTACTGGGACCTCTGGATCGTCTTAAGCCACTCGTGCTACGTACTTGGAACTTAGAACTGTCACGTTGCCCTCATTGAAATCCGTGAGTGAAAAAGGTGTTTTACTTAATTTTTTACAAATGGCTGTAAAACTTCGACTTGTTTGATTCTGATTGGCGATGTTCTTCGACTCCAGAGACCAATTTCGCGTCTTCGGTCGGTCAAACAAGCCTCGTTAGGCATTTGCAGGCCTTGCAGAGCCTGAGCAATGAGCCTTTAGTTGCATCTTGTGCAGTAACACAGTAAGTACAGTAGTGAATTTGTGACTCCAGAAATGCTCTGTGGTAAAACTAAGTCCGAAAGAGCTGAAATTTTAGTTGATGATAACAGAAGACTTAACCAAGACTCGCTCCAAATTTCAACTTTAGCGTTAGTCTTGGCACTGGAGTAGAAGTAGAGTAAGAACAGTTGTGCGTTGAAATTAGAGCAGCTTAGCTGAGTTCATGATGCAACCAAGTGTTTTGCAGTTATGCTGAAAGTATGACAAATTAAATCAAATCCCGGATGTCCCAATCTTCTCTTTACGCAGTGTATATAAACTCTGTCAAGTACGTTCGAACTTGTGTGTTATTGTAAACTACACACAAGTGTGTGTACTACGTGCATCAGACTAGGCCTAAGTTAGGCTTTGACTTTACTGAGACTCAACGAGTGGGCACAAAGATTGACTACAATCTTAAGGAAAGTCTCCAGCTTAGTTTAATGTTTTATACAAGGCGACTTAAAGCGGAGGCCAAACATAGAGGTCAAGCGTTGTATGGTCTTAATACTGTTCCTATTCTGTTGTGGGGAACTAGCTGAGGTTCTTTAGATTTGGGCTGCTCAGAAATATCGCTGTACCCCTGCGACAATTTCCGGCAACGAATTGAGTCCTGAGTTTGGACTGCGATACTTTAGTTGCCGAATTGCTGGTAAGCGGAAGAAATCTGTTAGGTTAGGTCAACCTAATAATTTGAAGACGAGGTCAGGTATATATACTCGAAGAGCAGTCGATTGATGCTTATGGCTTGGAGCTTTTGCTTTTGAGGCGGTTCTCCTCTTTGGTACAGGGTGAGGCGAAATCCCCTTTACACCATCACTTTACTCCTACTCTTTGAAGAGTGATCATATATGATTCGACCTCACCCTGTACTCTGGTAGTATAAACAGCACTTTCATATTGTGTAGCACTTGCTGAGGGCTTCAATCACTAAGGTGATCTTTAGTCCTGCACCACAGGCACACGCACGCAAACGCACGCGCGCACGCACGCACGCACAACATATCCCAAGCAGCTTGGTTGATACGCAGTCGAGCTTCGAAACAAGAATCCTCGAAAAAAGAACAACTTTGCTGCTGACCAAACGTGCTACAAAACGACTCTGTATAATTTTTTCAAAGGGCAAACCCCTTTTCAAAGGGCACTGCTTCAAAAAAAGAACGCAAAATATATCCTCTTGATATTAAACACATGTACTGTTGGGCAAAAATATGAGGTTATAGGGGGCAATATTGTAGTCTAACATTTAAGTCTGCATCAGCACAAGAATGTAACAGTGATGGACATGAGTTGGACGCAACTTATGACTGAAGCCTCTCTGATTCCACTTCCTCTCGAGTAAGCGACTCCTGCTCATCACTGAAGGGCAGCACTTCTTGCAGTAGGAAGCAAGAAAACTTCCTTATGTCCTCTCTTAAAAGGTAATGAACATAAATCCCTACACCTTGATAGCATTTTCAGGGTTTCTTCAGGGTAAGAACACGCTTCAGAACAACGCAGCTACTCACGGAGGCTATTCTTATATTGCAGCTCGACTATGAGTAGGATTACTTATCATTGTTTGTCCAGGACTGTCCAAATAGAGCAGACTTTAACTTCGGCGCTCCAATTGAGGACGATGAACCTGATGGGGACGGAGAAGTAGTGACAGGAAAGCCTGGCGCTGATCACGAGATGACTGACAGGGACCATCAGCTGCGTCCTCCAGAGTCTGAAGAAGACTCCACCATCTGTCCTTCCCCTCTCAAAATTACCCCAATTTCCTGGTAAAGATAGACTCTAGAAAAGCGTCGTCGGTGTGTCCGAGGTGTACGAAGTGCACGGAGGATCTTGTGTGTTCTATGAAGGGGATTCTGTCCGGAGGGCGACGTCCTCAGGGCCGAAATGGCCGGAAAGCCTCGTCATAGACGGGCTTTCACTTTTGCATCATGTGAAGAAACTGACCAAGAAAGTGCGTGCTCTTTCTTGAAGGTAGATTCGTTACCACAATATGGTGGAAGCTCGCGGAAAACTTTTTCTGGATGGAGAGGAAAAAACCTGGATAGTTTAATAATGCTCGTATGTGCACCTACACACCATTACTTTCAACCTTCGATACCTTAAGTATTGTCTTAGTTGTACTACGTCAAACACGTTTGTGTATTTTAACATGAGACCAGTGTGGTATTACTAATCACTACTGCATTCACTGCCTAAGCATGTTCTTTTCTTGTTATAGGCCTTCAAGTTCTAAGGTCATTTTTCTTTCAGTAACGGAGCAAAGGACTCAACTCCTTTCGACGAGGACGAGTGGGACGAGGATCATCACCACGTGCTGGTGGACCACGGGGAGCCGGGGGTCAAGGTCAGGGCTTTGTTCGACTACGAGGCCGCGGAGGACGACGAGCTGGGATTCAAAATAGGTCAGTTGTGCTGTTTGTGTTGGCGTAAGTTGAAGCACCCGGCTGCCCGGGCAACGCTCCCCCCTTCATGCACCCATTGTCGTCCATTCTACTGCTTATGTGTGTCACAGGGGCCCACCAAACAGCAGCTGTTAGGTTCAGATATTAGAGAACTAAAGATAGTCTTTCGTTCTCTAATGTTCAGATGGGTGAGGTCGCCCAAGGAAACGTAAACAAAGAGCCCCTCTGATTAAGGAGTTCCTAGTTTATGTACATCCCAGCTAGGGTTGGAGCGAGTTCGAGTAGATGAAGTTGAATCTTCATATGTCCGCAGCAAAATATATCTCTATTCGTATCGGGTGAGGCATAGTGGTTGGTCATATTTTGGACTGTCCAGAAAATCCTGGCGGCTGGTCTCTGGCCGAAGTTAGACTAGGGGTTATTAAATATTAGTCGAATCTTTGTTGATTTTCTACTGAAGTGTCAAATTTGAGCTCTGTGCCATAAACAAAGCACTGTCCATGGCCTCACACAAGTGGCAGTATTCCTGCTGGGGCTGCCAATATTCGAGATGCTGTAATTCATGAGGCAGCAGTTAAAATACACTCATAGTTGTTGAAGGTGTGGACAGACGGCAGATGTCGATTTTGCGCATATTTGTTGTGAAGAATTACTTTTTTGGTGTTGATGTCGGTGAATTTTATTATGACTTTAGTGACAAAATTATGCTGGAAACACTACAAAGCCATACTAGTGCAGATTAAAGCTTAGACCAGACTCAATCTCGAGGATTTGCCTCTGTGCTCATACAGCTAGCAGAAGTGTGCTAAAAAGAGCCCCCCACAAAGCACAAGCCATTATGGCTCACCCGGTAACGGAAAAACTTGACTGTTTGTGACCGCAACAACGGCAAGACATGGACCTCCAAGACCACATACATGATGAATGAGTGTGACGGGGAGCAGGCTTTAGGCTCCCATTCCTTGGGGTGCGGGTCGGAACCTGGTTTGGGTCCAAGAACGGGTTCACCAACTGATGGGTTGAGGATGTACATCCTGATGCCGAGAAGCGAGCACAATCAACTGCTCCTGGGCATTTGGCAGAGGGTGCAAGGTGCTGGGCTCATATGTCACTTTAAAAACATCAACTTTAGTTTCGTCTTAGAAACACGAGGTGCCTCCGCCAGTGTTCATTATATCAGGAGTCCTCCAGATTATGACTCAAATCACCGATTTCCAAGTCTGCCAAGAGTAGATTATTCATATCATTGGAGCTTTTCGTCTTGCTTGGAGTTCTTGAAAGATGCTGCTGTGCTATTCAGTCTTCCATTGTTCGATGACTCGAGTGTCCCGATTCGAGTTCAAGAAGTCGAGCCAACCCTAATGCCAACATCGATTTTCCTCTTTGTCCTCTGAGGAGCTAAATTGACTTTCTCGTTGTCTGTAATACAGTAGAGTCTCAGTTTAACAGCATCGACAGCAACTTTTGTCGACAAGTCAAGATTGAAGTAAAGACTAGCGCTGACATTGACAACTTGAGTGCCGTGTTTGGCCTCATTTTCTTCAAGTCTCTCGTCTACGTTCTTGTCCCCGATGTTCCCTGTCAGCTTCATCCATCATTCCGATTTCAAGCACCTCAACCTTCAACTAACTGAGACCTCAAGCCCTAAACAAGCCTCACTTCTCCTGAAATTATGATTAACTCGATACTTTTACTATCTGATCACACCCTGGGCTGCATCCTCGGAGCTGACAGGAATCGATCTACTTGAGAAGCGACGCAAATGTGTGCAAGACTATTTTTAGGCACTCAGCTGCGTGCCCAAACACACCAAGGACCATTCATTCATGCTTGCAGGTGACCTTTTCGAGAAGCTTGAGGACGAGGACGAGCAGGGATGGTGCAAAGGACGCAAGGACGGCCGCGTCGGACTCTACCCAGCAAACTACGTAGAAGTTGTACAGTGAAAAGAAGGGCTTCAAAATCAAGTTACAAAGTGAACTGGCGTGTTTTTTTGAGTGCATGCTTGAGAAAGTGGCTTCCAAGGCAAACAATTCGATGAGAAATCACCCCTGACACGAGGCAAGTAAGTGTGTTTGCAGAGCGGAGAAGGAAAAAAATATACTTAAGTTTTTAATCCCCCTGCCAAAAGCGAGGCGATGTTCATACTTACTTCTTGTCCCGGAACAAGTGCAACTGACGAGAAAAACGCGTCCTTTAGACCTGCAACTGAGGTCGAAATGTGTAGAGAAACAATCACTTTTTAAATGTGACCTCGCTCTTCCATTCCATGAGGAAGAAATGTACACTATGATTAGCGAAAGTAACATTCCCTCGCCTGTTCTTTCTCCTAATATTTTTTTAAAGAAGAAAGTTACTTAGCAGAGATAAGTTTTTAGCTAATTGTGCCAAGTTCCTTTCCCTGTCCTCCCCTCTGCATGAGAATATGATTGAGAAGCAATACTTGAGCGATAACACAGGAAGGAAAATGCTCTTTTCGTTCCAGACCTGCAATAGATAGCAAGTTCGTTACACAGTACAGTATGTACCCATCCATATGTTGCAACACGTCACTTGGCTTAAATAAACGTCTTGTGTTAGTTCTGCTTTGGCCCTCTCAGGACCCGCTCGGTACAGGGTGACCCAGATCGTGGAGACCGCGGAATGTCGGCGCTAATGCCCATCAAATGAGCTTAATTGTGGGGAAACGAGTGATTCTTGAGCAGGAATGAACCGCTCCGGGGGTTGGGCAAGACGTTGTGACGACCTCTTTATGTGCTCTCTTATACATTATTTGTTGGCGCGACTCGTAACCGATGATTGATTAAATGGTCGTCCTTGACCCTGAGCACCTGTGTCACACCACCGACATGTGCCCAGCGGACATGGCCGAGAGTGTCTGTATCCTCAGTTGCCCTTCAGTGAGGTGGATAGGCCAAGAAAACCGAGTATTCAGAGCCAAGAACCAAGACTTCGTACCTTGTCCACACACACACGACGTGAACTCTGTTGGTCTGGACCGGGACCACCGCCTTTCTCCAGCTGCCCAGTAACAAAGAAAGGGTGTGCAAAAATCAAGTACTACTTCCACATTGGCTAATGGTGCTAATTGTGCGCCAATTCAGGTACTTCTGCACAAATCGACTAATTGTTCACCAAATTGACTCGTTATGCTCCAAATTGACTAATTTTGCTTTAGATCGGCTACTTGTGTAACAATTGTGCCCCATATTAGCCACTCGTGCTCCACCCCAACTATCCCAACCACTTACTAAGGTTGTGCAGTAGCGTGGGGCCTTTGGGGAGTCACATTGAGCTTCAGCATTTTTACAGATGGAGGAGAGATTATGTTCACTTGAAGGATTGAGCAAAAATTTGGAGGCTACTCAGTGCGACTAAGAGCAAGGGTTGCAACACCCTGTAAGCACAGGACCTCAAGTGGACACTTTTGATAAGAAAGTGGTCTTAAATTTCTCTCCAGGACCTTTACATGAGGGTCTCCACCATACTGTAGTCCCACTTTCCAAGGGTGCAGCCCTTAGTCACAGCGAGGAACCTCAAAATTTTTGCTCAATCCTTGATGCGACTATGATTCCTCATCCAAGACTGCTGGTGAAACAGCTCAATGTGACTCCCCCCACTCGCAGGGCCCACCCCACTGCACAGCCCACTGCCAAGCCTGCTCCATTTGTTGAGATGCCTATGCTGCTGTCAATGCAACTTTCTAGAAGAGCAAAAGTTCTTGAACTGGAGCACAAGCAGTCGCTTGATGTGAGAATAAACTGAAATAGTCGATTTTGGAGCGCGAACCCCTTCATATTAGGAGCTCAAACACATTTGCCCACGAAAGAAAACCTCTGCGATCACGCAAGATGTACACGAAAATATCACCTAGTAAGAAATCCTTCAGATTCTTCATAAGAGTAAGCAGATTATGTCGAGGTGAACGTTGGAAAGTCTTTTAATCGAGCTCGGGTAGACGCATCTGGCGCTGATAACGAACTCGCATTGAGCTTTCTCGGAGTCGTTTCTAGGGATTGCACCAGGAGGAAAGTTCTTGAGTGTGTCCTCGTCAGATTCCCAACGTCCTCGTTGCTCTTTCCACATAGGAGACAAAAATCCTCCTTAAGATTCCACTGACTGTGTATGGAAATTCTAGAGTAGGTATAAATAGGATATAGTTACGCAGAACAGGTGTGAACAACAGAGTTACTTGGAAAGGAGAGAATTATTATCACAACACCAGTGACAACGCAAATTTTTTGGTTCTGGTCTCTCGTTAGGATATGCACAATATTTACAGGAATTCACAAAAAATATTGTCTCCTTCTTTTTGTCATCGATGCCTCTGACAAAAGGTTCTTCTCATCACTGATGAACTGAGCAATAACTTTTCGGGTGTCTTTAATCCGACTTCCGCCATCCGTTATTGGACTGGGAGAGGGAGGGAAGGGAGTAACAAACTGCACCGCGTCCGCGCGCTCAAAAACTTGAGCATGCCCAAGGTCAGTGTGCTCAAAAATCACCCATATTGAAAAATCCGTTTGCAATTCTGGCATTGATTTCCTCCTCCCGCAGTTTGTCGAGATCTTGCTTTGTTATGGCTGGCGCTGCATTATGCACTGCGCACAGTGTATGTGTTGGGCAGATATTAGTGTATCACATTGTATGACCAGAAGACGTGGTGAATCGGCGAGGTCACACCGCGGTTTCCTCCAGGCCTTCGAAGTCCACGGGGTGTGTGACGATGTCGAGCTGTCCGCCTTCGCCCATTTCCGCTGCCCAGTCAGTCGCCGCGTCCCCCAGCGACAACTGGGCCGACGCCTCCCAGTCGATGAAGGTGTACTTGGCCCGGGGCGATGCCGAGTGGACCGACCCCGGGTGCGTTGACGTCACCCCCACAACCGTGGTCGTGTGGGCGAGGGGCATGTTTGACCCGTTGTGCCGCCTCAACATCAACTCCGGGATAGAGAACTGCCTCTTGACCGGCTGCTTCAGGTCTCCGACTGACAAGATCCGCACCTCCGGGTGGCACTCCCCCACTGAAGACCGAGAGCGAAGGCGCGGCCTTATGTGGTGATGGATGGACGACCTGGAAGTCCGTTGATCCTGCAGCGACTTCCCCGCGGTCAGGTCCGTGTCCGCTGGGGAAGCCGGCGCTTTCGCGAGTAATACGCCATTCGTGTGGTTATTTCTGCGCAGCGACTTCCGCCTGGCCTCCTGCTGCTGCTTCTTGGCCACTCGCAAAGTATGCTTCAGGCTGTTGCTGTTGGTGGACACGAGGATGACGTCAAGTTCGCTGTCGGAGGACTCCGCCAGCCGCTTCAGCTCTTTCTCAGCGACGGCATCTTCCTCGGCGGCCTTCTCGTCCTCGCCAAGGCGGACGACTGTGGCGCAGTGGACTCCGACTCGAGCAACGATGCGCCCGGCCTCGACGTGAACAAGGCCGAGCCCGGGGAGCGTCATGCGTCTGTCTTGTGTGGGAGAACTCTCATCACCGTTCGGACTGCCTCGAAGTTGCTGGCGATGACTGTAGTAGCGCTGCCCGTACAGTGCGCAAAGTGACAGGCGCCTGCGCTCTCGGGCAGCCAATGTGATGGACTCCCTGGCGTTGGCTGGAGCCAAGTCGGGCCGCTCGGACGTGATGATGAGGCATGGCTTTGACGAGGGCGAGGTGGTGACGACGGCGTCATTGCCGTTGTTGGATGTCTTGTAGTTGCCATTGGGAACGAAGAGAGACCGAGGTGACTGGAAAAATTAGGACAAGTGTTTAGAGAAAAACCACTTTGTTATTTGGCTTCAGTCACTTGTTGTTGCCCATGAATTGGTGTCAATGGCACCCCAAATCAACACTTGAGTCTTTTTAAACAGCATTGAAACAAAAAAGTGTCTGCGTTTGGTCACCACCCCCATGTTTATCGACGTCTACGTGTAGGCTCCCAAGATCAAACTCGGTGTAGTGTGTGAAGAAAGAAAGTGCGTCTGACACGTCCAACTTGGGCAGGTCCTCTTAAGGCAGCCTTCTAGAGCACTCCTTTAATTTCAAATTGTGTTGCAATTTGTGTCTGTGTAAGAGTAATTGGACTTCAATACAATTTGCGCCATGTGATTGCAACTTATTCTTTTCTCGGTCAAGTAAAGGAGATACATTTTTCCACAATTATATTTTCGTGATCAATTAAATGGTGTTTGACTCGGACATCATTGCTGCGCTTTGATGGTACAGTCGCCTCTCGATTTAGTCACGTTCGATTTAGTCAAACTCTCGATTTAGACGCGTTTTTCCTGCTTACCGATTGTTTACTGCATAAAAGTACTTGATTTAGGCAAGATCAGCTGTGGGCAGCTCTGGATTCGATCAAGTCGGTTTGGGAATCTCTACTACATAAGGAAACGGTAAAATCCACTCAATTTCTGAACATTTGCGAAATAAGAAACCAGTCAAGCATTAAACTGCCAGTAAAAATGGCATCGAAGCAAAAAATGAAAGTGTTATAGTGGAGCCATTATCCAAAACATCCTGAAAATCCCGTCCATTGGCTGATAAAGCCGAAATCACCATCAGATAACAGAAAAAAGGAAGATTCACAGTTGAGCAATGTTTAAATGATTAAATAAGCAATAAAACCATTCATTCCTCACTATATGAACACCCTATTATAAGATGTGTTACTTATCTAATCCCTGATTTACGAGTGACCCTTGGATTCCGTCAAAATTTTGATTTAGTCATGCTTTTGCTGGTGACCACCGACTTGACTACACAGACTGGCGACTGCATTTCCACTTGCTACTTCTGACCTCGAGCAGAAAGGACTCACCAGATTACACGAAAAACTAACTTTGGAATCATGCTGACATGAAATGGAAAGTCACACAAGTTTACACATTAAAACATTAGATATATCTAAGCATTAGATGTATCTTAAAAAATCACATCTACGCTCGTAGAATGGTATCTATGACAAAGCAAATGTGATACCAACTTCGAAAAGCTCATGTTCATGAAAGCCCGTTTAAACACTTTCAGGTATGTTTAGAGATTTAGTAAAAGAACAATAGTTTTGACAAAGATAACACAAGTTCACCAATGATGTAAAGGTTTCGCCTGAATGGGGACCTTTCACAAAAACGTAATTGAAGCGTAATTACTGTAATGCACTTGACTACAAGCCAAACTATCCTAGTAATATTTGACTACAATATATTTTGGAGTCATATGAATAAAGTTACCGACCTCTACTGGCCAAGCATTAGCTATTATGAGCAAATGTCTTTTCACATAGCTGTAAAGAGCCTTCGCACATCTATCCATACCTTCCAGGTTCGGCCCTCTTTTATCTCCCTGACGTTGTTGCCCCTTTGGCCCCCGTCGACTTGCTTGTCCTTCGGGACGATCTGGAGATGGATTGCGATGTGTTGGTCTGTTACCGAGTACCAGGGCATGCGTCTGGAGCAAAGCAAAAAAAGATTAGTGACTCGCACACTGACTTTGGCCCTCCTTATCTCTCTCTCGCAGTGAAACGACTGCGCAGGTGTTGATGGAACTTCGCCAACATTTTTAGGCCGAGAAGGGAGACCTCGCACGTGGGCCCGGGGCTGGTTTGCTTGTCTTGCCTCTCGGACAAATGCGCATTAGCAGCAAGGTCATTTTCTTATTAACTTTGGAGATTTTCTCGTTAACTTTGGCGATTTTCTATTTAGTTTGGGTGATTTTCTCACCAGCCTGTGTGATTTTCTCATTAGCTTTGGTGATTTTCTCACCAACTTGGGTGATTTTCTCATCAAATTTGCCAATTTCTCTCATGAATCCGGTGACCACTGCTGGTAGTCACAGCTTGGTGAGAGTGAGCATTTGTTGCGAAAGGCAAGATGACCAGTTTTTGTAAACTGTGCGCATTGGAGTCTCATGCTTGGTTGTCAGGGGGGGGGGCAGGCAGAGGGTACCCTACTTAACTTCGCCCCTTTCCCAGGTGGCACTGGGTCCCACTTCCCCACTGAGGCACCTTGAGCAGATGAGGGAAGATTTGCTGCATGCAGGTTTGTTCGCTGCTCAGATTGTTGAGGTGCCCTGAGCACCCAACGTTGAAGAGGCATTTTTAAAACATGCTTTAGCTTTCTCTTCCTTTAAATCTTATCTGCTCTCTCTTCTACGCACTTCTTCAACGCACCTTCGTTGCTGCGGAGAAACTCGTATCTTACCCATGGAGCAAAACCACAGCTTGTATTCTTGGCGCACCTTGTTTCTCAACCCAGGTTTTTTTAGGGTTATTGCGTGATTACATGAGGTGAAGGATTCAAGTACAGGGTGGCTCCTATTTTTGTGCTACGCAAAATATCATAAAATTCGTCTACTTCTCAGCACATCCGAGAGTTGTTACTCCTCGACGTCAACCGATATTATGTTCAAGGAGACACAAAATAATCCATTTGGTATGAATGCCATTTGCCTGAGTTACAGTTACAGATGATGCGCAATATAGGCGCACATTGGTCGTTCGACTTCTGAGGCTCTCACAGCCTCGATGGAGGCTATCAGCTACCTAGTCAGTCTGCGAGTCAACATGGGGCTCGATACAGTGTGTACCCTCTTCATAGGCAAATCGCTAAAGTTGCAGTGTCTCTGAAAGTACAGGGTGCCCCTCGAGGCAGGTCCAAACTTTAAACTAATGCATCTTGGACACTTTTGCTCCTCCATACGTACTTCTGGCCTCTTTTGATACAGGGACATTCACGCGATTCTTCTCATAGCCCATTGCATTCATGCAAATCACAAATCACGACAGAAGAGAAGCCAAAATGGATCGTTTTGGTTGCCACTTTGTTTTCCAACCGTGGTTTTCTCTTATGACATTTGTATATGACATTGCTGCAATATCTCCATTTGTGGTTCTGACGAAAGAGCAATGCATATTTCTGATCAAAAGCCAGGTGATTTTTTTTCTTCAATACTTTACCTCGCCAATGGAGGGGTTCTGCAGAAACTTGCTCTTTCCTTCATATTTGCAGTAAAAAAAAGTGCTCCAAGGCAGCAATTCATTCTTCCGTCCTGATTTGTGATCTTCATGAATGAAATGAGTTATGAGAAGAATCTTATGAATGTCCTATATCAAATGAGACCAAAAGTACATATCGAGGTGCAAAAGTTTCCAAGATGTATTAGTTTAAAATTTGGACCTGACAATAGGGACAACCTGCACATAGAGTTTAGGCCTACTTTTACCATAGATAAAGTGCAGGGTTACAGCCAAGTGTATGTTGATTTTTTATTCCAAAGAATAAGGACAGCAATAACTCTTTTTTCCTGTTCATTGCCGAGGATGTGGGAGATGACAACTGGTGACTCTGTCACATCGTTTATTGATGACAGACTTTTTCACATTCCAATGTGACCCCCTTGGCTGCAAAAGCCCTTTCAACACGCCACTCCATGGATTTTGTCAGGTTGAGAGTCTCAGAAGGCTCAATGGACCATGCAGCTGCTTGCTGGAGGGCTCCCCAAAGTTCATCCAGGCTGCGATATTGCTTTGATACTGCAGACTGTTGTTGATACCTTATAATGCATTTTCGGACGGACACATTGCTTAGAAGGATTTTCCTGACACTTCTTTTGATTGTGCGATGATCACGACCAAGGTCCTGTGCAAGGTCAAGAGCAGTTTTCCTCTGAGCAGGCTTCTGAACGACATGTGCACGTGCAAAGTCATTCGAAGAAGCTCCAGGGAAGACCCATGTGCCAGATCAAAAATGGCGCAGTGGTGGAGGAAAATATGAGAGGCTCTTGTCCTTGTGCTTTGAAATGGATGAACCATATGATCAACATACACTTTACTAAATTACCCGAGGTAGAAGTGGGCACAAACTCTTTTGACTTAGGAGTTTCGCGAATGCTGCACTGTCTCATCTCCTCTCGTCTGGGGAAAAGCAACGGCTTCACCTCCTGGGAAGGAGAGCAACACCGAGGGTGACAGTGAGTACAAAAGTGAGAGTGAGTTAGGACAATACCATAACCACTACACCATATTGCCTCCTGTTCGGGCTGAATGGCCGATCCAGGCTGGGTGGAACAGATGGGCTGGACTCCAATAGTGGAAGTCAGTAGTACACAGAAGGGCCCACCGTGGACACTGTGATTGCGTGACCAACATCCAAGAAGGGGGGGTATTCAAAAAATCCTTTGCCAGACTACAAATTTCCCTCCCTGAAAAGTGCCTTAATTGCCCCTCGATGACCTTGATGACCGTGATGATTTTCCTGGGCTTTGCCTCGGGAAAGAAAATCTGCACTCTTGCCATCAATCCCATCTCGGGTCAATAAAGCGTTGCTTTAGTGGGAGGGAATATATGGTTCATATTTCTGGAGATTGTGCAATTTTAGTGATTTTGCCTATTAAAGCGGCTTGTTCTTTTAGTGTCTGACACATAATTCAAAAGAAGAATGCACACTGCTGCATGCATATACGTGCACTAGACCATTTTTGATCTCCTTTGCGCTATATTCGTCGCAAGATTTCATTTGAATCTAATGCAGTCAAATGAAATCAAGCACTGATCCTCTTTTGGGTCTCCTCTGTGCCTTCTAAGTTACATAAGGACGTTAGGTCAACGTTTCTCAGTCGACATGCTTAGTTACTTTCCAAATGCTAGACTGGTGAAAAGAAATTGAAAATACCTGGTTATGTGCTGAATGTATGCACTGAAGCTTTATTGCAAGAGAATCCAAAAATCTTTTTTAAAGCTGTTTCGCTGCATCGTGTCATCATTTCTTGTACTATCACAACCCTAGGTGGACCCAAATCCAAAATTCCCGTTCATTGGTCTAGCCTAATATGTGTCACATACAGAAGTTGAGTTTAAAAAAGTGTTCTAGGAATGAACAGCTTCCCCATAAGAACCACCTGGGGACCCTGGATTCTTCTTCTTCATATGTTGAGAGACCTACTGAGCCATTTTTCTCTTATGGGGAGCTTTTCCCTATAGAGACGTCCCATGGTACACAAATCACGGCCAAACTACCTTATTTACTCCACATCAATGTCTGTGTGCGAGCGCAGATGTCCGATTCATCCTCCCCATGCCGTCTACGTACTTGACTGCCATAACCATTTCCCAAAGTGTTGCCAAGTACCGTGTGTCCGGAAAGTCCTTCCCCCCTTGGTCGAGGTGAAGCTCACCAGCGTCAGATTGCGCATCCACGCCTTTACAACGAGCCGGGTCCGGACTTTGGGGACACCCGGTAGGGATCGACATCGAATAGTCGAAATAGAGGCTCTTCGCTTGCTCCTTCTTCGTCGCTCAGTCTTGTCAGGGCTGACAAACCTTCTCCACAGCCGTGCATGAACGTTTCTTTTTTTCTCTGGCTCCCACCACAAGAACTAAATGAGCGACTCTCACGTATCCGCACTCTCTTGATTCTCACGTCTGAGGCAGCCAGCGGGATGTCTCCCTTGGGAGAGCGAGGCAAAACCTTCGCTTCTCCAGTCAGCACTGAGTGCGTGACTGCGTGTTGCCAGGAAAGAAAGATGCTTCTGGAAAGCTTTTGAGACAAAGCAAAGTTGTGGCAACACCAAGAGAGCTCCAATGACGTCTCCTCCGTGGAGAGGGTGGGGAAAGAAGAGATGACGCACTTGTCATTCACGGCACTCAACGGCCTAACACGCGTGTCACGAGCACAATTGGGAGAAAGTGTTAAAGAGTGAAGTTGAACAGTCAAAAAATATTCCTTCTGAGGTCAACGCTTTCACACAGAAAAAGTTGAAAAATTCAGAAAAATGTCCAAGGAGAGCCCGTCGTCACATAGATCTCCGAGGTTTCCTTTCAAGTCTTAATTTTCTAGGACAGTAATCGCCAGATAAAACACTTGCAGTAACTTTAAAACTCAACTATTCAGGGATAACTAATGCTAGATCAAGGTCGAAAGTCCTGAGAAGACACGAGGCTGATAGTGCTGTACGCATCACTGCGACACTACCGTAGCAGCAGTGTTGCCGGACAGTCAGTCAACAAACCAACGAAATTTTGGAATTTAGCTGTGTGCATCTTAAGTTTGTTACTCACAAACATACAGTTGGCACCATGCAGTCTAATAGCTTTAAAAAGAGGTTTTGCCCCCCCTCCACTCTTGCAATAAAGCTTTTCTACAAATGTTCAGTACATAAACAGATGTTTTCAAGCTCTTTTCACTAGCTTAGCATTTGCAAGGGGAACTAAGCATGTCTAAGCATGTCGACTGAGAAATGTTGACCTAATGTCCTTATTTAACTTAGAAGGCATAGGGGGACCCAATCTTGATTTCATTTGCCTCGAATGGATTTCCAATGAAGTCCTGCCACGAATATAGCACAAAGGAGAGATACAAAACCTTGGTCAAGTCAGGCAGTCAGTGACCAAAACTGACAGATTCCTCCGCCCAAAACAGCCATAAATCCTTAAGTTCTCACAGGTTCATATATTGGAACAGAGCCGAGGTTTCTGGTCCCAAATGAGTCGAATCTCATGCAGGAAACTGCTCGTGCAGGAGTCGTACGAACTCGTACGACTCCTGCACGAGCGGTTGTTCACAATAACAGTCCTGTCCTGCACTAAGTAGATGTCCCTGACCTCCGAGAAGGAGCTGTTGGGCTTCAGCGGAAAAGTCATAATGCGCCCGATACATCGGAAAGTGCACGAATGACAGGAATGCGCAGCATGAAATGTTTTCGTGCTATACATAAAATGGAAGATGCCACGAATATTGGGACACGCATGCAGTGGAATGCAGTGGTCATAACCACACACTGATGGTGCTGGGAGGTGGCGCGGTCGCCGCACTACTGACTCCTGCTGCGGTCGACACCGTTCGTGAGCGGTATTCTCACCTGTAGATGTTCTTGTACTCCTTCCTGAAGTTCTCGTTCAGGTACCCATACAGGACGGGGTTGATGCATGCGTTGCTGAGGCCGCAGAGATGAAGAAGCGCGTAGATGACAGTTTCCATACCTTCGATCACGGGCCTGAGGAATTTGGGGCTGAGGGCCATGACGAATGTGAACAGGTTGAGCGGCAGCCAGGACACGAAGAAGATCACTGTGATGGCCAGGATAAGCATGTTGGCGCGGCGGCGCCGGCTCATGTTCTCAGCGTGCTGGCTCTGAAAGGACCGAGAAGAGAGGAGCATGTACAACGTGTGCACGGACACGTCCAGCGGCGTGGTTTCCATTTCATGTTTCGAGTTGACAAGATCAAAGTCAACCCTCGACAGTAAATAAAGCTGCAAAATGCGAATCCCTTGCCTTCAGATATGCTAATGGTGACAAAGCAACGGGCTGCGCAAACAAGGCAGAAGAAAAACCCTGAGTTCGAGAGTTCACCATATTTTCGAGCAACTGAGCCCCTAGCACAAAAAAAGGAAGGTGAACGAGGAACTCGCACCAAAGGTTGGACTCCGCTTTTTGCTGGCGTCAATCATCGCTTGCACGACAGTTATACGAGTAACGTGATAACAAATGTGCGTTGTGATGAGGCTGTGACTACCAGACAAATCACCGAGTTTGGTGAGAAAAACACCAGACTAGAGGAGGTCGCCAAATTTGGGGAGAAAACCACTAAATTTGAGGAGAAAAATCACCAAATTTGGGGAGAAAATCACCAAATTCAGCTGCTGCCTTGTCAACCCGTGTCATATTTGCTTGCCTTGGCGTGGTTGGCCTCTCCTTGTCCCTGTTGCTGCCGCTGCACCTCTGCCTCAGAGACAAGATAAGGAAATTGGCTTTGTTCCCGTGTCCGTGTGCTGCCATGGATGTCCATTATGTAAGTGACCACTCTATTGCCACACCTTGGCAAGACAGTTTCGCAAGTCAGAATTGAGCAGAAAACTTAATGCGATCACACCCTTAAGTCCGCAGCCATCCCACGGTCCAGGTAGATTGTGGGGGAGGGAATGTCTTTGCTCCAGGATGTCCATTTTGAGATGTTCAAAGCTGAATGTTCATTTACCCAAATACACAAAGTCTCTCTGTTCAGCTGTTGAACTCGACTTCCTTCACTTTGATATGAGCTCACTTTGAGCTCACGAGTTCCGGCGAAGGCAGCTAAACCGCCAGCCATTCGTTCAAAAGGACAAAAGAACCATAAACTTGTGATTACAGTAGAAACTGTTCAAGGGGGGGAGCGTCCATTGCAAAGCTTCTTCCCCCATTGTCTGGTTTTTCGTTTAGGGGCGAACCTCGCTGCATGAATGCCAATGAACTGATGCAGTAGAGTAGGGTTCCCACGTAATGTTTAGCAAATAGGTACTAGCAGGTGCACCCGCCGCAAAAAGTGACGGCTGAGCCAGGCAGCCCAGGCTAAATTGGCTGAAAGGGCCAAAGAATTTAAAGACTTTCGAGTTGAAAAATTGACGATCAAATCTCATTCTTTTTCACCGAGGACCCTCTCTGGTTCATAGACCATCATTCTAGCTAGTTAGAGTTAGTCAGTCATTGCGATGTCAGCCTGTGACGATAAAACACAGCTTTCTCTTTCATGTAAGCGGACTAGCGGACTCTTACCCGCTGCACTGTTTAGTGGTACCCCTCTACTGAAGTGTGTGTTCTGTCTGTACTGAACTGTGGTTCATGAATAACGTAGGATTATGTTGTAATTGCGCGTGCCCAAGTGGTGTCCCGCCCCACGAGAATCCCCGCCCAAGCAGTCACTGCCAATGTCGTCCCCGCCTATGCAGTCCGCTCCTATCTGGTCCGTGCTATGTAGTCCACGTCTATGCAGACCTGGTGCCTTTGGAGTCCCCACCATGTAGTCCTGGCAGGGCAGTGCAATACAGACAGACAGGCGCGGAGGGAAGTGCTGCTTTATACATCAGATGAGTTTCACACACGCTTTTTTGCATGAACGCCTGTCTTGGTGAGGGAAAGCATTAGAGCTTGCAAAGTTCAGTATAGAAAAGGTTGCTGAAAAGAGATGGAGAAAACGTCATAAAATGTAGAGAGGAATTAATTGGGTTGCATGGATATTGTTATTGAACTTTGGTTGAAAGGACAAAAATTTATCCACACCGATCGATGGCGGGTGAAAATGCCTCTAATCGCGGACTTTTGATCATTCAGCTTTCACAGGTTTTGGCCATTTCACCTGACTCCCCATGAAGCAGTTTCCACGGTAAAAGTCTCATTGTCTCATTCTCTTTATGTGAAAATTTGAGCTGGACTTATAAAAAACTCATAAAGACTAATTCCTCTAGAATTAGGCCAGCTAAATATTTTTGGGTTAGGGGACTATTTTCGTCCCTGGGGTTTCGGAGCCCTATTTCACCTATCTTGAGTCACACCATGATTCCACTAGACGATCAGGCCAACCCTGACTCAACCGTCTGTCTCTCATCAGGTCCTTGCACGTCCTTGAAGGTCAACTTACATGACTGGAGCATGAATGAAGAGACAAGTCAAGTAGGGATCATCCTTGCTGTCAAAGTCCTCAATAACTGACTCTTCAAATCTTCATTTCCTTGTGACCAGCATGAGTCTGCATTCTCATAACCCACCCAATCAAAGAAATATCACTTCTGAATAATTTTGCATACATCTGCATTTATGCAACATTTTAAATGTAAATTCTGCAAAGCAAGCTGATGAGACACCAATGAGCTGACACATCTAGCTCTGTAGAACTGGAACCCAGCTTTCAGACTCCATTTTGAGTCTCGGTGCAAATGCGTCAGATCTGCACTTGCACGCAGCAGCCTTAACCCCATGGGTCAGTGCAACCTCTGCGGAGTAGCTGCTCACACGCCCTCAAATGGGCGGGGTGGGGGCGGGTGAAGGACCATTTTAAGCTGCCCACTTTTGTTTCCACACTCTTTAATTCGGGTACTTCATAACACGCCGTGGACGTGCTTATTGGTGACGCGTGCCAGACGTGAGCGGACTGGAAAGTCCAGAAAAAACCACCAAAAGTTGACTGCGGCCTTCACTTGGGCAACTTTTGCTCATGGGCAAGAAGGGTCTCTTTTTCTTCTCTGTCACCTTCCGCCACTCGCTACAAAAAAACCCCTGGTTTCCCAACTCATCCACGCTCAACAGCGGGAGCAGCAGCAGGAACCACTTCTTGGCCAATTACTGACGCGTCAACGCTCGCACGTCAAGTGCACAATGACACGAGGTCAACACAGGCGCGCCGGAGTGGGAGTCAAGTGTGCCCGCGGCTGCCGAGGGCGCGGCTGCGCTCGTCCAGACCATGCGCAAGAGCAGCTTGGACATGCGGGACTTCTCCCTGGGGACGAGAATTCCATTAAGAAAAGTGCCTCCGTCAGACGAGGGGACTCAGTTTTATGCAAAGTCCGATAAACACGACGTGTTTCGTGTAAAAAAAGGGCCCTTTTCGCCAAAAGTGGTGAACTTTTTCGATGATTTGACTACCATCATATCGACGCAATATGGTCATGTTGAGTTTCCCCATGAAGATGGCAAAATTTGGTCAGTATTATGATCAATAAAGCATGAAAGTGGAGCCTCTTGTTTTCCACCACAAATAGAGCAGAAACTATTTGTATTAACTTACGATGCGACCTCGGGATAAAGAATGACCCTTGTGCCGTCAAGTTCGAGTATACAATATGCGTCACTGATATATAGTTAGTGCTGGGAGGGTCCACATCAACTTATCTCTTGTACTGCTATTTTTGGTACACGTTTCACAGTTGTGAGGAGGCCTTGGATCATTTCAAGAGCTGTTATATTTTAGGTAAAATCTTCACTGTTTGTTACTTTTGGTATTCAAATAGGATGAAATCTAATTTTTTGGGTGGCACAACCTAAATGGCTCACACAATTCAGTGATGGAGATTCTTTGATAATGTTCCTAACGTCAAAGCACCCAAAGCGCTTAAAAAAGGTTTAGCGTTAAAGATGCAATAAGAGGGTTAAAAAACTTTGTCACCAAGATTGCCAAAGCATATTCACCCAAAACTTTATGTAATCATGTGATTTTCCCCCGCTGCAAACGCGGCCCTTCCAAAGACAAATAGAGGGATCATTTTGCAACTTGCTGCAGTGCAATTTTTTTGCTCCTCAGCAACAGCCTCTGTTTGTCTGTTAGAGAGACTAGGATTACACAGAAAAAAAAACCCTCAAACCATGGCAACTATGTCCAGACAAAGACACAGACCAGGATCAGGACAAGTAGGGTCTGACTGGAGTTCTTTTAAGACTACTCAATGACTTGTGTCCTTACGAAAGAGATACGGCGTAAGCGACCCAGGACAAAGTGCTCATACCCAAGCAAAGTACGCTTAC
>JAAUXU010166943.1_pt1 | contig 23303 bp, 19 predicted proteins | sample 7278151 | NCBI WGS metagenome assembly JAAUXU01 (sample SAMN14350113, study PRJNA611818) | marine sediment metagenome | isolation source: surface marine sediment (1.8m) | place: French Polynesia: Moorea | collected 2018-08 | reverse complement strand
TTGCGTAGCTGCAGTATTAAGGAAGTTATGATACTTGAAAGTGGTGTATGCTGACTTTTGAACTGCCCCCCAAAATGTTGGGTGTCTCCGGGCTCACCCCCAGCAGGAGTCCTAGGGTCCCTACCCCCAGAGGGGAGGAAGGGGGAGCTGAGTCCTTCTCCTAGCAAAAAAAATTGCATTTCACTACTGAAAAAGTGACCTCAAAATGCGATTTTTTCTCTTTCAAACAGTCACTTTTGCACTGCACTGTAACTAGAGAAGAATAATGATGTCACTGCTACTCAGAGGCCTTTGATCATCCCATCTTTTCCAGACTGGACGAGGGCTGGAACAGTGAAGACGACCAGCAATGAAGAAAAAGGATCTCCCTGACTTCACATCGTCTTCTGCATCTCTATGTAACACCTTTTTGCCTTGTCTGCCTTGAACACTGAGTCAAGCAGTCAGAATGGCTGCGCCAATCATGGTTCAGTCCATCTCAAGACGAGACTCAAACTTTTCTGCATGTTAAATGTTACAAAAAACCAACCAAAATGCAAAAATCTCGGGCAAGAAAAAGGGGTAGGAATTTTTCTCCTTATGTTCAAGTCAATGGAGGAGTCAGCTGTTTCGCACCAATGCGTTATACAATAATCACAGCTCGCATTGTCTCGATGTCAAAGCTGTGGACGTCATCGTCGTCGGGCTCGATGCACAAGGAGTGGATCTCGCACACAACTCAGACGTTCCTCTTCTCGTCTACGGGGAGGGGAGGGGGAAAAGAAAGTCCGTTACAGTCGATTCCTTCCCAAGAATCGGAAATACTCATTTTGTTGGTCGCCTCACTTCTTTTGGCACCTTTTGGCACTGTGCGGACGACAACAAGAGTACGAGTGTACTAATACAGTTTCCTCGAGTTTTTCCTAAGTCGGTGGGTTTCTCTTCATAAAACAGTGATAAACATATATGTTTATTAAACTGCCTTCATTTTCATCATGAATATAGCTTTCTCGACTACATAAAATGAGCGTTCAAGTACTACAATATGCGTCGTAAATATGTAGTCAACATTGGGAGAAATCGTACGTTAGAAGACAACATTGTTCGCTCAAGTGAGCATTTGCAGAAGCTGGCTAAACATAATTCATACAACTGAATGACCAGAGAATACTGGACCCTTGACAAAGTTGGCGCATTGATCTCTGGCCAAGTCTCTCATCTTGGTGTCTTCCTTGTCATCCTGAGACCCGCCAAGTCTATGTCAACATGGCAAAATGCGTCTAGCCGAGATTTCGCGCCATCATCGCGGTCCTGGCAACTTCCGGGGAAGGCAAAGCGCTCTCATGAGCAAGAGCAGAACATGCGATGAGATGTTGACGCAGAGTCTCAATCTTCTGGAGACTGCCCGAAAGTCAGACTTCTTCCCAGTCGACGACTGCACCTCCTGTTCTGTCGACGCGAGCGCGCTCGCCTTCAGTCACGCCGTGGGAGAAAAGGACTCGCTGGCGACGGTGATGGGGTCGGCGACGAAGGACTGACGGAGGCGGAGCTTCCAGAGCCCTCCGCACCAATGGCTTTCTTCGAGAAGGGACGGAAATCCCTTCCTCCACCTCCGCCCTGAAGTCCGCCAGGTCGCAGTCAGTGCGTGCCAGCCGTTGGGGAAGGGCAGGGTTGAGCGAAGCACAGCTAATGGAAGAGGATTCTCCGTCCCCACCGCCGGGGTCGATCGCGGCTGTGGCCGCGGACGACTCCTCCGACTTGGAGGACTCCTGGGCAGGGGAAAACGTCGTCTTCGATGCATCGCCGGCCTCCCGTAAGACATTGTGAGAAGTGGGTCGGTCCCACTCCCTCCACACTGCTCTCCAGAGCCCCTTGGCCCATCTGGACTTCTGAGTGCACGTAGCGACTTTCATTAACTTTCCAGGAAGTCGTGTTGCTGTCATTGCCCTTACCTGACCTTGTGCAGGTCTGGACCAGAAAAAGACAGTCATGGAATATTTCATGAACTGTCTCTTCGGTCACTCCTACGTCATGTCTTTCTCGCAGATTACTACAGCGATTCCGACTCGGAGGACTTTCCCTGTGACAACGGAGCTCCGTTGGTGCCTGGGGCAGACGCAAAGTCGCACCATTCGAGGCCGACCAAGTTGTCGCGGCTGTCGCCAAAGGTAGCGTCGATGTCCAGGTCTGTCCCGCCAGTTCCTGGCCTCATGTAAGTCGAGCTGCCATTCTGAAGTTCCCTAACTTTCTCACTGCATTTCTTTCATCAGTCCAGCTGAAGAAAAGGCACCAAGCAAAACTTTCAATTCCAAAATTGTCCCCTCAGGGTTGACAAATTTGTGGCCGGACTTTGAACTAAATTGACTTTGAAATAGAATTCTTGGGTCGTTCTGTTTTATTTCAAAGGTCGTACGTGGACATAGCAAATTCATTGCATCATGTCAAGACAGTAAAACTTGACGCTCGTCTCCTTTCAGCTCGACTGGTCGTCTTCCGCCGCTTTCGCCGCCTTTGCCGCCTCATATTCCGGCTCCACACGTCGTCAACCCCGCTCAGGGCCTTCGCCAGCCTTCGCTGCCGCCCATAACCGGACCCGACGGGTTGCCTTTGGTCGGAAGCTCCAAAGGATCCTTGGGGAGCCAGAATCTGCCACCGAGGTAAGGAGGAAGTGCGTGCTGCAGTACTTGGCCAGGGGTAACCCTACAGCACCTGGTGAAACTCTTATGCTCTGTCTTAGTATGGTTTCGTCCCAACTTCGTCAAGTAGCCGAGGAGGTGTCAACACTGCGATACCTCTATTTAAAAAAACTAACAACATCGGCCTTGACGACAGCCTGCAAAGGCTCTCTACGTCCTAGACGTATTTCACTTGATAAGGCCACCACCTTTGCGGAAGACAATTCCATAAAGTACCGGGGAGACCTCCGAGTCCAGGGGGAAATAGTGTCTGGTCAACATTAGGAGTCCTATTTCTGTCAACGCAATTCTTTCTAGAAAAGCTTTCACCAATCATCGCGAACGCTTTCGCCAGCAGAACGTGAGCGGCGCGTTCGCGGAGCTCCGTAAGCTTCTGCCCACGCACCCGCTGGACAAGAAGTTGAGTAAAAGCGAGATCCTGAAACTCTCCATCAAGTACATCAGGCTGCTGCAGGGAGTGCTCAATTGGCAGGACACTCAGGAGAAGGACAAGAGGATGCTGGCCATCACCAGGAGAGGGAGATAAGATTCCGCAAGTCCCTGAATGCCCCTGCTCAGCGCATCTGCAATATCTGTTAATAGCCTATTGGCTTTCATGATGTATTGTGTTACCATAATGGGGATGCATCATATTTACTGTACAAAAGGAATAATAATAATAATTAAGTAAATCATCATCAGGCGTTACCATTATCACAGAACGACACTGCACGATTAGGCCTCCCATCAGCCATCTGATGGGGGAGTCCACTGCAACAGACGTGCTAGAGAATTGCTTCATGATGGCACTTCTGAGGTGTCAAGGCAGCAAACCGTGGAGAAATTGCATTTCTTTCCACAAGAGTATTTTGCAATCGAATTGGTCAGCAAGAACTGTTGCCCCTCTTCGTTGAGCTAACTTTCAAACAAAAAAGGGTGCACTTGTGAGAAAAATGCAGCTCTCCCATCCACCCGCAAGATGTTGGGTGACTTTTGGAAGAATTTACCTGGCACACCGGCCAGGACGGGCTGTGCACTTAAAGCAGCTCAACCAGCTCAACTTCGATTACTGCCATCTAGCGAAGCAAGTACGAAAAGCGTCACAGTTCACCCCTTCCCCCATCAAGGCTGCCCTTTTATTTAGAGGTATAATTGGGATTCGTGTAGGAGAAGCCCTTGAACTGCGTCTGGTTGACCGAGGCCAAAAAGTTGTCGTTCACTGGAGTCAACTTGGCCACCTCCTTGGTGAAAGCCTCGTCGAAGTAAGACACATCTAGGGCGTGGCGCTACATAAAGAAATGAAAGTGCAATTTGCAATGAGGTCAATAAAAAGGCTGCACGCACCAGCTTGGGCTTGTAGGGAGGCGTGACGTCCTTTTTCTCGAGTCTGGCAAAGTCGATGGTCTTGAAGAAGGGCTGGTCGCTCACGTCGCCAGCAACACAAGCACCAACACCCAGGCGCTTCGAAGGATCCTTCTCCAGCAACTGCAAGAACACAAATATCCGCCATTTTCATCATTTACATCCTCATGGTGCTGAGCTACTTACCAGTTGTAAGATGTGCTTCCCCTCTCTGCTGAGGAACCTGGGGAAGTAGGGTTGCTCGTTGCAAATGGACCAGAAGAGTTCGTCCTCGTCGCAGCCGTTGAATGGCGACTGGCCGATCAGCATCTCGTAGAGCAGCACCCCGAAGGACCACCAGTCGACGCAGTAAGTGTACTTCATGCCCTTAATTATCTACAAGACGGCCGAGGTGAAGGCCAGTCGTAGCAGTCACTAATATCAAGAGACTATCACCTCCGGAGCCATGTAGTCGGGCGTCCCACAGAAGGTGTCAGCGGTCTTGTCCAGATAAATCTGCAGCTTGCACATTCCAAAGTCGGCGATTCGGATGTGGCCTTCGAAATCGAGCAACAAGTTGTCCAGCTTCAGGTCTCTGTAGAGGGGAAAGAAGACAGCGTAAGAGGACATGGAAGAGACGGTCGGCACCAATCAATGTTCACCTATAGACAATGCCTTTCCGGTGCAGAAACTTGAGCGCTAGGAGGATTTCGGCCGCGTAGAACCTCGCCCTTTCCACATCGAAGCGACCCTTTTGCTGGATATGAAACATCAGGTCGCCGCCGTTCAGGTACTCCATCACGAAGAACAAGTGGGACTGAAATAAAATATTCCTAGATACTTTGTGTTAAGAAGTAGACCAAAGTACCGTGATGTGGAAGGTTCAAAATTTGAAGAGAGCTTTCAGCAGTGCAGTCGACAGAAACAGGGTGCTCGCGAAGCCAGCATGAACTGCTGGTTGGATTGGTGACAGCAGGCAGATGAACAACATTTAAGGCAAGTGGAGGATTCTTATGACACGCCTAAGTCTTGATGCCGGCCTCCAACCTCTTCCAAAAAGGCCTGGAGGTTTTCTAGATGTTGTTGGCAGTGGGACGTGATGGCGTTCTTGAGCATCTTGATGCTGGCGTGGAACATGCTGTTGGACCTGACCTTCTGTCCACTTGCGTCCTTCAAGGCAAGGACATCTAACTTCTCATGACATCCTTAGGGGCATCAATGATCCTCCTCTGCAAACCATCCACTTTGGTAGTAATGTTTCTCTTTTGATCTGTTTTTTCACTGATTTGACAAACTAGACACATCGTTCTTTGCCAAAGTCTCACTCACAATTAACCGACTATTACCGCTAATGACGTCATTATGGCGGCTTCACCAACATCCTGTAGGACCACCTTGGGCAATCGCTACTAAGAGCAAGGCTTCCTAACAAATGTTGACTTTCTGAGAAACTTCTGTAGACATCAAACCTACTGCTTTGCATGTTTCGTTAAAGTTCAGATGTCCGCGGACTCACTCACATTCGTTTGAAAGGTGCAGAAGAGATGGCAGAGGAATGGATGCTTGCAACCGAGAGCCAACACCTTCCTCTCGATCATGGTGCACTCAATGTCGTCATCTTCGAGCACGACGTCCTTCTTCAAGGCCTTCACGGCGTAGTAGCACTTGGACGACTTCAGTTCGGCCAGTAACACCTTGCCAAAGCTAAAGATGACGCAAAGTTTGGCGTTAAAGAGTCTACGATCCAGAATGCAGTTGATCACATTGATAGTGTGTTCACTTACCTCCCTTTACCTAGAACTTTTAAAAAGTTAAAGTCTTCCACTCCATATTTTCTGAACTTGGGCCTGACTTTGACGGCGGCGTTGGGGGGCGGCGGACCAGCGGCGTCGGTGGGACGGGACGATGGCTGCTGCGATCATGCACATCATTTTTACTCAACGACAATAGGGTACTTTGAAGAAAGCCTTACTTGGTCGTCCTCTTCGGAATTTTCCTGAGAGGTACATTCGTTGATGTTGCTGCCAGCCGTCGACAGCCTCGACCCCGCCGCCGTCGCAGCAGCAGCGTGGTTCTCTGGAGTGGTGATGTTCCTCTCCTGAGAATCTGCGCATCAAAGACGGTGACATCAGCACTTGTTCACCTCGTAGCCAAGGGCATTGTGAGCTGATGCTAACATGGGTTACTTTAACGCAACTTGCGACCTTCCTGGGCCAGGCCATATTTCAGCCTACCGTTTCTTGACGGCAACTCTTGGAATAGGACGCAAAAGACAGTGTTGAATGCAGCAAGTACAGAACATGTATGGAACATACAGTACTACAGTTGATGTTGACCTTGTCTCTGGGCCAATGCGGTCTGTCCCTTCTCCTTCTTGAGCGCGTGCAGCGTGTCGGACAAGATCTGCTGATTGATTCCACACAAATTGGCCATCAGCTTCTCGCACTTGCGGTGACAAGTGGCGTTGCAAGCTAGAGAAATACACTTTGGCTACAGACTGTTACATCATTTCAGTGAAGAAATGAGTGCGCTCTTAAGGGGACGGCAAACTAGGCGACGTAGCCAATCTAACCGTTGTCTGGGTCGGGGAAGGGGAGGACGAGGAGTCCTCATGTGGACTTTCTCGGAAGAAAGAATGTGGTACTTTTTTGTTGAGGACCCCACGCAAATACACGTGTCCATATGTGGGTGCAGAAGGAAAAGTGAATCGCGCTTTACCGCCAGAATCGCTGCTCTGCCAAATTGCCTTGATGGCGTCCATCGTGGAGATCACGGTGAACTTGCTGCTGTTTCTGCTCGGCCTTTTTTTCTAACACAACTTCACACATTTTGCACAGATTAGTCGATTTTTCAGCATGGTTCCAAACTGTGTGGTTAGAGATAGGTCGAGCACAAACTAAAGCCATTTTTGACCTGTCGCCTTGTGCTGATTCCTGAGCAACAACCTCTTGGGAGTGAGGTCGAGCTGGCCCCCGGGAAACTGGGCTCCTCCGTACAGCTTCATAACGGCCATGTTCTCCTCCACTGTCCGCCGCTCGGCCTCGGGCTTGTGGTGGTCTGACGGCCTCCGCTCATGAACTTTGAGCTGAGCCTTGGTTTCTTCAGACTCCTCCTCGTACCACGGCTCCGACGCGTCAGTCGGCGCACTGAGGAGGGCCGCCTGCTCCTGGGCCACCATTTGTTGGTGTCGCTTGGCCTCGGCCCGCATTGCAGCCAATTGGTGCAGGGGGTTGGTCGAGGAGTCGTCCGACGGCGTCGGCGGCTTGTTGTCCCAGTATTTGGGGCGTGGAACGCCCGGGGGCGGCTCCGACGGAGGCACGTAGAGACCGGACTTGAATTCGAAGAAGCGGCGCATCGGAGACGGAATGCGCTCGATTGGACACTCTGGATTTTCCGGGCATGGAGGAGGAGACGGAGGTTTGGACGACGGACTGGGCTGGGCCAAGCTGTTCTTCAGCTGCTGCAAGATCTCACAGGCCGACTGCACCTTGGGCAACGGCATGACTGTTTTCACCTTATTTTCCTCTAGCTCAACAGGTTTTCTGGGCCTTTTAGCCTCCTTCTTGAGATCTCTCTTGCCCACATCAGTGGCCTTGGTCTTCTTCACCTTCTTCTTCGCTTTGCTGCTGCTGTCAGCTATGGAGACCTGGCTGCTGCTCGCGCTCAAAGGCACCAACTTCTCCTGTCTGAGCACAGCCTCGACGTTCTTGTTCAAGTTCTCCCTATTTTTCAGGTCCACAAGTGGCATCTTCTCCGGTTCCGTGGCCTCTTTCTCGACCACGCCCATCGTCGTCACGGTCGAGGGCGTCTCTGCCTTCGGGACTTCGACGGAGTGTCTGGACGAGTTTTGAAGCTTCTCGCTCGGCGAGACATTTGGAGTGATCAACTTGGGGCTTAATTTCTCCATCAGCATTGAATCTTCCTCGACTTTCTGTGCTGTTTTCACGTTCTCTTTACTGGTGACCTCTTCACAGCTCGGCTCTCTAGTGCTAATGGCGGCAGAAATAGTTTCGGTGGCCGAGATGTGCACATCCTTGTCAATCAGAAGTGCTGTAGCAGATTCATTCTTCACTCCTGCGATCTCGTCAGAGTCTTTTTGCTCAACGTCTCCTGCTCCTTTTTCTGCTACTTCTTCTCTCCGCTCAGAAGGCGATGTCTCTTGATCGGCCTTTTTGTGGCCCTCCGCGCTTTTCGTCTCCCTCTCCCGGCGCTCCACGGCGACGACTTTTGCTAACACTTCGTCGATAGCGTGAGCAACAGTCAATACCGTCTCCTCGTGGCTGAGGTCGCCATCGCCGCCGCCATCGCCGCCGAAATCGCCACCGTCGTCGCCCCCTCTAGCTTGACACTGAGCATCTGGGAGACTCGTGTCTACTTTGAGTTCACCAGCTGTCTTTTCCTTATTCTCAAGGAAAAGCTCCATCTTGCCTTCAACCACTGGCTGTCCTTGGTTGCCCACACTTTGCTTTTCGCTACACTGCATGAGCGACACTCGCACCGTGACCAAGTTGTGCTTCTTGGCTGGAGGCGGCGGCGACATGATCACTATTGGCTCAGGCTTGAGCACCTGAATCACCTCGTGACTCTTGCCTGCATTCTTGGTGTCTTCTGAGTCATCAGCTCTGCCGCCGCCCATGATGTCGGGGTCAATGTTCTTTTCGGTACTAAGATCTAAGGAGGATGTGAGAATCTTGTTGGCCTCCTTGGAATGCCTGAAGCTCGAGGCCACCGCGGGATCCGAGCACTGACGTGGCTTGAAAGCCTCTTTGTTTTTGACTAGTTTCACGACGACGTCGCTTCGTGGAGGTTGGCCTCGTCTCCAGCCTCTGTTGTAAGTGCTGGAGCCTCCAGCATCGCTGTCGCTGTCGGAAGAAAAAGGACCAGGTTGCTTCTGTAACGCAGGTGGCTGATATCTCCTGGTGAAGACTGGAGAATCGGAGGAACCTCCGGAATGGTTGGAGGAGTCAATACCCCTAGCATGTGAGACGTCCTCTGCCTTTGTATCCTCGGTCCTCTGGGATGAACTGACTGTGACGGGCAAGGGCGACTTATTGGATATGATCACAGGTGAGTGAATCTGAGACTCCACTGTCACAGGCTTTGGAATGGATGGAGATACTTCAATGGTGCTGACAGGTGACTTGGACTTATGAACGCTTGACTTCTGGCAGCCCACTTTCCCGGACTGGAGATTCTTTCTGTTGGTGAAAAGTGTTCTAGACCATCGATCCAGCGATTGTCTTGATACATTGCTACTATCTATAGCTGGGGAGTCTTTAGCGATCTCGGCAATGGCTGCTGTCAAGTTCGTGGTTTTTGATCTTGCACCTGAGTAACTCTTCTTCACTTCAGGAGTGGGGGCTCTCGGAGGAGTCGGAGGAAAGTACTTCACGTCCGGACCTTCTTCGGATGAGGAGCAAGTCTCCCAAGTCCAGTCATCACTGCTTCCCTCTTCGTCCTCCTCCTGCTCAATGAAGGCAGAACGTTTTACACCGAGTGACGATCTCCTGACCGGCGGGGGTGACTTTGACTTTTCCCTCGGGTCCAAGAGCAAATGCTTGAGCGCTAGCCTTTGTCCAAGTGTCAGCTCTGGTTGTTGGTCCTTGGATCGGTTGTACTTGTAAGTACGGGGATTGTTCGTGACCATCCGCACCACCTGCTGCCCCCTGGATCCCAGGTCTGCAGTGGTGTCTCTGCGTATGGTCCCTGGGATGGCATGTTCTCGATCCACAGCCTTGCTTTCGACGTCGAGATCCTCAGTGTTGATGGTCCTCACCTTTTGCGGCGCAATCTCAGACACTGGCTGGTAGTCTGGGCCCTTGGTCAGATACTTGTAAGAGGCCGGCGAGTTTCGTCCATACGAGCTCCTTGGCGCCTGGACGGGAACATCCTCGCTGAGTCCCGGGGTAGTTGCTCTGGCTGCGAGGGCGTAGCGGCCATAGCTGGTGTAGGAGGTGGCATACACGGAGGCTGGGGGGTGGTAGGGAACGTAGGAGGAGGAGTAGCCTCCGTAGCTTCTTCCCACGGGCATGTCGACCTTGCCCTTTCACTGGTCGACCCAGTCCCTTCGTTTCGTCTGGAAGGCCACACAACGTTGGCCGTCTGTGCTAACCGTGGGAGCAGCGCGTGCCAGACACGCTGTCCCTCCCGCGGTCCTTCACTACCTCCATCCACGGCAGCTACGCTGGCACTCACGTCCTGCTATTGTCCGTCCACTGCCTCACTTACTCCGGCGTGGTGATGTCACACATTAGTCCCATGTACGTAGAAGCAGCATTGGGAAGCAGCAGTCTCACTTACGCCCCCTCAAAAAAGCGAGCGACTGATTGGGTAACACATATGTAGAATGAGCAGCCAAGCACAGCTCCTGGCAAGCCCAACCTTGGAAAGTTGGGTGACACAGGCACAATTGGCACGACAAAGGCCAACCTAGGCCTACGCAGCAGCTCCTTATTGTAGTGCAAAGTCTGCTGCAAGTTGCTCTATTGGCCCAAATCGAGAGATGTGAGTGAGAAGAAGCTGCCAGGCCTATCTATCCATGTTGAGGCAGCCTTCGTCCAGAAAGTCAAGCAGCCGACTGTTTTCCTTCTGGCAAACTTGACCCGCAAGATTCACATTCACCTGAGAGCACATGTACGTGCAAAGCAGAGACCGCACGTACTAGTAGAGTACAAAACAGTACGTCGGGGAGGGCGGCGCGCCAGAGGCGCCAGCTTTTCTTCTCCCCTACTTTCCTCGGCTTCCTCAGGGGCGAATTCACGGAGAAGAGCAAAGAAAACCGAACCTGGGTCGCAGGTTAAGCCCAGCAATCAAGTAATTCACGCCAGCAGCAACGCCAGCCAGAGCAGCCAGAGCAGCAACGTCCTTCAGAGAAAAAAAAAAGACAAGCGTCTCTCTCGCTCTCCAGATATTTGCACCAAATTTACGCGCCAGTTGACGCGTGAGATCATCGCCGTATGCAGAGGAGCGTTCGTAGAATGGGCTAGAAGACATCAGACCCCCAACACCTCTCTTTTCTCGCCTCTGTTGTCTCCGCTCCCTCCCCCTTTACCTCAAAGTCTCGTTCTGGGTCCGGGACTGAACATTCTTGACTAGGTTTCAAGAAATCATTTCCGAGTCTTCCTCTGCTTCTTCATCTTGTTGTGCTCTCAGCAGTTTTGCTCCCTCTGACATTTTGGGCAGCCGAGAAAGCACAATGTTCGCTCATCATCATCACTATTGCGCATACCCCTTCAGACATGCGCGTCAATGCTGTGTACAGGTAGTACGAGTGCACCCACCATCTCGTCACTCGCCACACCTGCGGCCTCCCCCTGAGCCTCGAGGATCTCCCTCGCCGGACGTACTCACGGACGTACTCAGGCGCCACCGCTCGTGTCTGAAAGAGCAGACACTGAGAGTGGCTTGTTCATTCATTGTACGTACACTGACACTACGTACGTGCAAAGGTATGTGCAGGAAGACACACCTGTTGTCCAGGCGGTCGCCAGACACTTGGCATTTAGAGAGAAATGCTGCGCGTGCAAAAAGAAGAGGGAGAAAAGCCTCTGAGGCATTGGACAGATCTCTACCTCGAATGCGTACGAACTCCTGGCAACAGCCAAGGAGTCACATGGAAATGTGGCATTTGCACGAGGATGTCTTCGCCTGACCCTGAAAGTGTTCAAAGATACTGTTTGCGTGGTGCAAGCCGAGCTTCTGGGTGAAGTCGACATGGCAAACGTCATGCCAAAAAAAATGCTACTGCTGTTCGGAGTGTATACACAGAGATACCTCTGAGCATTGAGTTTCGCTATCTTGTTTATTCTTAAAAGGCCAGCATTCAGTTGACATGCTGTAATCTTGCTCTGGCTCGGGGAGTTGTCGAAGCAGAGCTACTTCGATTCCTTCTTTGCCACTCAGTTGGACTTGTGAAGGCTACCAAGAAGGGGCTTGGGCTAGACTTTGCCCTGAGTAGATCCACCCAGGTTTCGATGGGAGTTGGACACCTTTTCTAGTCCACAGTGGAATCCTTATTGCCTTCCTAAATTTGAGGGTTCATCCAGGCCCCATTTTTGTTTGCATCTGCTGAGCAAAACTGAAAAGACCAGCCTGCAAACTCCGAATAGGGCTTCGTGTCCAACTGGGTTGGGAAGCTTCATCCAACCTCTGTTGTACCTCGTTGGAAGCCTCACTCTCAAACCACAGCTTGTTGTTCATCCGAAGCGTCAGAGAACCGTAGTGACAGTGAGGGAATGCTAGGAAAATGAACTAAATGAGCTGGAGCACAACTCATCCTGGACATATTTGTCAAGTCGTCTGGCCAAAACTGAGAGAGCTAAGTTGGATGCGTTCACAGGGACGTGTATTCTCATATCCACTGGAGAATGGACTCTTAAACGAAATCACCCAGGCTTGGCTAAAATTGTGCCTTTTATTGTCTATGGACTCAGCAGATCTGACAACTTTGACACAACGTTTTGTAGCGAATGAGTTCACTGCCCCGTGGAGCAGAACAAAGCTTTGCGGGCGTGACACATAGGGTTGGAAAGCTCTAGAGCAGACAGCACTGCCAGATTATGTCTCGTGTCAGAGGCTAACGTTTATTCCATTTCTTCTCGTCCAAGACACGTTCAACAATCAGACTGTAACTTTACGTAAATAGTACCCTTTGGAGGGTGAATTTGCAAAAGGGGACTTACTTACACTTTCCAGTCCCTTAGCTTGAACAATGTCTTGGACGAGCATCCTCAAGAATATGTTCTGGAAAACGGCAGATCTTCCCAGTGCCAGCTTTCTCGGGGGGATATTATAGTCTTTGTGCATGCCCCCCATCTGTATTAGGTCCTCCACGCACCTCTCAGCATACCAGCAGTTTGTATACTGAGTACGAGAAAGCAATGCCATTTAATAGATGTATATGAAAGCTGTTACATTGCGTTGTCAGGCAACCAGAGTTAAGCAACTCCACCCGTTGCAGCATGTGCCGCAAATGCAACATGCTTCATCTCTGCTCCTCAAACGAGATGCCCTGGGAGTCTGGCGTCTTGGCGCTGCCCTCGCTCTTCTCCCTCGCTTCCTTGCCCATGCGCCTCATGGCTGCCGCCATGTCTCTCTTCCGTCTGTCCCAGTATCTCTGCAACAGGGACATGAGCAGCCTGTTCTGTGCTCGCCTCTCGAGATTCCGTTGTTCCCGAGCCGCGTCGCCGCCGTCATCCCAGTTGATCCCTCCAAACGCCTGCAACAACAGATGGGGACCTTTTCCCGACTCTTCCTAAACAGAGACGTCTTGGGTGTCGCTTTTATCATCGTCTGTTTTCTACAGACTCACTGCACTGACCTTGCTTGCTCCTGTGCACGCTTCATGACCTCTTAAGTTCCTTATTGTAGCCTTGATCATCCACCTGACCATGTCAATGAGGGCGAAGGGATCGGGAAGAGCTTTGTCATCGTCGAAGTATTCGACCCAGATGCAGGTGCGGACAAACTTCCAATACAGGTAGCGCTGGTGCTCCACTTTCGAGATGGTGGTGTTCATCACAGCTATGAGTAGGTTGAGCATCACAATGACAGTGATGAAGCAGACGCCGGCAAAGATGACGATGGCGAAGATGCCATCAGCCGAAGACGTGTCGAAGATGTCCTCTGGTTTCTCCGGACTCAAGACAGACCAAAAGAAGAGCTCTAGCATATTCTTGAAAATGGTCCAGAAGATCTTGTTGTCCCACTGAGACCAGCAAACGTCAAAGTTACCGTCGTCTGTCTCTTCTTTGGCGTTTAAGGTGTAATTGTCGCACCTGGAGTTGGTCGCCTTCAGGGGAACGAGTGCTAGTGTGAAGGCGAACCCGAGGACAACGAAGACGACCAGGAAAGTCACGACGTCCATGACGACACGGCTTAAGCTGATCACGATGGGTCCGACGCGATCATGCAGTTGGAACCAGTAGAGCAATCTTGTGCCGGCCAGCACCGCCGCCACGGAAAACAGGCAGTTGGAGTACATGTCATAGGGTATCCTCTCCTGAACGACGTCGTCTTCGCATATTTCGTGGACGCAAGAGTGCAGCTTCCCCATGAGAAGCCTGATGAAGAAGGCCGCAGAGAGGACGGTGTGCATGAGGAGGTCATAGAAGCGCCAAAATTGGACTGTGGAAGGGTCTGATCGAGAAGATGCAGTTGCGTAGCCCGTGGTCAGCGCCATGGAGAGGGTGAAAGTGACCAGGACGTCGTGGTACCAGTGAAAGTTGTTCCTTAACTCGGTGGAGTCGACCACTGGGGAAAAGATCGACAGCATCACGAGGCTCAAGAATATAACATACATGGCCGTGTGCGCAATGAATCTGTTCAGGGGTTCATCCAAATTGCAACGCCCAGTCCAGAAAGATCTGTTTGGGGAACGTTTCATCCCCAGATCGGCGATGAAGCTCCTGGTCAGGTATTGGAGAATCCAGCCGGGAAGAGTGAACGCCTCGACGAGGCAATACACAGCTCTGAATGTGGTGGAGCGGCCTTGCCACGGCACCTTTCCATGCCACTGATCTCGCAGAACTTGCTGACAAAACATGTGACCCACGAACGCCTTGTGATTGTTCTGGATGGCCATCTGCAGCCTCGGGTAAGTCATCTTTCTGCCGCTGACGCCGCGAAAGAACTTCTCTGCTCCAGTGTGTTCCCTCAGCAAGAGGTCAACCTCCACAGTGTCTACGCACTCACTGAGCAGGTCGACGGCGAGTTCGTTAGCGTCCGAAGCCATGGCCAAGTACTCCTCTCTACACTCGGGAACTTTCTTGGCGAAGCCCATGGCAGCCTGAGACGTCTCAAAGCAACGCAAGATGGGGTCATTGCACTCGGGGTGGCGGACGCAATCCGCAGCCGGTCGGAACTCGCGGCTGTCCGGGCAGTCGTGCTCATTTTCCGTTATCAACGACATCATCTGTGTCTTGAGCTTCTGTCGCCGGCATCCGCAAGAAGCAATCTCACAGACGCCGTTGGACTGCCTGTAAGCGTCCGAGGCGACGGAGTAGCAGGTGAGGACATAGCAAGGCTTGGAAACGGCCCTAAGGATGTGCATGCTCTTCACCTCGTCTTCTTTATCACTGCTTTTTTCTTTATCGTCGTTAAGGTTGGGTATTATGAACAGTGGCAAGTCCTTCCAGAAAGACTTTTCGTTCCTGTTCTGGAAGTGCGACGACCTCAGCCTGTATCCCTTGCTTAGGAACATCTTCACCATCCTGCGGTGCTCCTTGAGGCAGGCAGACACCAAACCCGAGCAGTTCAGCCACGCCTTCCTCACCAACGCCGGCTGGTAACTGTCATGAGCCAAAGTGAGGGCCTCCCTCAAGGCCAGCGTGTCTTCCGACGCCACGGCCTTTTCGTACAAGGCCCCAAACGTCTGCGGCCAAAAGGTCACATCGGTCTCGTCCACCTGCGCGTGGACGCCCAAGTCGACAAATTTCTTCAGTCTCCGGCCTTTTTCCACACAGAGCAAGAGCGTTTCTCGTATGAAGTCCTTGTTGAAGCGGAACAGCTCTAACACGGTGTCTCGATCGTCAGCCGCAGAGAGCCTTCGTTGTCCGTCCACCTCGTCCATTGTGTCTCCGCGAACCTCGTCTTCTTCCTCTTCGAAGCTCTGAAGGAAAGCGATCATTCTCTCTGGAAAGGCCTTCCATTCTGGCCTTGTGGCCTTGCGGCCTTGTCGAGCCTTCGTGGCCGCAGCCTTCCATCGCGAGCGGGGCATCTCGATGCTGAAGGTAGACTCGCAGGCGGCGAGAGGGAGCGACGTCGAGGACGACTGCACCGGCGCTCTCAGTCAGACTCAGCAATCAAGGACATCCTGATCCAGTTGCTAAGTTTGATAAGGAGCAGTTGAGATAAGTTTTTTAGCCCGTTTCTTTTTATCTTGGGCATGAGGGATTCCGTGACATTTTGCAAGCTTTCATCAGGATATCGTTGTCGACCATTGTTCAATGTTATGATGACCTCCATGGACCGGGTTGTCGGTCCCGGTGGGTCAACTCACTGAAGAAAGGCTGTTCTGTCACGGATAATCCCGCGCTTTGGAAAGTGTCTCCTTTGTTGTGGAAAACGAGTTCCCGGGGAATTCTACTTTCCGGAAATGGAAATGCGCGTGTGCCTTTGACTTTCCGCGAACGTACTCAGTACTTGCTTGAGGCGGATTTCTGGAACATTACCGAAAAGTTGCCAACAAAACAAGCACAGCCAAATATTGTTTAAGGAACCCATCAATATCTCGTCAGAAGATCACAATCTCATGATGACGATGTAGTCATCAGACAGTCACCAACTTTGCATTGGTCAAGAAACTCACCTCAGGTTATATGATATGTTGATGGGCTCCTGAAACAATATTTAGTTGCCACTGTTTACTTGGCAACTTCGTTATGATCATGTATTCGAGAAACCCGCCTTAGGCACTAAGCGAGTACTGAGCATGATCAACCCTCAGTACTGGATTTGGCCTTTCCTGAAATGTCCTTCATGAGGAAGACGTTGACCCCTGGAAGTAAAGTGTCCACGGGAGGGAAGATGATTTTCCGATGATTTTTACTCAGCCCGAGGGGATGACCGAGACTTTACTCCCTGGGCTCCATGTTTTCCTCATGACGGAAATGTCCGGCCGAGTTATTACGTTCTATGAAAGACTTGAGATTGCGTGTGAGTTCAAACCTGAGGCTTCTCTGCAAGTTTCCACGTCCCCTCTATGGTCAACAACCACACCTCGTGTGAAGCGTTGTGCACTTCACACTTTCTTCTTCACCAAAGAGTTGCACTCGAGTCTCCCCAACGATCCCTGGTGAAAAAGGCTCGATCGACACTTTTTAGTGACTTTTTGTATATACATATGAACTTGTCCTCAAGACTCGAGTCTTTCGGTTATTCACTAACTTCTAACTCAACCCACCACTGATAGAAGTTGCTCAAAGTGATCCAGAAAAACAGCCCAAGTTCAACTCGTGGACCCTGGAGTCGGCCAGTAACGGCAAATGGTGGTTGAAGCACTTCAAGACGCATACGATCGACAGCGTCATGACTCTATGAAAGCGTAACTTTTAAACCTTTGAACTCTATCGTAGGTACTAACTTGGACTACCTCTACATACCCCTCTACGTTCTGTATGTCATGCAATATAACTTTGACTGCACACACACATACGAACGAGGCTACTTGGTTGTTCGGTGCTCGAGGAGAGCAGCTTTTCTACTTCTCACTGTATGAAGGGGTCTCCCTTTTCCAACATACTCATCCGCTTATCTCTCTGAGTCAGGCTTCTTGTACGTGCAGTAGTTGGTGCCCGCAGAGCACAGAGAGGAGGAGGAGGAGGCGGACTCAAATAACCTCAGGATTTATAGTATTAAAAGATCGAGTGTGCGCAGAAGGTGCAAGAACTTTTTTCCGACGTCAAATTTTTCTTCTGCGCGTCATGAAGCAACTGCGAAATCTGCCCGTGCAAGCGCGACCATCGAGGTCCTCTTGCCAGAAATATGGAGGGGGAAGCGAGCGATGATAAGGAACTAATCCGATCGCATTTCAATTGCTTTTCTCCGCCAATAAATCGTGAGAGAGAGAATTAATCCGCGAGAACTTTGTTGTTCAGGGGAAAGTCAAAACGGTGCCGGTGGGGGTGCCGGTGGGGGTGCCGCCACCGCCGCCGCCGTCGCCGATGACGGCGGTCGCGTGGCAGAATAATGGGATGGGCGTGTTGACGGAGAGGGGGACGGGGGTAAAGAATGGGCGCCCACTCGATAAGTATAATTTGACGTTGCTCAGTCGACCGCGATTCAAAATCGATTTTTTTTTTTTCCCTCCTTCGCATCCCTCATGATCACGCACGCGTCCCACGGGACTAATCTGGGAAAGTGAGTCGGACGCGTGAGATCATTTCAGGGGCCAATGAATAGATAACATCGGGGATTTTTGATTTTTTTTATCCACAGCGCACTCATTTCTGGCAGAGAAAAGTGTTCTCTTTCTGTGTGTGTCAGCTACTCACCTTCGCACTGCATGCCTTGCTTGAACAGCCCGTAGATCATGGAGCCGCAGTGGTCGCAGAAGGTGGGTGAAGAGAACGAGGTGGACTTGAAGCGGTGGGGGACGTCGAGCTTGAAACGTTCTCTCATCAGCTACAAGACACGTAATGCCCGGATCACGCGTGATAAGATGTTTTGTTCTTACTAACAACAAATCTTGAATGAACTTGTGATCATGTGATGATAAAAAATGAGACATTTGCCGATAAAAAGAGTCTCATGTCTAAGTTTTCCGTAGGAAAACGAAAGTCAGGCAGGATTCTCATGCCTTGAACCAATGGTCGTTTGCAAGTTGCCTTTGACCAGGCTGTAGACGAAGCTGAGGGACATCCTGAACGCTGCGGGTGACTTCAGTACCAAATAAAGATGAGAAGACCTTATGTCCGTCACAAATCTACGGTGGTCTTCAAAAGTCCCAGTATGAAGCAAACTTTAGCTTAGAACACTGCTGGGAAGAGGGAATCTGGCCTTTGGCACCTTCAAAGGTCACGCGTGCGCTGAATAAGGTTTTGTGGACCAGGTTTCACTTCATCTCTTAGTTCTCTGCATTGCATCAGCCCCTGCATTGTTTCATCACCATTTTACCCTTAGAAAAAGAGGCCCAACATCTCATGGGCCTGCCAGATTGCGAAGACGAGCAAGGCCAGGGTGGCCTTTCTCTTTTATGTTCGGGTTCTCTTAACGGGTCGACGCGGCGCAAAGCGCCGTTGCACGAGAGCGACGCGAGAGACGGGGGAAGGGGCACGACACGCACGCACGCCAACCGGAAAGCTGTGGAATTGAGGTTGCGTGACCGAGTTGCTCGCATCGAAATGTTCCGCAGGAACTTACTATGGTGCTCTGGAGCTGCTCTGTGTTCCCGCCGCAGTTCACCAAGATCTTGTTGGCGCAGCGCTTGTGGACGGCCACGGCGCAGTCTGAAAAAGAAACCCTGCCTCTTGAAGACCGCGGACTTTACTTCTTGAACGTGGTTACTGACAGCAGACAGTACAAAAACTGACAGGAGTAAGTTGACAATGCACAGCAACACTCATCACAGCAATGTGAAGCACGTCGACACGCTGTACCTTTGCATTGAAAGCTTTGATTGCCAAACCCCCTGGAACATATAAAGCTTAGAGTCACTCACTGCTACTGTGCGTAGACGCAGCTATTCTGTAAAGTCTACTAGTAATACACGTGCAAAGCAGCGATTAATTTGAGCAGGCAGGATCTTCACGTCTTTAGAAACATGGTGCTGACTCCAGTGGCGATTGTTCTCTTAGGCTTCCCCATCCAGAACTGTTTCTCCCATCCTCATGATGTCCTCGAGCGCCGCCTTCGTTCTCTTCCAGTACCGGTTGTCCGTCTTGATCTCCTCGAACGGGCACGCTTTCAGTTGCTCGATCAGCACCTGCAGTTGCTCCTGAGCAAAGTCCTCCAGAACTTCTTGAAGCAGTCCGGGACTGCTAAGGAACTCCTGTATCGTTGCAGGGCTGGAAGCGACGTACGAGAGCGCACCCGCCACTAGGGCGGGGCCGACATCGCAACGGTCTAGGATGGTCAGCAACAACAGTGCCAGCTTTATGGGGATGCCTTTGGAGTCCTTCCCAGCTCTGTCCGCCTGAGCAGCGTCCGTGACGCGAGGCTCCAGCCTCTGGATCACCTTCGAAGATGAGGATTCTTCCGGGTCAGTTCTCCGGTTGAGGACTGAGGACGCTTTGACTTGCCAAAGTCCCAGTAGAAGGAGAACGCAGAGCTTCGACAGTGACATCTTTGCTGCTGAGGCTCTTAGTCAGTACTGACCAGTTTTCCGTTAAAACTTGCCGTTCCATAGGGTGGCGGTTCTTCATTGGGGGGGTTGCTCAGATAGGAGGTGGAGTTCGCAATGTCATTTGAAACAGCGGCGGCGCCGTCAAAAGTTCCACTTACCAGAGGAATCCCTGGCAGAATGAGCAGAAGGACGGTTGTCTGAAGAACTTTGCGACGAATTTGTGTCCCCTGAACTGCTGCACCACCTTGCCCTGCTTGATGGCCCCTCTCCGCCGAGCCACGGGGCCACCGCGGACCAGCCGCAGGTCATCGTCGTCCTCGGGCGCCGAAGCCTCCACGGGGGTGGCTACGAGAAGCGTTTTGAAGCGACGACAAGATGGGCGACACAATGAGGACACACCTTTTCTCGACTGTTGCTGCGACGTCTGTTGCTCGTCGCAGACGTTGCCCTTAGCCTTTTCCCTCTCCTCCCTCTCCTTGGCGCGGATCTCTCGGTCGAGCTCGCGGCTGATGCGGTCAAAGTTGGAACGAGGATAAGAGCGATATCGAATCTGAAGAAAGAACAGATTTGGGCAACACCCGGGAAAGGAAAGGCCCATGAGAGGTCGGATCATTGCGAGCTCACTGTTGCACCGCTATTTCGTGAGTCAAGTGGCCTTTATATTCCTGAAGGTCAGATCTTTCTTCCTTGGTGGGAAGAAGGGACTGGAAAGACTGTTATCTATTTACGTATTTACTGCAGCCTAGGCCTTGAAGGCTGCACGAACATGAAGTCAACACAAAAGCCCTTTCATGTCTCTTGGAACGGATTTCTTTCAAGGTCACTTGGGTAAACTTGAGCTCCATATCCTGGTTCGACTCATGCGGGGCTGCAACAATGTCAGGGTTGCGTTGCTCGCCCGTCTTGAAGCACTTGGACTCGGAAGATGAGTTGTGCGACAGAAATTGGCAAGAGAATCGACCTCTGCACCCATCCTTGAGTCATTTGGTCACTGCCGAGATGATTTCGAGATTGCCAAAAGTGCGGATCAGCTCAGTGAGGATGAGGACAGGAAGTAAGAAAAGCCGAGGGATTGGTGCAAGGAGATGAGGAGGGAGAAGTGGAAGCTCCAGTCCAGGCGCGATCGATTCTGTCGCTACACAAGAGACATCAAAATGAAAATCGAGCCAAAGTGACTGTAGCAACCGGAGTCTACACTGTATTATTGTCTTTCTTATAGAGCAGAGCTGCCAAATGCTTTCTCTCTAGTATCTCACGGCTGATTCTACCCTTGATTTGACCCTTGTGTGTCTGTGAGCATCACCTGAGAGAGAAGCATTTGTCCTTGTCATGTTTTCAGGACATGAAGCTTTGCCTCTTGTCAGTACGATCACGCATTTGGGAGCTCCTAGTCCTTCCTGTAAAAGAGGAAGCTCTAATCTGAATGCTGTTTGGGGACTCGAATGGGTCAGTGTGGGGTGTCCGCCATGCCAACGTGGCAGCCCTGCCTGCACCCAGACCTCGTGACACAGGTGCAACAGAGGTGCCTCGTTCATTGTCTCAGTCATTTCAGTCCTGGGCTGACATTGAATGGAACGTCTGGCGCTCCAAGAATGGTCTTTTCAGTTATTTCCAGAATAGAAGCATTCTAAAGGGAGGAATTAAGGTCTGACGACATATCTGAGCGTGACTTTATATATATATATATGATGATGATGATGATAGACTGTGTACTGTGCGATATCCCAGATATCACGACATTCAGTGTTTGTTGAATCGAGAACAAATATCTTGAGATTCTACGTATGCGTAGAATGCGGAATGGAGAAGTTGCTTTTGCTGACATTTCAAAGCTATTTATTAGTGCACTCGTATTTCATTACTCAAAGAGCCCCTCAATCCCGACGTTCGTCGAGACCCGCCCAAAATGCAGCACATGAGAATGAAAGAGTTTTCTAGAAGGTTTTGCACACCATTTGTTTGCAGTTTGGGGCACAGTGATCCGCAGTCTGAGGCCAACCCCAGCTCGAAGCTCTCCTACTTCGAAGGGCTCAACTTCCTGTGCCTCCTGAAGATCACTTGGCCAGCATCTCGCGACCAAGGACGATCGAGGCACGTCTCTCCAGCTCCAGACATTCAGATACTTGCGCAAGATGAGAACAGAATATCCAGTTGGGTGTCCGGAGACAAAGAGAGCAGCTTTTGAGAGTGTTAGAATTTCTCGGCGAGATAAATGGATGGCGGTGACGCCTCCGCAGGTGACAATTTACGGCCTCCGGCCTGTTTTGCCCCCGATGACTAAATACCAGCTGTTGTTGTTCTCCCCACCCGTTTCTCTTCACCCCACCTGGCTCAAGTCGCTCAAGTGGGTGCGGCCCGGGAGGTGCGCAGTTTTGGAGAGGTGTCACGAATGAGTGAAAGACACGGGGGAGAGTGCACAAAAAAGGGAGGGGAAAACGCAGCCTCACCTCCGCCCACAAGTGCGAGGACGACGGCCACAAGGACAAGACGTGCAACCACGTTTGCGGGGAGAGGAAGGGAAGGGGGGAAAAAGTGTTGCATCATTGCGAGAGGCGCAAATTCGCGAGGAGAGATTTCGTGCGCAAAACAACGAACCCTGATGAAAGCAAATCAAGCTGGGCAGAAATTCCGCTTCCGACATGAAAATTTGTCCTGGCCTTTTTTTGTGCCCCTCTTTTTTGCCTCTCCCGCGGACTCGAAAGTGGAGGAGTCACTTTGGTGGAGGCTTCTTTTTTGCCTCTTGGGCTGTGAAGAAGGACGACAAAAACAGGCTCCGATTTGACAAAAGCTAAATCTGTGATTGGGTCGCCGGTCAAAGTCTTGGTCAAGCAGAACAAGTCTTGTGCCCCAGAGAGTTTCTGTACAATCATCTTAGCGTCGAGAGCTGTTTATGAGCAGAGGGACAGCAGTGTTTGATTACAGAGGATAATTCGGATCGACAACGAGAGAGAGAGAGAGAAGAAAGAGGAGGAAAGAGAGAGAGAAGAAAGAGGAGGAAAGAGAGAGAGAAGGAAGAAAGAAAGAAAAAGGGAACGAAGGAAAGAGGAAGAGAGAGGGAAAGACAATGGACAAAAGAGATTCAATTCCAAGTGCAGTCAAGGTGAGAAACAGGGAACGCATTGATGCTGTGTCATGTCCGAGGAGTCCACATGGAACGCAACACACGGGTACCGCAACTTGGCCAAGTCGCAAGTGACGACCATCATTTACGTCTCATCGCGTGAGGGGACAAGAATTCCCAAACAATAATATCCTGGAAAGTGAGAGCAAAGAAGACGATGATGAAGCAGAAGAAGATGAAGGAGGAGAAGAAGAGGTAGGAGCAAGTCTTCGCGTGGGTCTGTCCAAACGTGAGGCCTGAGCTTCTCTCGCTCTGGCTCGCCCTGGGGCAGAACAGAAAGGCAGCAGGAATTTCTCCTGGCGCTTTTCTGCTACATAAGGCTGAAAAGAGGGGCCGAGAAGGGGGGGGGGATGTGTGCTGATTGAAGTGACTCACACGGGGGGGGGGGGGGGGGGGAGGGGGGGGG
>JAAUXU010030978.1_pt1 | contig 23303 bp, 33 predicted proteins | sample 7278151 | NCBI WGS metagenome assembly JAAUXU01 (sample SAMN14350113, study PRJNA611818) | marine sediment metagenome | isolation source: surface marine sediment (1.8m) | place: French Polynesia: Moorea | collected 2018-08 | reverse complement strand
TGTGTGTGTGTGCACAGCCTTCGACTCTAGATATGCACAGCCCTTGTACGTAGCTGTACTCTAGATGTAAACGGTTCATCTATAAAACACATCTGTCAATGCTGGGCTCCATGGACAAAAATGTTTTTTTTAGAGCAATTCATCTATGGACTTGATTAACGTTACTCACATAAGCATGCACGTGTACGCGCGGGCGTGCCTGTGTGTGAAGAGTCACACCTGGAGAAGAAGGGGGACACAAACTTTTTTCTTCCTCGCCTGCCTAATGCATAACGGCAAAGATCAAGGAGGGGGAAACAGCTTTTCTATATAACTTTGACACATTTAAAGTCACTTCCGGGAATCTACTTCATTCCCTCGGCCCCAACACACCCACACTGACACTGACGTGCACACACTGACGCACGTCCACACATAAGCGCACTGACACACCCACCCTGATCCGACCGCACACGCACTGACACACCCAAACGCACTCACTCTCACCCACACAGATGCACGCACTCGCACTCCCATACCAACACACCCACATTGACACGGAGACGCCCACTGTCACACCCACCCGGACAGACACACTGACATAGACGCACGTACGCACCCACACTGACACACCTACAGTCACACCCGGTGATGCATGTACAATCACTCCCACGTAGATGCACGTACTCACCTACTATCACACCCACATTGACACGGACACGCTTTCTGTCACACCCACATAGGTACACGTACTCACCCACACTGACACACCTTCAGTCACACTCACCATCTAACGCACTTACCTACACGCCCACAATCACACCCCCATTACTACACGCTGACTGACAAGTTCACGCACGCTGACGAGTTGGAATCCCACTCATGCCATGACTGAAAGTGCCAATTTTCTCACTCACTCCTGTTTTCTCCCTCCTCCATCCATAAGCTGATCACGTCCCAATGTTGTTGCCGCGCTGCTGGGACTGGATTCTCCCTCCCCTGAACCCCGGGTCAAATGACTCGAGTCCGACACCACCCCTAACCCGGGCAGCTCTAATTTTTTTGTACTAATTCTGTTTGCTTGTAAATTTATCTGGAGCTACTCATTACGTCTGTTGCGCGTGTGCAATGACATGAAATCCAACCCCTCAGCTTCGGCCTCCTTTTTTTTAGGGGAATAAATGGGGGGCGTCGTGTAAGCCTCAAGCCTCCCTCAGCGAAACATGATATTATTAATGCAACGATAGCTGGTACAGCACATTTTATGTTCCACTCATAAAGCAGAAGTTGCGGAAAAGGAAAAAATATTGCAGCGACAGCTCTTTGTGTGCTGCTTCTCTCTGCGTGCGCGACAAAACACGAGTCAAATGCCAAAGATTAAAAAGGAAAACAACATATGAAAATGTTCTCTGCCTTGAGTGGCTATTAGAGAAGAGAGATTGTTTGAGTTTCGTCGTCATTGCTGAAGGAAACTTCCAAAAAAACACGAAGAAAGAAAATAGAGTTTCTCTGCGAGGGGGTGGATGGAGTGACAGAAGACATCTTGGCCTTCACACTAAACAAAAACGCATGCAAAATAACACCATAACACACACTTGGACTACTAACTCACACCAACCTCTGACTGCGAGTTAATTTTTTGGCTTTTCTGTGTGATCCTTGTTGTTTTGTTGCTTGTTTGTGTTTGTCTTATCCCTTTATGTTTATGTCGTCTTTTTCTGTTCTCTTTTTTGTGCTCCTCCATGTCCTCCTCCTTCACCTTCAATGCCTGCTCCTTCTCCTCCGCCACCCAAAACCACGGTCACTTCACGTACAGAAAGCTCCTCAGACATCTCGAGACACACACACCCTTCAGACACGTGCAGCAGCAGCAGCAGCAGCAGCAACAACAACAACAACAACAACAATAACAACAACAACAACGAGGACGAGAGCAAGAGCTGCGTGGAGAGGAAGTGCAGCGGCGAGAGCAAGAAGAGCACGTGCTCCTGGACGCAGTCGCAGCTGCAAGCCGCTGTCTACTGCGTCATCACGCAGAAGCTGCGCTTCACGCAGGCGTCCTCGCGCTTCGGAATCCCCAAGGGCACCCTCTACGACAACATTCTGGGCAAGAGTAGGCGACTCCAAGCCCTTGAGGAAGTGGGGCTCAGCCCGGCCCAGGAGATGGCGCTGCTCGAGTTCTGCTGCGAGGTCTCCGTCATGCCCTACAACCGACGGACGGCGCGCAGCCTCCGTTCCGTCGTAGCGTTCGTGGAGCGATTGAAGGCGGAGGAAGGATGCGTGGCCTACAAGCTCACCCTAAGGCAGGGCTTCCGCTGGTGGTGGGCGTTCTGCAAGAAGTACTCCATCATCTCTCTGTACTTCGAGGACGACGAGGACGACGCCGAGAAGACGCCACCGCCAGACATCGACCTCGACAAGGACACCTTCGACGCTCTCCCCCCGCCAGTTTCCTCAGCAGTCGCGGCTGCCGCCGCGGCCGCCGCCGCCGCCGCCGCCAGTGCGGCATATTCGGGTGCCTTTGACCTGAGGCCGCCACCTCCCGCACACTGCGGCCTCGCGTCCTCCGCAGCCGCCGCCGCCGCTGCAGCCGCCGCCACCCGAAGTGGCGGAAGCGGCGGCAGCGCCAGCTACACGGCGCGCTCGCTCGTCGAGACCGGCGTCCCGGCGATCTTGTCCCCGTTCTTCGCGTCCATGCTCCACTTCCCGGAGGATCTGGCCGGGGGCTCCTCCCGCAGAGGAGCCTCAAGACGCCGCTGATGCTCAGATCCTTTTTCTCCTTCTTTTTTTTTTTCCTTTTATTTCTACTTCCTTGTGTGCTTTTCTCCTTTGTTTCCTGAACTTTCTCACTCTAAAAATAGTCCAATTCTGGCCTCAGCAGTCAGAATGTTATTATTCGAAAGTCGAGAAAGCCAAGCTACAGTTTAATTTTACAGTCTCTTTGGATAAAAAACCTGTTAGATCTCTGCTCTTACTTCTCTAACATAGGCTTGTTAAATCATTCACATCTCTTCTGCTTTGATTATGCATGCTTTTAAATCTACTTAAGCCCTATTTAAGCTTAAGAAATGTTCCCCTTAAAGCCTCACAATACGTACAGTACGCACTGGCGTACACACATACTGAGAGAGAGAGAGAGAATACCTCAGGCATGCGTACAAAAAAGTATTGCAAAAAAATGTACTAAGAAGATGATGAAATAAAAAAAGGGACCGTCCGTATACAGTGGGGACGACGTTGATTTTTGCACGAGTTTGTCAAAAAACCCTTGAGCCTTTCAATTTGTCAAATTGGAGGTTCGTTTGCTGCGTCCCCAGGGAGAAGCAGAAGCACCACTCAAACATGTCACTAATTTGTTGGCAGCAAAATTCCTACGAATGTACTAACGAGTGGCAGCAGCCGCGGGAGGCAAAAGTGGCCGTCGGAGGACGAGCAGATATTTGAAAATTTACACAGTGACTTTGGCCAATGAGCGGACTCACATAATTGCCACGCGAGAGAGAGCAAAAAGGGGGCCAACGTTTGTTGATAAAGGGCCAAATTTGAGAGCCAAGTTTCTGACACGTTCGAGAAAAGGGTTACAAGTGGGAGGAGGAGGCGGCAAAAACAGGTGTTGTTGTTGTTGCTGCTGCTGCTGCTGCGGCTGCAACTAATGAGAAGGGTACAAATCGAACAACAACAGAAAAAGGTGTTGTTGTTGTTGTTGCTGCTACTGCTGCTGCTGCTGCTGCAAGTAATGAGAAATTTTGCGCAGTAGGCACTTTGCTAAATTAATTTCAGAGTATAATTTTCCATACATGTTGACAGACGGGAGGGGATTCAGGGAGGCGACGGCCACGACGACGACGACGACGATGGCGGTGCTCTCGCCCTCCACCCACCCTCGTCCAAGACCCTTTCGTCCTCATGTCCGACGTCGTCCTCATCCTCGCCCCCGAGCGCGCGTCCAGCGGCGGCAGCGGCCATAATTTCTCCCGTAATTAACTGCTAGCTACGTGCGTTCATCGAGCCAAGCTGACGAGCGGAATTAATACTTTGACGCTAGAGTTTCTGCGCGGTAAATAATCATGTATAATGAGCCCGCATTTCCTGACACGCGCGCACGCACCAGAATTCCCGCCAAAAATGGCGGAGGGAGACGAGTTTGAACGGAAATCATCAAGCTTTTCTTGGTCCTTTTTTTTGCCAGTCCAATGTCTGCTGGTACTGAATTATTTCCCGCCCAAGCGCTCTGCATACATCAGTAATGAAGATTAATGCGCATTCCTCTAAAACAGAGCAGGAAAATTGTTTTATCTATAATTCATGGAACTTGAAAATTGCTGCCCGCTCGAAATACCACCAACCACAATATAGTGGCAATATAACATTTTGGGACGATGATAATGAAATCCTGAGGGGCTCCGAACGTCGACCGCCTCCCCCCTTAAGCCTTTAGCTCAACATAGTGTACATAATTGTAAAATTATGCACTTCCAGTAATTAACTCACTCTCTGTGCACGCAGCAGCAGCAGCAGCAGCAACGTGCATATGAGGGTGAAATTGATTAGGCCTAAATATACCGCAGTCAAAAGCAGCAGTGACGGAGTTTGCAAATTTGCCCGAAGCCAAATATTGATAAACAGCGTTCAATAATGTCCGATATTTGCAAATATACACGTGTTTATTCTATGCTGCCAAACTTGCTCATAGAAAGTTTGACATTTAGCGAGCTATTAGACGAGCTTGAGGGAGGAAATTTTATTGGCAATAATGACTTGACAGCACCTGGAGTAATCAGGCTCAAATAAAAATGCTCCTCCTTCCCTTTACAAAAGGCTAAAACGATATTTGTGTGTGGCTGTTGTTTTCGCTCATGTGATCAAGAACTCACGCGAAAGCTATGTCAACACCGAGAGTCTCATTTATAGTTGACTCACACGATATTTGTCAAGAAGTCCTGAGTCACAATCGTCATGTGATGCAAACATATGACAATTCTGTGAGTTGCAATGCAAATAACGTCTTGTGCGTTGGTATCATCATCATCATCATCATCGACCCCCGGGGTCGCCGCCACGGCCGCCCCCGCAGCCGACACAGGGCGAAAATTTCCGGCGTGTTGGCGTGAAACTGTCAATCATTTTTTGAGTGTCCCTGCCACAAATAGCGTGACCATTTGCAAAATTGTATCAATTTTTTGCTTCTTTTTCTGCCCTAACTGAGTCTCTTTGTTGCGTGTAGAAAGCATTATGGCGTTGCTAACCATTAAAGATATGTCAAAGCCACTTGTGCGGTGAAAACTCCCTCTTTCACATTGATATCGCAGCCGGAGAACTCGATTTAACATCAATTGGCGGCGAAGACTCTCCCTGGAGTCCGTTCAATCCCGTCCTCACTGCAATTCTGGAGCCCCTATTATGTGTCAGGGGTTCATGTGGATATAAACAGTTGCATAATTGATGAACCCCACAACCATTAGTAGACGAGTCTTCCAAATTTATGGCTTCGTGTCACGCCGTTTGAGGCCTTTATCTTCTTACTCACCTTTTCTTCGCTCCTCGGGTGGATGAGAAAGACAAGGCGGAAAAAATGTGTCTGTGGCATCAATAACAGCTTCTTCCAAGATGTCAGGTCCACGTTCAGGATCGCTCTTTTTTGTCTCCGCTCTCTCACTTGCCCAGTCAGTAGTAGCATTTCTGGCCTCCCCCCTCCTGCTTTCATATTTTATTGAGTGTGCAGGTAATTCTGCGTATTTTTTCGATAATTCTCTCTCTCCAGCTCTTCAATTTTTCAGTATTTGTTCGCTCAACTGCTTTCATATGAAACGGATGACAAATACCTTCACTACTGAGCAACCCATTGGGCTCGGTGATAGTATGTAGAGTTCGTCTGACGATGGGCCTCGAATCAGGCCTAGGGATGGGCCTGCAAAAGGCCAATATCTTAGAACACGGGTGGGCGAAAGAAATCCCCTCCGCCCTGGCGTGAAAACAAAGCTCAGCCAGGCCTAGGCAGGCAACTCTGTGTGCGCCCCACATGCACGGACCGACGAACGCACACTAATGCCTATGAGTGAAATAGACACTGTTACAGAGTTCGTACCGAATCGTTGAATCAAAACGCGAGGTTGGGCATGAAATGTGACTTCTTCCCTAGGGTCCAGCAACTGCTACCAGTACCAGCTGCAGTCCATGTGGCAGAAGTGTTGGAACCAGAACGCCGCCATGTTGCAGGGCATGAGGTACAGGGAGAGGGGGCCCATGAAGTCGTGGAGGCCGGAGACGATGGCGGAGGCAATTTGGTGAGCACTGAGAGCAAAACTAAAGCAAAAAACAACTGGCTATAAAGGATTTCTCCATCTCTATGATTCATTGTGCAATCTCCTCACCCTTTGTAGCTGGAGAAAATGATCGAATACTTTCTCAGACAAAAAGTATTAAGAGTTGTTTGTCGAACCAAAGTGTTTTTATTATTAATTCGTTGTCCATTAGGCTCGATTTGGAAAAAAATATAAGTTTTCAACATACCGAGCTTGTTGCTCTGCACGTTTGTACAGGGTGCGTGCAAACTGAGACCACATTTGTCATCTAACTCCCGGTCACGTCCTCCTCCACCTGTAGTCTTTATGCAACGATTTGATGCAAAAATAAACCAACCAAATTGTGCCAATTTTCACCTCGCTCGAGCCACAAGCAGAGGTTTCTTGTGCAGGTCCTCAAGGCCAGAGATTTGGGAGGATATCCCAATAGCGGCCACGATGAGGCTGTGCCGACGATACTGATGGAGGCTGCTCTTTGAGTGCAAAAGTGATCTTTTATTGCTCGTCTGCAAAAAAAAGTTATTTGATTATAGGCTTACAACTTCTGAAAGATCCACTTTTAATTTGTAGTCGTTGTTTGCACACACCTTGCGTGTACCCAATGACACTACTCACTCTGTCGAGGATTTGTCTGCCTTTCTGTCTCAGTCGCTTCCTTCTGCCACAGGTCCGTGCTCCAGGAGGGCTTGAGCCTGTCCCAGGCGGCCCGCAAGCACGACATTCCCTATCCGACGTTCGTGCTCTACGCCAACAGGGTGCACAACATGCTGGGGCCGTCGGTCAACGACGGTTCGCCCACCATAGGAGGTAATGCATATGAAGGCTAAATGCTGATCGATGTCGCTCATCAATATTATTTCGACTTTTCGAAAAAAATAGCGACATTGCGAAAGGTAGAACTCGTACGTACATCGGGGAAAATCTCATCCATAATTGAGAAGAGATTGAGGCCAGTTAACGTGACCTACAAAAATAGAATAGTACAGGGACAAACGTATCTGTCACCATTAGTCTCATAGTACGTACATTTATTTATACGTGGGTGAGGGACTCCGTGGATGTGGACGTGGAATTGCGCTACACCACTGGCGTGATTTATGCAACCGCCAATGGGTGCCGGTCTTGATACCACCGGCGAGATGTACAATTTGAACTGGACATGTAACGCAGTTTGCTGTGTGGGCCACCGTCAATGACTTGAACAAAAACTGAACCTGCTGCAACGTGTAGGACGACCTTGCCTTGCTATCCCGTCTGGACTGCTCTTGTCCCCGACACCGTTCCCCCATGTGACGCCCTCAGGTCCGCAAATGTGGGTGTGGGCAGAGTTAAAAACTGCCCAACAGAAACGAAACTCTATATTCTCACTACAGCAACAACTAGTACAAGTCCATCCTCACAGTTAAGAACAATGCATTGCAGAACTAAGACCAAAGGGGCGCGGCCGTCCGCAACGAATCCTCCTCGGCAACTGGCCCGAGGAGCACGTCAGGCAAGTCATACGCGCAGTCGTCTTCAGGGACGGAACCATCCCGAACTATGGTGTTGTGGCTGCTGCCGCGGCCGCTGCGGCCGCGGCGGCCGCCGCCAACGCTACGTCGTCATCTTCGAGAAGTCGCTCGTCGATGGCAGCGACGCCACCGCCACTACCACCGCGATCGCACTCGCCGCTGGACAATCACAGGCGGTCCTCATCGACCTTTTCATCCGCGCCCGGTGGAGATAACTTGCTGGACCTGCCGCCGCCGCCGCCGCCGCCACTGCCTCTACCTCCGCCAGCGGACCAGATGTCGCTTGCCGCGCAGTTCAAGCAGTTCTACAGCAGCCACTTGCAGCAATATGCAGCAGCCGCGGCCGCCAAGCTGAACGGCGGCAGTGGTAGTAGCGGCGGCGGTGGTGCCGGAAGCGGCAACGAGGCTGGGAGGCCACTGACGGCCCCAGGATTCTTCGACGACGCCGAGGAAGATGAGGACAACGATCTAAGGATTGCCGAGACCAGCAACGAAGAGCAGCAGCCCCGAGGGGACAGCGATGCCCTGACGCAAAAAAACAACAGAGCGTCGAACAAACGACACTTGGACGAGAGCATTTTCAAGCTGCACATGATGCAGCAACAGGATGGTCCCTCTCCGGCCGCCCTCAGTCCCGAGGTGGTTCTCAAGGAGGCCCCGGGGACCAGCAGACGTCAAGCCGAGTGTCCGGGCAACAATGGCGTCCCCACCTCGAACAGTCTGTTCTTCGGAGCCCCTGCGAAGCAGCAAAACTGCAGATTCTCCGAGACCAACGGCCTCGATGACAAGGACGACGAGAGGCATTTGATTCCAACATCTTCATCTAATTCATCAGACCCTTGACACTGTTGTTTGTACTGAGAGCGACTATAGCTGATGGCAATCACGTACTACATCGATAAGACACCTCTTTTACCGAATGGACAGAATCTTGATGCATTTTTGTAAGAAGTAACGTTGAGTGCATACTTTAACTGGTTACCACGTGGGTAACACGAGCATTTTCCCTGATGTGTCAGAGAACTGCTTTGAAAAAATGTCCTTGTTATCTCAATTGGATACTTTCTGTGCAGACCACTAACATGCAACCATATTCATCGACAAGGATGCTGAATGGGCCAGTCACGTCTAAAGGAAAGAGTTAATGGAAAGTCACGTTAACAACTGTCAAAACGCTTCTTTCTGCAGCTGCAGACAAAAGCAAAAAATTGCTCCCCACCAAAGAAACACCCACCCATCACATCCAAAGACAAGCTTTTGACCAGTTCCTGGTAGTGTAATCGTATAGTATATTGTCCATGAACTAACAATAAAGCTTTAAAGTTCGATAAATCTATAGTTTTGTGTGTAATAAACGCACGTTCTTTTAGCAATAAGAGAAAGAATCAAACTAATGGGGCAAAAGACTAATTTCCACTGGTTTTACTGTACAACTGTCAAGGTCGCGATAAACTTGCGCATGTTGCAAAAATTTAAGATTACTGCCAAAATAACGGAACATAGTGCAAAGACATTTGCAGATATCGTAGTAACAAAACACGCAGAGATTTGTTGTTCCATAGATACAAAGTTGTCCAAAGGCTCTCTTTCCACGCCTGCGTAAATAGGTGGACTTCTTTTGTACGTTGTACAAGTGCATAAAGCAGAAGGAGGTGGCAAAGCTGATGAGCGGATAATGATGGATTCTCTAAGCTCAAGCCGCTCTCGCAGAAGAAAAAAGACCAGAAGACGAAGAAAACCCAACAACCTCAGCGAATGAGACAAGATACACAAACTTTGGAGGGTCCAATGCAGTCGTTGTGGCAGAAGGCGCCGCACTGCTTGCAAGCGATCATGGCTTTCACGTTGCAAGCCATGGGGTTGTTTTGACCGCAAGCTGCAGCCTCGGCCTCGGCCATGGCCGGCGGCTTGGGCAGCAACGGGACGCCGTAGCTCTTCAGCATCATCTTGTTGCCGCTTCGGTTCGGCCGAGGGAGAATCTTATTGTTGGAGGTCTTGGGCTTGCTGCTGGCAGTGGCTTTAGCTTCGCTGCTGTTGCTGCCGTTGGATAAGACGCTGGTGGGGGAGCTTTTTCCTTCAGAAGGGTTTGGTTGAGCGACAGGGACTGGTGGAGGCTGGGACGATGATGATGATAACGACGCTGACGATGTGGTCGTGACTTCTGCCTTTGGTTGCGCTCTAACTCCGTCAACGCTGGCGGGTCTCTGCAAAACTTGCAGTTGTTGTTGCTGCTGCTGCTGCTGTTGTTGTTGCTGCTGCTGCTGCTGCTGCTGCTGTTGCTGTTGCTGTTGCTGTTGCTGTTGCTGTTGCTTCAACCCGCCTCCTCTGACAGCACCATTAACCTCCTCGGCTGAAGGAGGCGCGCTAGAGGCCCGCGGGGGTGGTAGCACTCTGACCAGAGAAGAGGCAGCGGGGTTCGAGCTCAGGATCTGGGGCTGCTGCTGTCTTGCCGCAGCCATCCCACCTATTCCTGTCGACTGCACCAAAGTGATTTTTTGTCCGTTAGCGAAGCTGGATGCCGGGAGGGCGATCAGTTGGCCGTTGGGATTCTGAAGGAAGACCAATCGTTGCTCACTTGCTGCCACTGGAGTTGCTGATGGTGGAAGTGGGGGAGGAGGCGGCGGCGGAGGCAATGACCCGTTAGGAGATGGCAATGGGCTCGGCATCTGTAGGAAAACGAGAGTCATGAATTAGGGCGTCCAAAGCACTTGATGACGAATAAAGCTAAAAAAAATAAGATGTTAAGCTAACAGACGGCCTTCAGGAAGTCCCTTACCTGCACCAGGATCTGCTTGGTCGACTCTCCTGCTATCCTATGCTCATGAGGAATCCCATTTGCTCCACAACTGCCTGTACTGGCCACGTCATCCTCGTCTTCGCTTTGACCAGCAGTCAAACGTTTCATCTCGTTGCTGTCCAGAGGAACAGGCTCGCTGGGCAACTGGATCTCCTTTGGCAGTGGCGTGTTCACTTTAGCCAGCTGTCTCTGACCACTAGGACTGCCAGGGGAAGACACAGGCCGGGGTTTTTGGAAAATGGCCACTGCACCTTTCCCCGTTGGTGTCGTGGTCGCGGCTGGCCTCAAGGAGAGGCCGCCTGAAGCTATGAGGCTGACGGCAGACACTGGCTCCTGAGGTAAGGACAAAGTCGTGGGGATCGGAGTGTTCAATGAAGGTGGGGCATTCGAAGATGGGGTCGATGAAGAAGCTGAGGCTGTCACAAATCTAACAGGCCGTAACTGCGGCTGTGGCTGCGGCGCCTTCACTGGCCTAAGGGTGGTGATTCTAGCGCCCAGAGGCGGCGCGGACACAGGAATCAGCCTTGGGGAGGCTGCTGGTGGAGGCGGTGGCGTAGACGTCGGAGACCACTTCTTCACTAGGATCTGTCCCGCCGTTGGATGGTTGGTCAAATACAGCTTTTCGGTAGCCGGCTGTCCTGGTGCCTGGATGGGGATGAGAACCTGTTGTGGCTGTGGTTGTGGCTGTGGCTGTGGCGGCTGCTGTGGTTGTTGAGGTTGAGCTATCATCAGCTGCTGACCAGGTACGGAACCCGGAGGGAGCCTCAAGATCTGGGGATGATTCTGGCTGCCGCTGCTCACCACTACGATGGAACCTGAGGGACGAGAAACGAAGCTTTTGCACTTGATGCTTTAGCTCTACACTGATTCTCACACAAACAGATATTAACGTTGACGTAATGACGTACAAGCGCACTATGTATGCATATAAATTGTACCTATATGTTTAAGCACTTGCAATAAGATCACACGTACCTGGAGTTGGTGCACTGGAAGCTCTCGGCGGCACCGTCACCCTCACCCCTTGATGCTGTTGCTGCTGTGGTCTGATAACTTGCACTGGCGTCGTAGGTAGTTGCACTTTCACGGTGGCTGCCGCTACCGGCTTCAACCCGCGTATCATCTGTGCGGCCATCGTGGTCGTGGCAACCGCCACAGGCTTCTGCAGACTGGCAACTGAAGCAGCTGTCGCTGCGACCACAGGTTGCTTCAACTTCGACTCCACCTGGGACCGGTTGGGCGAGTTGCGCACTACGGACTGACAGATCTCCAGAGACCGCTCTACGTTGACAATTCCTCGTGGTGGGCGGGTTTTGTTCAGGACGGTCGTGGGTCTCACCTGGAACGTAAGCATAAACATGTATGGTGGAGTCATGGCTTAAGGTATAGGAAACGATGACCAAGGGTCATCCCCGATCAAACTTCACTCACGTCAGTCCTCTGATTGCTGCCGGTTCCAACAGGTTTAGGGGGAAATGTCTTGGGCAGGATGGAAGGATCTACCTCCGAGATTGGCACTTTCAGACCTAATTCTTTGGCAAGAGGGTCCATCGCCGATGCAGATAGCAACGACGGACTTGGACAAGAAGAATTTGAAGGTGAACTCGATGAGGAACTTGACACTGTTGCTGTTGCTGCAGAGGTGACTTGCGGTAAACCTGCCGTTGCAGCTGCTGAGGGCATAGCGGAAGAGGAGGGGGCCGACGCCAGGTTCAATTCGTCCTCTCGAATGGAAGAAGATCCTGCCGAAGAAGCTGCAGAGGAGCCGGCAGAGGAAGAGGCAATTGAAGGGGCGTCAGACAGTGCAGGACTGGATCTGCTGTCATAAGAAAACAAGTATAAGGTAACAAACCTATGGACAAAGTACACTCTTCGCCAACCTGTGCACGGACGCCGGATTGGACAGGATCGCTGGAGCAAGAGTTGGTGGCACGGTCCTGCTGGTGGCATCCTCTTCTACTGTTGATAATGAGGATGATCTCGACGACGCTGATCGCGACCTTGGTGCGAAGGAAAATGGGGGCATGGGCACTGTAGGTAGGGTTGTGGCCAGGGATGACGATGGCATCGACACCACTTCCAGCTCCCTCTCCTCAGGAGCTGCAGCAGCAGCCGTAGCAGAGGAAGATACCGAGGCCAAGCAGCCACCTGCGGAGGAAGCTATTGAAGAAGCGTCGTCGTTGTCCGAACGGTGATGAAGGTCATCCAAGACCGGCTCTTCAATGACTGGGGAATGAAAAGATATTAGGGGACGACCGAAAACTGGGCGAATTCTGCAATCTCTCACCTTCCGACTGTTGTTCTCCATCACTCTCGACTCCGTCGTCGCCGGCCCTCAAGGCCTTCTTCTCCTCTTCCTCTGCGGCTATTACCTCGTCCACAGCAGCCCCTATGGTCGCCGACACTTCCTCCAAGATCACGTCCTCTTGTACTACGTATTCTAATGGCTGTTCTTCTCCCTTCCCCTCGGCCCCTACGACTTCTCTGCGCTCTTTCGAGGCACTGACCTCATCTATCCTGGCCTTCTTTAAACAGGGTGTATCTTCTCTGGATTTCGCTCTCGCGGAAGCCTTGGGAGAAGGCCTCTTGGCAGCTACTCTTCGGGCACTCGCAGATGTGTTAATCAAAGGTTCATCAGAGTCGGTGTCCTTTTGATCCTTGACAAGACTGTCGTTGACAGAAACCTTAGACCTTGAGGAAGAGGCTGCCCTCCTGCTGGATACTGAAGAGGACTTTGAAGGTACTGGAGGAGAGGATGACGAAGAGGATGAGTCTTGGCGGAGTAGAAGGCTACCCACCAGGTCGTCTGAATGACTGGAGAGGTTGTAGTCTTTCTTCAGACCCCAGATGGGTTCGAAGTGTTTAGCCTGAATAAAGGAAAAAGTTCGGTTGACTCGTAGAACTACACCTGTATCCTGTAAATTTCCACAACCTTCCAAGGGTCCATTTTCATGCGTTCCCTCTCGCTATCCTGCTTGTTTCTCTGGATGAACTCAGAAGTGAACTCGCCCTTCGCAAGTTGTTCCCGCCACTCCTGGCAAGCTTTGGCAAAGAACTCGTTGTTCAAGCTGGATTGGCTCAACCTGAGGTAAGAGTTTGCTTCGCTTTATGTGTTTTCCAATGTTTTCGGCATGGCTGAGGCACGCGAGAGTCTAACTAGTCCAGATTCGCACTCGGACGATGCGAACATACTGAAACAGAAAAGTTACCTGGGCGTTTTGGCCTTGGTGTCGCTGACATTGTCAACTTGTGGCAGCAATTGCATCAGCTTGAACTGATAGAGGGGCGGCAGCCTCAAAAACGTCAACTTGTTCAGGAGCGTCCGAAGATTCACCTGGGTCAAAATGGAGTCGGGGCTTTCGAGGTCAATTGTCCCCTCGCGAACCTATGGAAGACCGCAAAACCATGTGTAGTTCTGCACTACGTGTAGAAGACTTGCCAGCACTTGTACCTGTTGCAAAGCTGCAGCTGCAGAGAGCTTTTTGGAGCTGGACTTCTTGGACGAGACTGAATTGCCGGGCTGGGTTTTCAGCTTGGACAAGCTTGGAAATCCCGGAATGGAGGCCAACACATCCTTCATGGAAGGATGCTCGCTCGAAAGCACATCTCGAGGGCAGGGGCGGTAGTTGATCTCGATATCTAGAGAGAGAAAAGAGCATGTAATTGTACTGTCATTGCCCCACGCATGCTGTCTTACCCCCATTGAGCGCAATGCTTGATCTTCTCGTCGACATCGCCCGTTGCGTGGTCGCTGTTGGAACTCCCGCTGCAGAAACTGCCGCGCCACTTGTGCCACCAGATGCGGCCGCCACTGCTGCAGCAGCCAGACTTGTATTCCTCTTCCGCCTCTTGGCCTGCTGCTTGAGTGCACTGACGTGACGCAAACTTCTCTTCGGTCGAAGGTTGTGTCGATGTAAAGTGGTCACCAAAGGCTCTTTCTTGCCGTCCACCGAATCACTGCCAACGCTGGAAACACTTTTTGAAGCTGGAGAAGATACTTTGGACTTAGGCAGCGACTGTTCAGTTCCTTCACTACTCGTCACTGCGGCCGCGGCTGCAGCGGCTGCAGCCGCAGCCTCTCTCTGTCTGCTCTGAGTCCTCGGAGAGATTCGCGGTGATGTCCGTTTGGTTAAGGACGGAGAGGACAACTTTCCGCGGGTCTGTCTGGTTAAGACTGTGCTGGACGAGGTCACTTGTTCCTCTTCTTCCACTTGAACGGCGATCGGCTGGCAAAACGTCTCTTCTTCCTTCTCCGTTGCCTCTCTGCCGACCCCCGACACTATCACGTCTTTTCCCCCTGACGCAGTCGTCACTGTTGCAGGAGCTTCTGATACTTCCACCTCTCCGTCTGCTTCTTTATGTGAGTCAAGCGACGCATTTAGATCTCCGTCGTCAAAAATAACTTCCGCTTGTTCCACGGCCTCTTCAAAGCTCAGTGACGGTTTCACTACTGCTGGAACAGGATTTTCCGGAGAGGAATCCTTGCTCTCGGCTTCGTTCGGTGACTTTACATTAGCACTGTTCGGACTGGCCTCGCCAGTGGAAGAAGTGGAGGAGGCTCTGGTGATGATAGGGTGTCCCTCAGGCAACTGGACGTAGAGAACGTTCTCCTCCCTGCTTCCTCCACCGTTTCCTTCGAGGCCATTATCGCCCCCTTCTATTTCTCCAAGGCCGCGGCTGTAGTCGTCATCTACCGTCGGCACGTCTTCTACGACCTCAATGGTCTGACAGCCGCTCGGGAGGTCTGAATTGAGACCGAACACATCGTCGTGTCCGTAGGCCTTGAAGAACGTCGGGTTGCGACCGGTGGAACCGTTAGTCAGCACCGTCAACAAACGGTCGTCGTCGAGAGTGCTGGGAAGGATGAGACTTACGGTGTGTATGTTCAGCGAGATTGGATAGGTAAGATAGGCCTAACGATTTTGAATGCTTTCTCTACATCGTCAGCTAATGACGGAGAAGGCGCGTTCTTGATCATGAGTACTGCGATTGCCATAGGTTCTAAAATGGGTTCTTACTTTTCGTCGACGTTGGCGCTTGGACTCTCCTTCAAGATCAGCTTCTTGATCTCCGTCACGTGAATGGGGATCTGCGGAATGGACGCCAAAACCTACGCCCAAAAAATCTGATCAGTGGTGGTTCTGATGGGCAATGATTGATTCGAGACTCACCGATTTGGCAGACTCCTTGATGGACCTATTACGCTTTCTGGTTCGGACGCCACTCCTCGATCCGGTGCCCGAAGCGCCTGTGCCGCCGGCGTCCGCCGGCGTCCTTTTCTCCTCCGGTCGTGAAACCTCAACCTGTGCCGCCTCATCGGAAGACTCCGCGGCGCTCTTTTTCGATTCGGTGGCCGCTTTTCCTTCCCCGACGCCGGCCGATCTCACCTCGGTGGTCCCTGGTGTCGGTGAGCTCTCTCTAACTCTCTTGTCCGTCTCCCGGTCCATCTCGGGCGGCCCCTCCTCCGGAGCCTCCGGTCGAGACATGACCTTAACCTTTCTCACTAAGCTTCTTCCAGCATCGTCTTGTCCGTCATCCTTTCGCGCCGTTCTCGGTCTCGGCCCACACTTAGGAGTCGTTGATCGACGAGGACTTCGTCGCGCTCGGCTTGCTCGTCTCCTTTTTCGTTTCTTCTTTCTTCTCTTTTCTCTCACTTTGGGTGAAGAAGCCAGTCGGAGTCGGTTCAGCACCAGCAGGCAGGCGTAGCGAGTAGGCAGCGGAGTGGAGCGCGGCGCACGCCGGCGGCACACGGCGGCAGCCCAGAGACCGCAGGGCTCTTTTCACTCGACGCCGCGGTTGCCACGAGACCGTCAACAACAACCACTTGTCCACGTCCTAGCGCTTTATCTCCGCCAGTGTTAACATTGAGAAGATCAAAGTGTGGAACTTCTAGGCTTTGTCTATTACTGTATTTCCCAAACATTCCTTATTTCCCGCAGCATTTTTTGTGTGTACTATAAACAAAATTTGCGAAAGCACATTTGAAGACAAAGCCTGTACTAGAAGCTCCCTCGCATGACAACCCTGATCAAACACATCCCCTTCAGATCTGCCCACTCCGCCTCAGTTCTCAAAGCCGCCGCCGTCACCGCCCGCTTGGCCGCTGCCATCGTCGTCTTCGCGTCCGTCGGCGCCTGCGCTGCGCTTCGGCCCGTGGAGACGGACGCGTTGGGGGCCGCCGTCTCGGCCGTCGCAGACTGCTGATGGCTTTCGAACCTCCCGTGGAGAGTCCGGCGACGCCCGACATCGATAATGCTGCTTTACTGAAGTGTGAAACAAACTGAAGATTCACTTATCCTCGTAAATGTTTCCCGGTTAAGCTTTCTTAAGGTCAGATATTAAGGCAACTTTTGGATGCCCAAAAAGCGCTCAAAACATTCACTTTGTAGAAGGGAAACTAAAAAGGGGAGGCAGCAGCTGCAGCAGACGAGAAGTGAGAGATAATCTAAGTCTAGCTGACCCTTGAATCATTCAGCGATAAGCGCCGACGAACGGGGTGCCTAATCCCGTCCGCCACTCCTCCAGCCGCAGGATGCCCGCCTACCACTCCTCTTTCCACTCGGCTAAGGTGGACTCGGTCTGCAACGTGGCCCTGCTGCCAATCAAGGTGCTGCCAAAAAAGCTTCCTCGTTATCTTCTTCCCTGACAAATTCATGACTTTCATTCAGTCTTCCACCCCATCTGGATCCCGAGGACCGGTTCAGACGCTACCTCGAACCTCCAAAGAGCCGGACATCATAGACGAAGCGCTCACATACTTCAAGGCCAACGTCTTCTTCAGAACCTACGAGATCAGGCGCGTAGAACTTGCTTGAACAGTCCTCCAGTATGCCTGACCTGACAGACGGTCAGGAGCGAGCTCGAAATCCACATGATGAGCTTACGTCTGCTTTAACGCTGTCATATAGGTCCGAGGCTGATCGCGTGTTGATCTACTTGACCCTGTACATCCAGGACTGCTTAAAAAGGCTTCAGAAGTGTTCGACGAAGAACCAGGGCCTCCAGGAAATGTACTCACTCGCCATTTCCAGGTCCGGCAAGTCCAATGCTTGAGAGCGAGAGTCTAGAGCCATTATCCTCTTTAACCTTCAGATTCGATATTCCGGGGGAGGCCGGCTTCCCTCTGAACGGCGTCTACGCCAAGCCCACGACGCCGGAGCAAGCAGACCTGATGAGGCAATACTTCCTGCAACTCAGGCACGAGACAGGGAACAGGCTGTGTGAGAAGGTGAGTGACTGCAGAGCCGTCATGGTGTCCGACATACACAGTCACTCCGGACTTGCAGGTGTTTGACACGCCAGACGGCAGGCCATCCAAGTGGTGGACCTGCTTTGCTAAGAAGAGGTTCATGGACAAGAGCCTCACAGGCCCGGGAGACCTCTGAGGGTACCTTCGTCCGGACCTATGAGATCACGCGCACAAGTACTACTTCGATCGCTAATATGAGTCTCAAGAGCAATTCTTAGTTGATGCGGGACTCCCCAAAGAATTCTGAGTTGAGTGATCAGTTCATGTGTAGATTGTTACTTTTGCACGCATATGAAACGTTTATTATGAAAGGCAACAATAAAGGGGCTCTCGGACTGCTGGAAGGCTCCAGCATTTGAAAGGGTGGGTGGGTGATCAGTCCGTAGGGCTGCACGGTTTACATCTGTCTCTGCACGTTTCTACTAGTCCAATTTTTAGAGTATGATGAGCACATAGTACGTAATACTATTAAAATGTAACTGAACTGCAGCCACGGACACAAAGGTTTCTAGACACCGCGATAATATCATTGCCAGACCTTCCACAGCAATTTAGTTTTCTATAATATGTTGTACTGGGACTCAACACTGGTCTACTCTTCATGCTACCCTACCTTCACTTTCGACCTCCCCCTAGTCCTTAGCACATTAGCACTCTTTTTTGATAACTTTCGTGGGGGTGAAAGGAGGACTTCGTCGTCTGAGTCTGAGTCTTCTCGAGGCCCGTTTACGATGGATGTCGGTGAGGTATGAGCTTCCTCTGAGGGAGCAGCGTAATCAATCAGTTCCTCGTGGTGCCTCCTCATAGACAACAACTTCAGCGAGAACGAATCCATGGGCAAGGAATCCGGGCCCTTGTGGCCGACCACGGTCACCTGGCGCTTTTTCCTGCTCTTCCTCTTCTTGGACGGAGGAGAAGAGCCTTCTTCTGGCCCAGACGCGAGATTGTGGTTGCTCTCCCGAAGGGGAATGATCTCCACGTTGTATGTGTTGGCCAGCATCAAGGCGGAAAGAAAGTTCCTGCATATCTCCTCTCTGTCTTTGCCTCTGACGGCGTCCGTGAAGCTGACGACGGAGGCTTCGCTACCACACAGAGGCGGAGTTTCCGTTAAGGCTTTTAAGACACCTGTTCCGTAACTATGTATATCAAAGTTACTCCGCTGCTCCACTCGCTCCAAACGGGGCCTAGAAATACAAATATAAAACTTTCCAAATTTTACAGAAAAAAATGCATATGACAAAGTCGACCATGTGAAGAAAGCACGCTCTAGGACATGGATAAGCTTCCTGCGTACCTGATCTTCTCGTGCCAGAGCGAGACTCGCTTGGCCATGTCAGTAGATTCCAGGTACTCTTGTGACTGTTGTACATACGCGACCACGCGCCGCATCACCAAATCCTCGTAGCTGTCGGCATTGGCCTCCAAGTCGTCAGTAACGGCGTTGGTGGCAGCACCATCCCCAAATGTGATGGGGTCGGCGTCGTTTCCGAGGGGATCGTTTTCACCGGTGTCGTCGAAATTCACTCCGCCTTCATACACTTCGAAGCCGTCGTCATCATGGTCGCGTTCAGCACCTGTGAGACAGGAAATTCGATCAGTGTCATGAAGAGGACCAGGAACCTCCTCCAGGAGAGTGCGTCTATCATAAATCCCTCTCTATGCATAAAGACATACAGTCGATCCGTTAGTTTTCACTCTTGTGAGAAGCATTCAGTGCTTCCCGTCAAACATTCACCTACAATCGTGGTCAAGACTATTGGTTTACAGAAATATTTTCAGACATATTTTGATATGGTAGAGAGATGACAGCGTGTGTTGTCTCCTGGCAATCAGAATCAAGAAAGTTATTCTTAGTTGTGAGTAATTTACCATCTTCTTTGGTGCGTCCGGCCGTACGATTTCTCTTGACCACGACTGTATTATTTATGTAGTTATTCTTCAGTCCTACTTACAGCACTAAATAACTCACCTAGATGGTGTTCTGCACCTTCTTCGTCTTGTTCTGACTCTTCAGCTACTCTTCTGCCTTGTTTCCTGTCATTCTCAAGACTCTGCCTTCTCCTCTCCCTGAAATGTCAGTGACAATCAAGACAAAATCGGCCAATGCCAAAGCTATGGCCCTTTACTTTTCTCTCTGTTCCTCCTCCAGAGCATGATCACGAAACTGTGGCGCGATTTCATGTAACTTGACGAACTTCTCGTCTCGCCGGCGGGAGATCTCCTTCATCAGGTACTCTTCGATAGGCACAACCACCTACAAAAAGAACGACGTCAAAAACATCGCTGACATGTCGTAGGTGATGCTCACCTTCACCTGGGTCGAGGAGTCGACTCCTCGCTTCCTCATGTTCTTCCTCCTCCTGTCTTCAGCGGTTGTACGCCAAGTCTTGAACAGGTTGTTGTCTATGTGAAGCTTTTCTTTTAGCTCCTTGGGCGCCCTGCACGTCTTCCCTTTCTTCATCGCCCTCCTGAGTTTGTTCGTGTGGGCCTCGTGCGGCTTCACGGCCTCCCACGGTTCCGCCAGAGGGGCTCTCGGCTCCTCCATTAGTTCTCTAAATCTGTTTCGTCTAGACGTAGCAGGCTTTATACTCTCATTTTCGTCAACTACTGCAGACTTGTCTTTCCCAACGACCAAATTGTTGTCTTCGTCCGTTTCTACGGGGACAGGTGGATCAGCGTCACAGGGCTCGTCCATTTCATCTTCAGGTACTTCCTCTCCACCTGGAGGTTCTCCGGCATTTTGGTGTTGGTCGGCAGTGTTGCAGCGAGGAGGAGAAAAAACGACAGGTTCGTGACCTGGAGGGCAAAATTGTCAAGCGTGCACACCCTTGCTCGTGAATTCGTTTTGTCCTCACCTAGGAGACTAGTTTCGGCTGCCGCTTCAGCCAAAAGTTCCTCCTCACACAGGGACACCGAGTGCTGGGCCAACTCGTCGCTGTCGGCTTCCAAGTCTTCGCCTATAGTTGCCGATGTCATGGAAAACTGGGCGTTGACCCTGAAGTCCTCCTTATGCCCTATCAGGTCCTGAAAGAATCCAATATATTTTTCAACTGGCTGGTCTAAAAACAAATTGTTCCCTACATTGAAAATTCCTCGCGCTGACGCTGACGCTGACCCGGCGGTGGTGCCATAGATGTTGACCCTGACGTGACCCTTTTGATCCCGACTTTCTTTCTCGATTAGCTGTCGGGGAGTCACAGAAATAAAGTTCAAGGCCATTTTCCGGTCCTTGTGCTCCTTGTGAGTATCGTTATTGTCCCCCTTCATGATGGTGTTCCTTGACAGCTCTATGACGATGGCCCGAAAGTCGTTGAAATCGTGGTAAGGCCCCTTGCGATTCTTCTTCGCAGGCTTGTCACCTTGGCAGCCACCTTGGTCTCCCTCAAGTGCCTTCTGGCTGGCCAGCAGGTCTAGCATCTTCAGGACGTTCTGCCAAAGGAACTCCACCTTTTTGGAGTAGACAGAGGCAGTTCCTTGGAGGAGAAGGGCCGCCTCAACAAAGTTCACCTGCAAATTGAGGTCATTTCAAGTTGGAAAGTCATCCACGTCTCCTTCACTTATTCTCACCTTGGCCTCCAAATGTCCCATTCTAGAAAGATCACCCAGCTCCTCGATGTATTCCTCGAGATATCTGGACAGTGGGACTTCCCAATTGGCCGTGAGATCCTTGATCGGTTTCAGCAGCTCGGCGAACCTCTCCTCCTCTGGGTGCTCTGGCTGTGAAGGTCCCAGTCCAGCGTCCCAGTCCGACAGGGGAGCTCGTGACGAGGCTCTCTTGCCTTTGGGCATGACGGCGGGGAGATTTTACACGGGACCGACAACCATGGCTGCGTATTTGGCGGGCTTTTCGGTCAGTGCTCCTGAACGACGGACTTTGAGACTTGCTCAAGGAGATCTTCGGCACTTTCTGGCACCAACGGGACCACGAGAATCTTCCGTCGACGCCACCTTGCCGGCGACCTCGGCGGAGAAGTCCAAGTCCTTGAATTTAGGCAATTGCTTGAGACTGATTCGGTTGAATCAGTTGTTTGCAAGCACATTCGAGCAAAAAAAGGAAGGCTGAGGCAGAGCTCAGGTTCAACTTGGTGTCTGACGGGCCGAACTGGCCGACTACGGCCATGACGCTCCAGCAAACCAAGGCGACGGAGAGGGAGCTGATATAAAAAGAATCTTCGTCGCGTCGAAACTGGAACCACAACAAAACACGAAGTAGCTCGAAGAGAGCGAATGTTAGCGAAATTTGCTGTGGCAAAAAAAAGGAAAATTTGCAATTCAGCAATTTTATGAGATCTCGTTGTCCGTGACTCTTGGCTGGGCGAGAGGTCATAGAGAATAGAGCTGTGTGTGTGTCGCTCTCTTCCCGCCATCTGGCGTAGACGTCGAACATCATGGGAATCATGAGCAGGGGGTGTTTGCACGCCAAAAGCTGTTGCTCCAGTTGTCACAAGAATCTGTGTAAAAAGGTTCCGAGGTCAGATTCTCTGTCGAGGATTAGTCCTCTGAAAACTGGTTGTCTAAAAAAATTGGGCCCTTTGAACTTGGATCCACTGAAACTGAGCCTTTTTGGGGATAGAGGCCTCAGGAGCACCGGTTCGGAGAAGATAAGGCCCTAAGCCAATTCAGTTCTGGAGAACTTGGCCTGGCCCAACAGCACTCAGTTCCGCTTTACATGATTTCCACCTTTTATTTGTTTACGTCCATTTGTTTTGTTTTCTTGTTCTTTATGATATTTTATTGGATGCAACATAACAGCAGAAAGGTCCAACTTCCGGGGGGCTGATCTTCCCGATGACCAATCCCCGGAAAGGTCCAGCTTTCTGCAGACTCATCCCCAGGAGGATCGATCGATCTTCCAAGAACTAAAAATGAACTTTTCTCGTCCAAGTGCTTCCTGTTCAAGGCCAGCGCTTTCCTTTCTGACGCGCCCTTCATCATTGCCATCGAGCAAACCTTGGGATCCTGGTCTCTGATGCACCTTGGAAAGGGATTCAAGTTCAGAAGTCCCGGGCTGTTAACTGTTTGTTTTCTGTCGCACCCAAAAGAACACAAAAAAGGGATCGGAATTGACGCAGAGATTTGGTTCCTTTTTCGCCAACTTTCATGGTCACGCTAGAGTTAAAACAACCCGGGAAAAAACATGACAAGACTGGATGCTTCATCGTAGAAGTGTGGCGAACCGAGAATTTGTCGGGTCGGGTTAGTTGGGCTGACTCGGGCCGTTTTTCTAGCGTTGCCGACAGAGTGTACAAGTTAAAGGAGGGACATGGACGGCAACACAGTGTCCGAAGGCACCTCCCGCACGGCTTGCAAGAAGTTTCTCACTCACGCGCGCGATGGAGCGCAGGACAATGATGTGACGAGAAGGTTTTTATTCTTTTCACTTTCTTTAAAAGCAAAAATCCCAAGTCTAAAATCATGGGGAGTGACTTCGTTTGCTTGTGGAGGTGTGGGGGGGTCGTATGTAC
>JAAUXU010053105.1_pt1 | contig 23315 bp, 29 predicted proteins | sample 7278151 | NCBI WGS metagenome assembly JAAUXU01 (sample SAMN14350113, study PRJNA611818) | marine sediment metagenome | isolation source: surface marine sediment (1.8m) | place: French Polynesia: Moorea | collected 2018-08 | reverse complement strand
GTCACACATGCAGGCAGACTCAGCTGCTCAGTCACACTGCAGCCTAAAGTTATCTATGAAAAGGGGGGCCACCATGATAGCTGACCTTTTGCCACAGAATGCTTGTCTGGGCATCATTCACCTTCTTTTTCCTCTTCTTTTGCTGCTGCACTTTCTGGAACTGCATATCACCTGTTGTGGTGGCTCTCTTGCTCTGCTTGAAAGAAAATAAATGATAAACTGCTTTTTTCTCGTTGGGGAGTCATATTTTTCCTTTTGAAGGGTGTATTTCACTTTTTAAGGGATTGCTGTGCTCTATGTTGCATACAAAATTCTGAAGTAGGGCCACCACAACAGCTGACATCACTGCTTGAGCCAAGGTCTGCACCTGCTCTGCTTGTCGTAGAGACATGTTCTATGTTTTGATGGACCACCACGACAGCTGACATTTCGCCTCAGTTCAACGGCTTCATTCACCTTCTCCCTCCTTTATTTTCTTTGCTCGACCCATGAACTGATGGTCAGCTGCCACATATAGTAAGGAAGTTCTTTTTCCTTTATGCGCTGCCATCGCCACACTGAGAGGAGGAGACAGCGGAGGAAGAGAGTTGCCACACTGTGGGCAGACAATATCAGTTGCTCAAAAATGTCTACAAGGACTTTCAAAAAATAATGCAACATGGCAACCCTGGAGAAGATCAGCCAGTTTCAAAAGTAAGACTAAAAGGGATCCGATCCGGGTGCACATCGCATGGACGACATGGAGTGCATGTGGACTGCGAAGTTCGTGGTGAGCGCGACGCGCATGGTGGGCTATAGCTACGTCAGCTACAGCTACGCCTGGACCTACACCTACGGCTGCCATGCATGTGGATGGCAAGTTTGGGGCCGATCGGTTCAGAGGTGGGAGATGCAAACAGACACCGACATAACGCGCACATGCGCACGCGCACATTTAAACTCATATACAAACTTGCAATCGAAAATGAAACTCAACAATTCCAAGTCTGTTGCAAACGCTGGACGTAACAGCACCCTGTTCTTCACCAATTTTTGCGACTATTTTCGGTTGGAAAAGAATTGACTTTAAGCAGCGATCTCTTCTCAAAATACTCGTCTTTCAGCTGGAATCTGTTGCCACCAGAATTGTCCGGAACTTTTGAGGACTTTCGGAACGACCTTTTCCGTTCCATTTGGCATCCTCACAAAAGAACTGGGTTCCGTTCCGGAAATATTGTCGGAACGGTGGAACTTTTGGTTCCACCGTTCCGTTCTTGCACAACACCGGTAATTTCGCCGAGGTGGAAATCATGAAGCGTCCAAACTTTCAGCACGTGTCCACAGTGGAAAGTAGTTACATGGAGGGAGGGGAGAGAGAACACAGTTATTACCGGACTGCCCTGCTCATATGTGCGGTGATTGCACGGTAGCGAGTTGAGCGTGCTCTTTTTCGCCACGTTAATCCGCACATCGCTGCCTCGTCCTCGTCCTGGGCCCCGTTCCACATGGGACTGCTGGGCTGGGTGGGCAGTGCGCTGCAGCAGCGGTAGCACGACACTTTCAGCCGGGTTGTCCTACGACGGGGCAGACTTGGCACCTTCAGCAATATATGGGTGCGTACTTGATTCACTTACAAGCAGCCAAATGAGGCTAATTAGGTTCTACCATGCAGACAATGACCCCTCATTTATTGCCATGTGCGCCGTGCAATTTGCGAATTGAGGGAGGGAGGGAAAGTGGGTGTGCAGAAATGCCAAGCAACTCAAAGGAGAAAAACAGGACGAACTCGTCTGTCTCTCTCTCCGCGCACCCCTCGGCCCGGTCGCGTGACAACGACGTGGCCTAATTGAAGGTAGAGCAGGAGGTGGACTTCTTCTTCCCACTGGGGACACCTTGAAGTGACACCAAAAAGAAAAAAAAAGAAAAATAACAAGGGACAGAATCTGAAATGGTTGATCACAACGTGTCCTACCTCACTTGGCTTTGACTGTGTCTGAAGTCAAGAAAGATGGAGGGCGACACATGAAGTCAGTTGGAGTATCAGTAGAGCGCGGAGTACAAGACCAGTGAGGATGGCAAAGGGGCAGAAGACGGCTTCACTTAGGGGAGTCAAATATTCAAGTCAACCTGACTCTTGCTAAGCCAACCTAACCGAGGCTGTGATGGGAATGAACACGTTCACGGGAGGCCGGGTTACTCCTGATTGGGATGAACGTTTCACCCGATTGAAACCCTTTGCCGACGTCCTGTGCACCTCTGCCAGCAAGTCTGAGGTGTGCGAAAACTTAAATCGTTCAAGTCGAGTTCCACCGTAGCTACAATTAACTCCATATAACATAAGCAATTCAGTCAAGCTGACACAGGACTCAGCTGATCCTTGATGCGCACACGCAATGTCCTGTCCCAAGTGCACAAAAAAAACAAGCTGGAGGTGCTTTTCCTTACACTCTTTCCCAATCAGGATCATGGTCCCTACACTGAAGAAGATCTCTGTCTGCTGCCCCTGGAATCGGTGTGGAGTGTTCCAGCCCATCAAAGGCCAATTGCCGCCGGGAGCCAGATGAAAAAGACCCATTTGACATCGCCTGACTAACTCATCTAAGGCACTCTGGGGACGGAGGGGAGGAAGAGAATGCTGCAATGGAAAAAAGAGAGCTTTGAGATTTAATCAAGAGGGACTTTCTCACTTACGACTACAGTGTGAGTCGCAAAAAAGGCAGGCAGACGGACAGACGTCTGGTGAGAGGAGAAAGTGGGCTGGACAGAGAGCGGAGAGGATGACCGATTCTTTATATTCTGCTCACACTGCGCGTGCGCTGCATGGATGTGCTGACAAATCCACCATGATGTAAGTCACACACCGTGAACGTTAAGGTGCCTTACACACACTTTGGCCGTGGAGTCGGACTTGTTCAAGAAAAGGGCTTAACTTCCAACAGTGGACAGACAGTAGAGACTGCGTATTCAACTCGTATGACCAATCAAGGCACCACTTCTTGCCTTCAAGTGTGCTTTAAAAGCACTGTTTTTAAACAGTGATTGTTCATACGTTTGAAACTGGGTTCCGGGACCTCAAGTGATGCCGCTATTATAGGCGTGGAAACGCAGTTAAAGGCATGACAAACAAATCGAGATGAAAGTAGAGACTCAAAATGCATTCTTGTGATCTATTTTAAACGATTTACGTATTAGTTACATGACATTTTTAAATGCCTTATTGCAACCTCTCATTTCAGCGTTACGTAAGCTTTTGAAGGGCAATTGATTGACTTGTTATTGCAACCTCGTTGATGTCGAGGCATTTTTCAATGTTGTTTTATTTACTCGAATTCAGCTATATGATGACACAGTGCTTTTACTCCCAACTGTGTTCTGGACCTTGCAGCCAAAACCCAATTAGCTTTCACTTGATTCCAGTGTTGGTGAATGAAGTGTCGCAGTACCTCTGCTATTGGATATTTTCTACTTTTACTTCGGCATTCCTAGATTTTCCTGCAAATGAACCATGGCAGACACATCTTTTGTCTCCAAGGGCATCCGAACAGGCAGAACTACGCTGCCGCTCTAACTTAATGATCGCTTGGAAGTGGCCATTGACGTTGGGATGGCCCCGCACTTCCTGGCTGACATGGCAAGACCAGGCAGATTGTTGGCAGTAGCCTTCCTGAATCCGGCCCATAAGGCTCATGGGCCGGCAAAACGGTATCGCGCACAATATCGCGATACATTTTGAGATATCGCGATATTCAATGTCGATATGATCTTATTACCTAGATCTAGGTATCTTGGTACTACACGTGAGGGCGAAAAGAGAAATGAAGGAAGGAGGAAATCTTTCAAGAACAATGCTGTCATGAACTGTACGTGGGAGTTCCTACGAATATGCTTAAACCTCAAAACAAAATTACGTATTCATACGTAACTTCTTACAGGGTATGAATAATTTCAAACCTACACTTGCGGACATTTTGGTCCTGAACGGATCAACGTCCAAAAATCTATATTTGCGGTTTGTGACTGTTTTTGCACTTGTTGGTTTCGTTTTAGTCAGCTAAATTGAAAACTGCAAAGACAGATCACGTCAAGTGTCTCAGTTCTAGTGGATGTGATTAGGGATAGTTGAGATTGCAACTTAGGGAAGCTCAAGCAGCTGAGTCGAGTAGGAAGGAAATACTCAAGCAGGTACTCAAGTGCAACAGTAGTCAAGGGAGGGGGGGGGGTGTTACTCAAGTACCCCCTCAAAAAAATTCTATTTATTCCAGTGCCAATTTTTTGCACGAAAACTGAACAACCATTATGACAATCATGATTGCAATAACTAAAATAGGATTTGAGCATGTGCAGTTGGGAGAAGTAGTTGATTTTGTCACAGACAGCTGAGGCTACCAAATCAGCGTCAGCCGATCTTATGCAGTGCAGTGACAATGACAGTATAAGCAGTCTGCGACAATATCAACTGCTCCTTATCGCGTGCTTGTAATGTGCTAGACTCAGGCACTTCGGAGAAGTACCCAGGTATTGAGTGAGAGAAAAGGAGTGGTGTACCCGAAAATGGAGTTCGAGCGCGATCACCTCTTGGCCTGAATATTTTCAGGCCTAAATGTGTGTGCTCCAGTCTGTGCCTGTTTGCTTGAATCGCTGTTTTACGTGCTAAGAAGAGTTGGCAAAAGGGCGACTGAACTCGATTTTGTCAAGCGTCTCATGTTGTGAAGAGCCCATTTGTTCAACATTTGGTGCAACCGGGATGATGGTTGTTCGAATTCCAGAATGAGGATGGGTGAAAGAAGCATTTGCTTCTCTTGGAGCAAGGGTGTAAAAATGGGATTCTGAACTTTTCATCCTAAATCTAGGACAGCTGTTTGGGGGGAACAAAAGAAAAGCTGCCAGTGAGACTTGCAAATCACTCCTCGCAGCAACAAAAAAACTCGACAAGCAGGACAAAAGTTCCAAAAAAATAGACAAGTGGATTTGAAACCAGAGTGTAAAGAATGATCAGGAAAAAAGTATCCTTTTCAATGATTCAGACTGCCATTTTACGCCAGCTCATTGGTGTCAACATGGACCTGGCAGGATTGATCTTTACATGCACGCTTGACAATCGATTACAGTCTGGTGTCAGAACCAGGGGTAGAGATATTATTTCTATGCGGACGTTATACAACGCTAGAAAAAATCTAGTAATCAGTACCGAAGAAGAGTTTCGTGTTTTTTAGCTCATTTTTTTTTTGCAAATGTAGCAGTTGGATAGATGTTTTTTAAAAATCAAATCAATCTGTTAAACAGTTAGAATAAGTTCTGGAACGCCGTTGGAGGAGAAGCCAGACGAGCATCTGGAAGTCTGTCTGGGAAGCCTGGAAAGTTTGTCTATTTTTCTGTCCGTCTGTCTGCCTGTCTGCCTGTCTGTCTGCCTGCCTGCCTTCCTATTGGCTTTTCTATAGAACAATTGATAACTTTTATGCAATTTCTTTTTAATCTTTCGGGGTCTCAAGTTGCGAGAAACCACCTTTGGTCGCCAGTGACAGAGTCACTGACTGCTACAGCGACTGATCGAAAATCGAAAGTTATCTCTGGTCACGGCAAAGCATTCAAAGCAAAAATTTTGACGAAGAAAATGTTTGCCAGAGGGAAAAAAATCCTTGCCAAAAGAGGCGGCCACTTTGAGAGCATGAACTGGCCAAAGAACCTCTCCTTGACTGACGTGCTTGGCAATGACAGCGACCAGTGCAGGTTGCGGGACTGACAGAGACTCAAAGTGGTGCTGAAGTTATCAAGTGCGCCGTGTCTGTCTGTCTGTCTACTTGTCCGTCCATCTGTCTTTTTTTCCATTGTATTTGTCTGTTTGTAACCGGGAAGTTACCTGACTCAAAGTTAACACACTCCTGAGGTCCAACTTTGAGCGTCCCTGCGTCATCACTCATTTCGAGTTGCCACATTTCCTCCAGCTCACGACTTTCTTCCCTTAGGTGGCACAGAAGTGTGTTTGAAGGCCTAAAAAGGCAACTTCCCCCCCCCCGTGGTGTGACCGCAGGTACGCATCTTCCCCCCTCTCCAGAGACGCGTCACCTTTCCGCACGCGTGCGGAGGTCCCATTGTTGTCGATGCCTGTGGGAGTTATTGTTGAGCGCGTATGTATGGGGCGAGGAGGCCAAGAAGGCATTCCGCCTGACGCCGTCGCAATATGTGAGTATGGACTCGGTGTCTGTTTGTACCTGTATCGGTTTCCAATGTTTTATCGGCACCACCACCTCTCTCTCCTACCCCATCTTGTCTCTTTTCTACATATTGTCGACGATCCATCCTCGTCTGGCAGCAGAAATCATTAGGAAGAAGAAGCTCTTTCTTTCTTCTCGGTCTTTTCTTCGAAATTGGACTGACTTTGGTAGTGTCCATTTTAAAATATATTGACGTCCGCCCTTTTTTCTGGAAGAGCACGCTATTCTGCACGTAGTTCACGCAGAAGACAGCAAAAAACGCCATCAAGTCCATCTGATAACGGCCGTCTGGTCGTCTCCAATGGCTTCATGAATCTCAGCAACGCCATGGACGGAGGCACGTAAGAGCGCGCCAGCCCATTCTGCTTCGTTTCCATTTATCCAGACGTTTGGCTTTCCTCTCTCTCTCTTTCTGCAATTGTCCAAGTATTGCCCACTCAAGTCTTTCCATTCTCGTCTGCCTCATGGCTAAAATGGGCATGCTCATTCTTGAAATTGTTATGCCCACGTAGTGCCACACACAACAGATATTGGGGGGGGGGGAGAATGAATGGGACGTGAAGAATCACGCACTCACGGCGAGAGCCACGCACGCCAAGGCGATATGAGGCACGAACTCTCTGCAGCATTCCTCTTCTTCTGCGCCGTGATCGTCGAAACGTATCGATGTCGCCACATCCGCCAGGCTGACGCCAGGCTGACGCCAGGCAGACGCCAGGGACGCCCCAAGCCGGTTGCCAACGAGAACAAGAAGGCGTTCCACGCTGTCCCATTTCACGCAAAGGGTCTCGCTGTCCCCCTACCCCTCCGTGACGACCCTGCAGCCACGGAAATACGCCCTTCTTATTTTGTGTGTACACTCATGAGTATGAGCATTCCCCATGTAAATGGACGTATTCAATTCCTTTCTCGCAATGTTCCGCGCCATTTGCTGTCATATAACAGCGTGCTTCGGTGTGCCAAGGAAGGGGGGGGGGTAGAGGGGGGCTACCCGACAAATGCTCACATTCAAGAGGGTGGAAGGAGCGAGAGAGAAAAAATCTGTATGGAAGAAGAAGCCATACGAGAGAGAGACTCACGCGATCCCAAGGCGGAGATTGGCTCTCCAGGGCTCTTCTCTTCGCGCCCTACATTTTTGGACTTGAACAGATTGAGGCTCCGGGCTCAACAGCATCGGCGAGAGACACCCCAGAGCGCGCCACCACCCTCGCAGGCACCGGTGGGTGGCTTGCAGGTAGGTGAGAGTCATCCCCTTCTCGCACTCCTACGGGGCCCAGGACGGTTGCCACTGGCACACGCTGCGGATCCCAGTGTCTGGTCCTTGAGAGTCAAGGAGTCTCCGTCCTGGCACGCTCGGTTGCTTTTGAGGCAGCCCAGAGGGATTTCGCGTAATTTCCGGAAAATGATTCCATCAAAAAAAAGGGGGAAGGCGAGCGGATTTTTCTCTCTGAAGCCAAAGTTTTGGCAGTTCTCTTTGTCAGAGCTAATTTGGCTGGAAATTGCCTCTGAGCGAGCGAGCGAGCGGGCGGGAGAGCGGGAGAGCGAGCGAAGTATACAAACTTTTATAGAAAAAAATATTCATAATCGCCATTATTCGCAGTCGGCCACGGGTTAAAAAAAATTTCCCTTTGAACGTACGTAGGCCAAAGGAAAAGCCACAGAGAGAAAAAATTGTTTCAAGGACAGGAAGATTCATGTCACATAAAACTGTAATGACTCCCATTTCTGTCACTGCAAAGTCTTCACTTCGAAAGTTTGAAAGTTTCTATTTTTTGGGCGAGAACGCGCGTTCTTTTCGCTACTTTCTTTCTCTCTCTCTCTCTCTCTCTCTGAACGGGCAATTGCTCGGCCATTTCCCGTTGGAAGAAGGAGGAAAGAGAGAGAGAGAGAAAAGCTCCGTTCGGTCGCTGTTTCCCCGGGTGTCCCCAACCCCTCAGTCAGGCCTCAATTGCCGAGGTGTGAAAATATCTTCTTGTGCTCCACAAATCAATCGCTTTCACCAGGTAAACGAGACCCAGCAGAGAATTGCTGCCAAAACACAGGACAAAATTGGGGGAGAAAGAAGATTCTCCGGCCAAAGTTTCTCATTCTTCGTGCCAGGTGAGTGACAAGGGAGGAGTGAAGAAAGTTTGCTTTGTTGCTCCAAGTCAAAGGCTTGCGAAACGGTCGTTTAACCATACATTAATTGTGATCGAGTGAGCACCTCTTTAGTACAACTGGGTGTGTGCAACGCGCTGGGGTCGCTGTACCGGGTGCTGCAGCCCATGCGAGCAGGTCTGGCTGTGCCTCAGCTGCAGTGACGCTTGGTAAGCAAATCACCCTGGTCCGCTCAGCTGTGTGCCAGGCCAAAGTGTGCCAAAGAAGCCAATCATCCTCTCAGTGTACTCAGCACCACATGGTTCAAATGGCTCAACAGTGGCAATGTTTGGAGCTGTCACTCCGCATGTGGTGCCACCTGCTTCGTCCCCCGCTAAGAGAGACCTGGACTGGAAGATGGCCCAAAGTCCTTTGGCCCAAAGTCCCACCCCTTCAGACACTGCCAATCCCGAGTCCTGGAGCACCCACGCACTGGCTGGCGTGCCATTTTGCTGTGCCTAGTCAAATGTTGGTGTCAATCTAGTACCAACTCGGACTGGTGACCGTATGAATCCGGGTGTCCCAGACACAGAAGCCTCTCTCCGTGGATGCATCTCGCCATGGCACGGCGACAAGTGACAGCGGAGCTCTCTGTACCTTTTGGCGTTTCGGTGCGACCCAACGTCTCTGAATTTCGAGCCCACAACGGTGCGCTTTTTGATCTGATCGATTTTGCTGCAGCACCCGGTACAGAGTGCAGCTCCGGCAGGTCAGGCAGACAGGGTGACCCGCGACAGGACGGGTCGGGGCAAGATCGTTGTGACGCAGGGTGCTTGTGGCCTTTTTTTTTGTTCACACTGTAGCAAAGCATCGTCCTTCGTGCACGTGTTGCACACAACAGCGAATGCCTCTTATAAGGAGGTGTCGGTGACGAAGTGCAAAAGCTGCGCAGTTGACGCAGAATTCTACCACTGAGGAGGACAGTGAAGTCTGGATAACAGGCCGAAGCTGGCAGATTTCTCAACTTCACTGCAATTTTTTGAGTGACTGTGCAGAGCTGAGCTTACAGAGGGGTTTGTGGTTTCAACCTTCAGTACTACAGAGCGGCTCCGCACACTCTCTTGACACTTACAGGGGTCACCTAATACTGTAAGCATGGAGTACTAGAAAACACAAAATGTGATCACTGTGGAAGTGCATAACAAAGATCAATCCATTAAGTGAATGCCATTTTTGCAACCTGGTTCAGCGTTCATTTTTCAGCACATGCTGAACTTTTAAATGCCATGTGAGGGGCGCGCCTACGTAGAACTGCCACGTCTTCCCCTGAACTCACGTGTGTGTACTCGGCGGAGGAGGAGAGGGGGCGATTGCCGACGTCGCTCCGGCTCCTCCACTACCTCGGGCTGCACATAATAAATGTGCAAAAACAGTCTCTCTTCCGGGAATTGGAGTGCCTCGCATGCCTAACAACGGTGCGCAGTTTGCCTTTTGCTTCCCAAGATACTGACGGAGGAGGGAGGGAAAATAAGTGCTTCATAACGCCTCCAGAATGTCTAACTATGGAAGTGGCGACTGAGTTTGCTTTCCCAAATGAAATGCGCAAATCTGTGAAAAAAATGGGCCGCAGCAAAGCGTTCTTCTTCTTCCTCGTCTGTCTCTCCGGGGAGTAAACAACCACTTTGCTCTGGCGTTGACAGCAGAAGAAGAAAAAGTCCCCTCACTTCACAGACACCTGTGTTTTGGAGGGGGATGGTTTCTTTGACTTTCTATCCCTTTCTTTCCGGGAAGAAGCCCACAACACAACGGTTTTTGCTTTCCACCTTGATCTGCTTGATCTGCGGCAGGGTCAGACTGCGCTGGCAAAACACAACTGATAGATACTCCCGCTCGGCAATTAGTGCAAAAACCTCGATCCTGGCGACTTTTCATTTTGTCAAGGACCGCGTCAGGGTGTGGATTTTGGGCAAGATTGTCGTGCTGATTGACTGACCCGGTGCCAAAATCAAACCCGAACACAGTACTCATCACGTTTTGTCAAGTGGACTTTCACTGCTCACAGAAAAAGTACTCACATTACAAGTTCACCAGTACTTTTCAAAAGACATTCCGAAGTTCCCAAAAAGTGCCAGAATGTAGCAAAATTTTGATAAGAGTCGACAGCTTTTCAAACGAGGCTTGACAAGACTTTAAGGTGACGCCCCAAAATCTCATTGCTTTCTTCACTTGTCAGAATTTTTGCGGGAAAATTGCCAAACTGATGTCTCCAGGTGTGGTGATTGCCGAAATATTGGCTGTACATTGCTTGCCTGGTGCCTGAACTGCAAGGACTGGTACGGCAGTACTCTAAGACCCTGGTCTGCGGTCACCCTGTCTCTCCACACCACATTCTGCCCTGTCTGTTAATAAGATGCAGGCCGTACAAGTGCTGCTGCTGTCGTTATTGTTCCGGCTGCTGCCTGCTCGACTCCACCGGACACTTTGCCGCTCGCCTCCGACCAGATGTTGTGAGATGCGTGAGGTCGGTTGCGCCGCCTCCATCGGCGAGGACGTCTCGTAGAACTCGGTCGACGTCTCCGCTCTCAGGGTGTCTCGGCAGGCGGCGGACAAAAACTTGTGCGAGGCGAAGACGCGGGCGAAATTTGCGAGGTTAATTGAGAGCAGGTTCGAGGGAGGCGACTTCATTTTGCACTCACTCTCAACAATAGCAAACATTATTTGTTGACGTACACGCACACAGAAAGCCAGGAAACACAGATTGTGTATTTGTCCGGCTTTGTGGCCCTCATTCCTCCTGCCGACCCCGATAATTAGGTGCACCGAAACAGTTCTTTCATGCGCTTGAACATTCAGCACTGCGATCGGGACCCCCCAAATCTAACTGTCAGATACCCGATTATAATCCCCGCAGGTGGGTGAAAAGTCTGGCTGGGGGGATTCTTCTCCTTCCCCCTCCTTGGTTTCGGCCTCCCTTCTCACATTTCCGAAACCAGCAATTTCATAAACTTTTTCATCCTCTTCCCCCTCCCTCCCTCCCTCCCCCCCCCCCCGTCCGGGCCGTCGCCGCCTTCGCCCCCGCGGTCACCGTCGTCGTCGTCGTCGTCGTCGTCGCCGCCACCGCCGCCACCACGAAACTTGGCCACAACAAAAATCCCAGAGAACTGAACTTATTTCGAGAGAGTTTGTGAACCTGCGAGAAAGAGCCTCACAGGAAATATTGCGGGTGTTAAAGGAGAACATTTAACTTCATAAGGAAGTTGTGGGGAGAGGGGGACGACGACGACGACGCCGACGACGACGAGGAGGAGGAGGAGGAGGAGGAGGAGGAGGAGGAGAAGGTCGAAGACGACGACGAGGACGAGGAGGAGTTTAAGGACTATGAGAGGCCACAGCCTCTTCTTTCCCTTAAAAGCTGGGACCTTCTCTCTTTCTCTCACACACAGGCCAGAAAATTGATCATACGTGTCAGCCAGGAGAAAAGCGGAGAGATTAAAGCACACAGTAGAGAGAAGAGTTAAGAAAAGGTTGAGCACGCCAACAGACGCTGCGTGGACGCCTCCTCAGGGCCTGAAAAAGAACCCGGAGGGATCATTGGCACTGGAACTTGTATCACAGTAGGAATGCATGAAACAGAAAATGCTCCCACTCTCTCCGGACCGCAGCATCAGGGTGAAAGCATGAATAAATGAATGGTGTTAGCAAGTTGGGCGCGCAGCAGCTCCGGCAGACGATTGCACGTGTGACGTGGAGTACGCGGTTTGTGTCTGGCAGAGCAGCTTCAAGCAATCTCACTGTGTGGCATAAATCAGCGGTTTGTCTGGCGAAGGACAAAAAAGAAGACCCATTCATTATTTACCCACCTTCGTTTCTCCCAGGCATCTTTTCCACCCATTAAACTTGCATGTTTTTTTGTTGTCAGACCACAAGTTGCTCTCGGCCACGTTCTTGTGTCAGACGAGCGGCAAGACATCCACCAAGTTTTCCTGCACCACCCTATTGGAGGTGAGGGCCTCAAGGGAGGGAAGGAGGAGACGAAGGGGACGGGGTAGGAGTAGCAGAAGACGAAGCAGAAGCGCAAGGAGAAGCAGAAGAAGAACGTGGAGAATCGACCGCACGGTTCGTACCAAAAAGTTTTAATCTGCCATTTGCGGAAATACTCACGTACGGTGAGAAAAAGTGAAGGAGGCACTGGTTTGGGCCTCAATGAATTCAGAAGGCCTAGCTGGAATTTGTGTAGTGGTAGCGGAATTTAGGTCACTTTTTCTCGTTCCTTTTTCCTTTTTTTGCGCTTGTCTGCTGGTACACCAATTTAGGAATGCACGCCATTCGAGACGTATGAGAAGACGTTAGGGCCGGGTTGATGTGGGCGGACTTTGGGGCCACGACGCAGTCGACGCAGGCTGGTCCTATAGGAAGACCCCACCAAGTCGTGCCTGATGTCACGTTAGCGGGACGGGAGCTGCAAGGGCGTGAAGAGGTCACGCCGAGTGGGAGTGGCCGACAGTGGCGGAACAATGGGTGCAAGGAACCGGCTGCGTGAAATGACAAAGACGTCAACCATCTGTTCTTGGCTTTCCTGTATTTTTTCATATTCGTTGTATATTTAAATTAACATGTCTGCCATTAGCCGCTCGCGACTTAATTAAAAGATTGAACAAAACGTGTGCGTGTGTATGGAGTTGCAGGCAGGCAAAGAGAGAGCGGAAATGAACGTCGTCGTCGTCGTCGCCGTCGTCGTCGTGGTCTAGCCCCCCCCCCTCCCCTTTTGAGGCTTGAGTGGGCGAGCGGACCTGAGTCCTTGTCGGCTCCCGTCCTGGGCCCGTCAAGGTCCTCCTCCCTCTAAGCCTTCACCGCCAGTGATGACAGCGCATCCACCACATTTAGATGCTTATCGAGGAGAGGAGAGGGTTTCGTTCTTTTGTCATTCACGGACACGCACACAATGCGCGTCATTCGCGTGTGCGTGCGTGCGTGCGCGAGTGATGTTGGACCGTTAATAAAGGACTTTTTCAATATTTGTTTGTGTTTTTAGAAAGAAAAACAAAGCCCCAACAATTGGAAAAGCTCTCCAGAGTTGTGAGCGTCATCGCAAACGCCTCTAGATCTGTCTGATGGAGAAAGTAGCGAAGTTTGCAATGCCAAAAGCTTCAATTAGATAAGTATACGAGCAATAAGCAATAACAATTATTGTGAGCAAAAAAATAGCAGTCTACAATTGCTGTCACTCCATCCCAACGAGTTGGAGTTCAAACTTTGTGTCAAATTGGCAGTCTTCAGGGGGGAGAAAAAGCAGCAAATCGATCCTTCATTAATAATATTTGTTGTCACAGTCACGGTCGACGGACTCGACTCCGCCATATCTATTATCAGTCCCCGGGCCTGCCTCAGGGCCTGCCTCAGGGCCTGCCTCAGGGCCTGCCCTTGCCGCTCACGTGAGTGGTCGCGTCCTACCCGTCCGTGCGCCTCACGCGCTCGTTGCGCTCGTTGCTCGTTCGTTGACTGCAGCTAATGCGTCCAGGGTCAACGCGTCTTCTTTGTCAATGGCAGCCCTAATCAGGCAAGCATAAGTGGGTCAAGATTCCGGAAGTCCCATCCTTCCTTCCGTCCAATTTCCGCTCATAATGCTACTTATGAACGACCAGAAGAAGGATAAGAAAGATCATCCGTTTTTGTGCTTCATCAGCAGAGAAAACTGCAAGAGAATCGAAGATTTTCATCTGCCTCCTCCTGGCCCCGGTTGCGACCAAGGAGGGCCCCGGACTCCCCCTCATTAGCAGCGGGGATTCAATTTTTCGCTACGCGCTTGCTTTTGGCGCTTTCCCTCGTTAAAAAGTTGGCACCGACATGCGGAAGGGGATCGGGGCGCCGTCCTTCCCGTCCTCGCATGCATATGAGTGTGTGCTCACGCTCGCACTTTTCTCTTCCCAAGCAGAGTTGGGATGAAAACTTGGCTCGACACCGGCGGCGCACTCGTTCACGCAGGTGTCGCCGTCGTCGAAGTGCTGCTCCCAGGCGGGGCCGAAGGCCGCGCACATGTGGCGGAAAGAAATGGTGAGGGAGAGGAAAGCAAAAATTGCAAACGCGCCCTCACCATAACTTGTGTACCGGCGTCCCAATTGTTTGTCTCTTGTCTGGTGGAGTCCCCTGCGCAGACGCGCGCAGACGCGCGCACGCACGCCTTGCATGCAAATGAGGAGGCCGTCATAAGGGTTGCGTTGACTTCTTTATTTCTCCGACGCTTCTCCTCAAACCTCGAGCAGGGGGCAAAACGCAGCTCTGTGCAAAAAAACCTCCACAGCCTCCAATCAAGTTCATCGAGGATTCAGGAAAGCTTTTCAGGAGTAAAATTTCCCGGCTTCGTCTTATGTGTACGCCCTTTAATGCGACGTCCTGTATTATTCAGGGCTTTGGTTTTAGAGCCAAGCATGACAATCGTTGACAGCCTTCGAGGTCCAGCCAAGTTTTTTTCTCAACCCAACCCCTTCTTTTTTCCATGAAAAAACGTACGAAATCATGCGAGCACAGACGAAAAGCACACAAGGCCGAGGCCCTAATATAGGAGCATATGGAAATGCTTCGTTTCCTGACTCGGCTGAATGATGAAGAAGCATTGGCTCAGCCCTCAATGCTGCAAAGGCAGGAGGAAATGTTGTTATTAAGTTGCACCGGCAAAGTCACCAGAGATTTGTCACGCTGGCGCCTCTTTCTTCAAATAAAGGGTTTAGCCTTTCGTGACATCACTTTCAATAAAAACGTCCTCCCCCGCTAGAGCCGGCCGATCGAGGCCGGCCGATCGAGGCCGGCCGAGGCCGGTAGGAAGACTGAGGTTCATTTTTATCGGATATTAGGTGTCACTTTCATCAGGAGGGAGGACGAAAAAACATCCAGACTTCTAGGACTTTGGTAAGGGGCTACGAGAGAGAGAGAGAGAGAAGCTGGAGCACTTTGAAATTTTTACAAAGTGGATTTTCATAGATGCCCAAAGCTCGGGCGGACGTGAATGCATCAAGCAGTCAAAAAAGCCTCCCAAAGTCAATGAGAAAATGTGTTTCTTTTCCCCGCGTACACGTTTTATCCTCCTCATTTTTTTTTTGTTCCACTGAAGCATCCAAGATTTGTTAAGAGAAATGAGCCATCTTTGCCAAACAGCGTTTGAGTGCCCGAAAAGTCGTGCTCAAAATTCAGATGGGCCAGTTTGGCCGGTTCGGCGGCGGAGCCATAAAAAGTGATTTGGAGAGCGATTTTTTCCCCCGGCGTCTTTTTTTTTCTTTTCCCTCTCTTCCCCCGCCAAATATTTGCGCCTGTTATTTATCGGTGGTATTTGAGAAAGTCTCCTTTTCCTGAGAAACGAGGAGGAAGAAAGAGAAATTTCGCGGAGCCCCCGAGAGCGAGAAAGGGGTGAAACAGCACAAAATCGTAAAATTTTTTGACAGCTGCTGTCTCAGTTCCGGCTTTGATGAGCTCTGCCAGAGTTCGACGAAGATAAAGACGAGGAAAAACCATTTCACGCTCCAGAATTTCTCACTGAAGGAGACGACGACGACGACGACGACGACGACGACGACGACGACGACGACGACGAAGAAGAAGAAGAAGAAGAAGAAGAAGAAGAAGATGATGACGACGACGACGACGACGACGAAGATGACTTCCGTGCCAATATGAAGTGTAGCAGGCATGAAGCAGTTTCTTCAGAGACAGAAAAGCGCCCAAGACTTTGACGCATGACTTTCATCACCTTAATTCTCTGGGCCTTCTTCTTTTCGGGGGGCAAAGTTTTTTTCTTCTCGTGTAAAAGCTCTAAGGAGACCCAGTTGCCAGTGGACGACGACGACGGCGACGACGACACTGGCGTTGAACGTCCAATTCCCGATAACAACGTTTTCTTCAGCAATTGCTTCCCTTTATATTTATTTCTCCTACTTGCCAGGCGGGGAGGGAAAAGATGAATAGGCCCATAGGCCCAGCGCGCTCAGAACCATTTTTCTTCCTCACTCTCTCTCATTCTGCTAAAATCCGTCACGCCTACTAAAACATCAGTCAAGCCTTGTCTCATTGTTCATAGGGAGGGTGGGACTGGGGCGAGGGGGGACGTTTTATACGCAGGGCTTTTTATCTAACGCAAGGAGACAATTTCAGAGTGAGACAATCGAACTTTCGACGGTGCCAACAAAAGTTGACCAAATTTTCGCCCGAAGGAAGACTTTTCTGTCTATCTCGAAAGCGCTGTGAGGGGAGGGGGAGAGAAAGAATGGACTTTTCCAGGTAGGACATTTTCAAGACAAAATAGCTGATTTTTCCACTAAGAGAGCAAAGGCAGCAAAAAATGTTATATGAACAGGCTTTAAAAGGCGTCACGCGAGCTTCAAGTTTATCAGAGGCCTGCGAACAAGCTCTTCTAGCCTGTAGAACGACGACAACGGCGACGGCGACGATTTCTTATTCATGGTGACTGTGAAGAAGTGGTAACAGAGAGGGAGATCCAGCCATTTCAGCCATTTCTCATTTTCTGGAGATCACCCGCGTGACAGCAGTTGCCGGGAAGGAAGGTGTCTGATCTGAAATCCCAGAAAAAATCTCTCGTCAAGAAAAAGAGGAAATGTCGACTTTGCCGAGAGAGAGAAGAACATCCCCCTGCCTTCTCGTCTTCAGGTGGCTGCAGAATTAAAACTTTAGCACGAGAAGCAGCAAAGACTCAATTTAGACAAAGATCAGGTGAACAAGGCCAGTTGAAGGCTCGTAAAAAAGTTTGCTGGCCTTTTTGGCCCTTCTCTGGCTTGCACTGGAGCTAAGGACTGTTGACAACGTCGGAGCTCTGGCATCAGAAGGAACACGCACTGCACCAGCAACAAGGGACGTGGACGTTGTCAGTGCAGAACGGCGGACACAGGTGCGTGAAGTGTGCAAAGATGGAGCCAAGAAATGGTGCTTTCTCAAAGTATTGCCGGCCGGCCCACACCTCGGCCCGGGCGTGCAACTCATGGTTATAGCCACCGTGGCTGACCTCTGTCGTCATTTGTTCACGCTTGCCAAACCTCAGCTAAACGGAAAAATGATATACGAAGAGTTTCCCCTGGACATCTTTACTTTGTGGTCGCCCACAACTATATATCCCTTGGGCAACCTTGAGCTTGATAAACAATGTGGCTGATTGCAATCACAAAATTGCTCCTGTGTAACCGCACCCTCAGCCCAGACAGGCAGGCAGGCAGGCAGGCAGGCAGACTCTTTCTGATCGCCCTCTTTCTATTCACGCATGTTGTAAGCTCCGTCAAGGCCAGTGTGTTGGTGGGAACAAGGTCGAATGCGGCCTCTGGCCTCTGCCACGGCCGCCCAATTATCTCGTTCGCGCCTTGTTCAGCCCCGTTTCCTGGCCGTAACAGCCAAGAAATATGTCAATTGGCGGTGCTCCCAAACGTGCAGCAGGCCAAGGCGGTTCTTAAGTGGTCCTATATGACACCTGATCAGGAATTATTGCTCTGCTGGAGATTAAGACAGCCAGAAATGCACTTTCCGTCCATATTGGCGCCTCCACCTGGAACAGAAATGGTTGCTGAACAGTGTCTGCACAGAGAAAAGAAGCTTTACTGTGGAGCTGCTCCTACAGAGAAAAAGCAACCCTTTGTTCAGTCAGTGCCGCAGCAGGAAACAGATCAAACAGGTGCACTTTCTCTCAACAATTCTGTCACATTTTCAGTGACAACAACTCTCTTTGCATTCATGAGGTGGCGGCAGCCTCGGCAAACAGAAGAAGAGTCGCAGGCTGAATAAAAAAGAGGCCCACGATCGATATCTATGCAATCTTTTCCCAGCCACCCCCGGCTGCAGGAGGCCCCTCCTGCTGACACAAATTTTAATCTCATTGCGTAAAAAGCGCACATGTCCAACCTTACAAGTCCCGTCGAGTCTCGATGCAATGATTTGGGTCCGGAGTCATGAGAGTGATTTGTGCAGCCAGAACATTGTCATACCGAGATGTAAAGTTATGAAGTTAAAAAAGCTATCACCGTGAGGACAAAAGACGATTGCATAGGAAGCTGCTATATCGAGAATCCACTGTATTCGCCGGAGACACCCGGAATGATCGCTGTGCAGGAAAAGGCGAGAGATTGATGATGATGATGAGCAAGCCGTGAACGCTGCTGCTGCTGTTGCTCCTGCTGCTGCTGCTGCTGCACACAGAACAGCGAGTGTGGTGGTGGAGTCGAAGTCGTTGATCACCAAGCGAGTCTTCTTGTCCACCACACGCCAGTGCAATGAGTGAAAGCATTAATGTCACAACATCTGTCCAACGAGGACGTCCTAGGTCTGGGGTAGCTATTATTTGCAATCTCTCTCTCTCTCTCTCTCGCTGCAGCATTTGGGCTGTCTCCTTTTACTTTGGGCAATTCATCCTGACGTCGTGACGGGGGCAAAGAGATAGAGAAAAACATGGAAGCTGTTATTTCCCCTCATAATCTTCGTCAGGAATAAGAAGATTCTTGCTCCCACCCCGGTTTTTTTATCTGACCCCGAAAAAAAACCCGATAGTAATTGCGTCCGCCTGTGACCTACGAGGGTGTCTCATGGCGCCCCGGTCGGGCAACAGCACTCGGTCAGTCAAAGCCGAGTGCACTGGCCCGCTGGCCCGCTGGCCCAGGACAGTGGGAGTGCCAATGCAGCCCGGCTGGGCGTTGACCGAAATGTCTGGCAGAGAAGATGGCCTCCTTCCATATGCAAATGAGCCCACGTTTTTGGGGTGGTGTTGGGGAAGGGGGGTGATTGAGCGATTGGGGGAGGAGAAGTAGCAGAAAATGAGCACACTCGTACAGTCATTGTCCACGAGTCCCCCCCCCCGCCCTTGGCTGTTGCTGCTACTTCCAGAGCAGCGGCCTCATTCAGAGGCTTTCATGTCGTATACATGACAAAGGAGCCCCTGCCGAAAAAATGGGTGAAAAAGCTGACTTATTCTTATCGTGTCATCTTGACACTAACAGGAAAAGGACATTGACCTAAATAAGTAGAAACCTTTTTCCTGACTTTTTCTCCTTTCCTCCATTATTTTCATTCGATCTTCGTTTTCCGCGTAAAGAGATGAGAAGAGACAGGAGAAAGAAGGAGAGACACACACGCACAACACCTGGTACTCTGACCATTGCCAAATTGCTTTCTTGCAAAAAATTGCAACACTGTAACTAATGTCGTTCCTTCCAGACGAAGACTCTAGCCACAAGGACAGCACTCCCGCTAAAGCCCATCTACCTCGTACACCCAGACCAGGAGCTGGTGAAGAAGCTGGCGAGCGCTGAGTGTTGTGTACCCTTAGACAGCATTCAAAAAATGTCGCTTTCCCATATCGAGGGGCAAGCAATAATATCCTGCCCTTCCTTCCCCGGCAGGAGTGAGATGACAATGGGTACTGATAACGGGTGCAAAGGCGCAGCAGGCGAATGCTCAAAACTCCCTCCCGTAGTCACGCCTGGAGAGAATTCAGGACGTCTACACGGACTTGGGAGCCGTACATGGGTGAGCTCGACTTGGGATGAGGGTCAGGCCAACGTTCCCTGGTCTTATTTACGCATCCATCCGTGCAAGACTCTTACGAAAGGTCTACACGCAACAGTGAAGACTTGATCTCTCGTATAATAATGATGTGTCAGGCAGCCGATGGTGCCAGGTAAAGGGGTCGCGTTGTACAAGTGTCGTCATGGAGGGAGAATTTTTCCATCCCCCCCCCCCCCCGCAAAACTTCACTGCAGGGAATTGTAATGTAAGGAGTCCTCGAAAGGCATCTCCTCGTCCTAAAAGTGGCCATTCGCGACCTCCCCCTAGGCGTTGACTTCATCTCTTTTTCTCCACCCAAGGAAAAAAAGCAATGCCTGTCTGCAACCCAGGAGTAGCCTAACATCTACACAAGTATGCTGTCGTGACGTCCATACATGGGCATACGAGGGGAGAATGCAGGGACCCCCCTGAGGAGCACCGGAATATGGAGAAGGTTAACAAGTCCAAATTGGAAGGCATTCAAGACGTGGAACGGATGCGTGGGGCAATGAGTCGTTCTTCTTCTTTCGAGCGCGACCGCAGCAACGAGGTCAACCCGCTGAAAGAAGTACGTGAACCTGAGCTTGTCACCCATGCAGGGCGAGGAGGTGCCTCAGCGCCGTAGGCATGCCGGCTGCAGCACAGCATGCCGAGAGCAATCTTGATCTGTTATCTACACATACCGTGTCAGTCATAAGAATGAAGGGGAAAAAAGAGAGGTGTTCGTTCTTCACCCCATTCACTTCGCCCGACAAAGAAGAACCCCTTTTTTTTCTTTGGAGGAGGAGGAGGCGAAGGGGGAGGACGAGGACGAGGACGAGAACGAGGACGCGTTTCGCTCTCACCTCTCAGCACCCGACGAGAAATTCTTATTGACTCAGAGCAAGAGAATTTCTGTCAACCCTCGTTCCTCCAGGGCAATTGATTGAAGATCAGAGACTTTTTTTCCGTCTGCAGAAATCTGGGATCAGCAGAGTGGTAGAAAAAGGGGAGCTTTATCGGAAAAGTCCCGGGTTAGAGTTGACTTTTGTACGGGCTGAATTTCTCCAGCCCGGCCCACACAGCCGCTCCCGGATCACCCGACGGTCGGCTGGAAGGGGCAAAGAAGGAGGAGGCCATTCAGTCTGGTTAATTTTCCCTAGCCGAGACTCATTGCAGCTCAAAATCTAGTTCAGTTCGACATGGACACGTCGTCGGACAAGGAGCAGAAAAAGTGGCCAGCTGAGAAGGACCTCAACACGTGTCCAGTCCATACAAGATGCAGCAGCAGAAAGAGATGGCCATGGCGATGTCACGATTTTATGGTCCTTAAGTCTGCCAGATGGAGAGCGTGAGGGTGAGTGAGTGAGTGAGTGAGTGAGTGAGGGAGGGAGGGAGTGAGGGAGGGAGGGAGGGAGGGAGGGAGGGAGGGAGGCCACCCTGGCTGGGCTGGGTCCCTTCCTCCCTTTGGCCGTGTCCGCCCACTTCTTTTCTGCAGCTTTTTGCCGGGAAATCGCAATCTGCAGGCACTTTGCGAAGAAAGAAGTACCATATACGGAGGAGAAAGAAGAGAGAGCGAAGCAAAAAATATCTGGAGCCTGATAGCAAAGCAACAGCCGAGATCAAACTATCACTTGAAACGCATGAAAAATGATTTTTCCACTACATTCAATAGATCCCAGAGGAGAGGAAAAAGGCTTCTGCCGTCATTTGCTTTCTTTCACATTTCTGCACTTTATTTGCAGTTGGGGCCTCATAAGTAGGCATGTCTGTCTAGTCTGCTGAGCCACGACGGCGATCGAGCCTTCCTTACGCAAAGAAAAGGAGGCAAAAAATGCTATTTCCTCCCGATTAAAATTCGTCATCTTCTTCTGTTGCAGGTGTGTTCGCCTCCAAACGACTCCTCCGCGGCCTCCTCCTTAGTCTTGAACAAGACAATAACGGGAAGATCGAAAAAAGACTCATGAGGGATAGATAGGGATGCCGAGAAATATGTGGTGAAGTAAGACAGAAACATTGAGGACACACTTCAGACGGATAGCAACACTTGTCAGAAAAGAGTTACCACAAGCTTTTTGTCCACGGTCAGGCCTCTATCGAACAAAAGAGGTAAGGACGAAAAAGAAAGTGTGAAATCCCTCACTTGGCAGCCAGTGAGGAAATGAATTACGCACCAAATCTGACAGCCTTTTTTCCTCTCCCCTCCTCTCCCTCTCCCTCTTCTGACTTAACAAATGCAGTGACCGAGTAATAAGATTGCCCCATTCATTAGTAGTTAGAGAGAAGCTGAGCCTTTCATGGCCAGAGGAGGAAACATCACTCACGAGCAGCAGAGCAAAGTACCGAGGAAGAGGAAAGTACCGAAAGAAACACGCAGAAGGACGTTGAAATAACAGTGACAAGAGATGCTTTCAGGTCTTATGAACGTGACTCCGCCTCAAGTCGATCACACTTAAGTTGGGCAGGCAAACTTGGTTTTTGTCGGCCTTCAGGCCAAGTGCGTCGGGAGGAGGAGGAAGAAGAAGAAGAAAAGGAGAAGCAAAAATAGTCTCCTTCTTTGCTGTGACTTTTCGACGGTTCCGCCCAATTTAAGGAGGAAGTCATGGAATCGGGGAGTCTCTTGGGGTTGATCCTGGTCTTCTTTGGACACTGCGTCGTCCTCCAAGGTAAGTTCGCCAGAATCCACCCTCTTCTCGACAGCGAGGGCGCGTTTGCTCTCGTGTCTTTTTATGCTAGCTGTGAAAATGGGTCTTCAGAGGCTTTTTCTGCGCACGTCTCAGGCAGTCCAGACGATCATGCATCGATATGAGTGAGATCGTGCGTAACAGGCAACCTTAAAATATGAATGAATAAGGAGTTCGCACGCACGCATAATGGGAGAGAAAAAAGGAGGTCTCCAGGTCGCGTGTGCACGTGCACTCTCCGTACTGGGGCACGGTCGGACGGGCCAAAGTTTCGCTCGTTCAAGTCGTCCCTCAGAATGTCAATGAGCTTCAGCTGCAGGGGGAATCCCGAACAAGCTCGTGGGGAGAAGACACTTATTGACTAGCAGCATGTGTGTCGTCGTCGTCCTCATTCACATACTAAACACGCACAAACACGCGCGCAAGCACGGGGAAGTCTTTCCCTCTCTCTTTTTCTTTCTCCACAGTGATTTTCAGTAGAGTGGTTTTCCGTTGTTGGCTGAGGGGCCAGAAGGAATTCAGCCCAACAAGGGCCCCTCCTGCTGACTGCTGCTTCTGCTTGCGTAGGTGAACATTTGGGCGTTAAAATCTGCCCCATTTTCTCGGCATTCCTGTAGGGGATGCGAAGACAATGACCCATTATTCTTGAGCACCGCCCATTTGTGATGCAAACGGGCTTTGAGCTTACGGGTAATTCTCTTCTCTCCCCTTCTCTTGTTACTCCTCACATTGTCGCACTTTTTCACAACACCAGAATGTTTGTCCCTATTTAGGGGGGGGGGGGGAAGGGGAACTCGAAATGGCCCACCGGCTTTTTCGTTACAAACCAAGAGCACCTTGAACAGACCCACATTCACCTTGG
>JAAUXU010032650.1_pt1 | contig 23316 bp, 28 predicted proteins | sample 7278151 | NCBI WGS metagenome assembly JAAUXU01 (sample SAMN14350113, study PRJNA611818) | marine sediment metagenome | isolation source: surface marine sediment (1.8m) | place: French Polynesia: Moorea | collected 2018-08 | reverse complement strand
CAGGGTTGCACTGTTGCACCTTAGAATCAGGGTTGCACTGTTGCACCTTAGAATCAGGGTTGCACTGTTGCACCTTAGAATCAGGGTTGCACTGTTGCACCTTAGAATCAGAGTTGCACGGTATGGCCCTTCTGACCGATTGCAATGAAATGAATATGTGCATTTTGCCAAAGTTTTGACCGAAGTAATTTGACCTTTCCAAGGCTCCCAGACCCATGACATTACAAAGCCCTCGGGCCATATTGCAACAAAAAGCCCACGCCCAAAAAACACAGGTTGATTTCCAGGAGGGGCAAAATGTCCGTCTAGACCATGTCAGGATCTGCTCGTCAACTATGAAAACTGTCTGTGCGGCGTTTATAAATACTTTTGAGACTCCCCCTTTACGATGCTTGCAGTGATGCTTGCACCACGTGCGCAAGTTTCAGGTTCACACCACACTTGGGCTTAGAATTGTTATCACTAAAGCTTTTTCAGCAGTTGGAAATGCGTAAACGTTATAAATACTTTTGAGCCTGACTGCACGTAGGAAGCCTATAACCTTCGTTCAACAAACTATTTGTTTTCTTCTTTCTTTTAGGTCACATTGAAGCCGAATTTATCATTTAACTTACATGTTTAGTAAAGCTTTACTTTGTTTAGGCTCCTTGTCAAAGGATAACATTTTTTTTCCTGGAACAACATTGTTTTACGTCATGACTTTAAAGTGAAATTCATGCCAGTCAGGATGCATCCTTAGGTTAGCTGCTCAAATCCGTCTCTTTTTATCCCAGTGATCAGCTGAAAATTGACACTTTCGATAAATGCACCTGATGGAAACGGTGCAAGTGAGACAATTGGGTCATCGACATCAAGGTCTGTTCAAGTCGACTTGATACCATCTCAACGCCTTCGAGGTTGGCAGCAACAGCAGCAGCGGCAGCGTAGGAGTCGCCTGCAGCAAGAATAATCTGAACAAATGCTAATAAACATAATCGCTGAGCTGCTTAAAGTCGCAAAAATTTGCCCTGTGCAGTTTCTTATCAAGCTCGAGAGAGAAAAAGGACGTTCTTGTCAAGGCAGTTCTTGGAGATCTTGGAAATCCTCAACAGCAGCTCTGAGCTAATGCGACAAGAATGTAGCTGCTGAAGTCTACGTATGCGTGAGAGACTAAGAGAGGAATGGGCCTTGGGACGCCTGCACAGACGTGCACACATTGACATACGCACTGAGGGAGTGGAGGAAAAAAATGTACGAATACAGTCAAGTCTCGATTTGACGATCTGGTCTTTTAACTCGGCTTCGATCCATGTTAAATGGAGAATCCGCTGCTCTCTTTCAGGGCAGGATGAATACACAGAATGAGATTAAAAAAAGCGTGCAAAAAACAGTGGTTTTTCTGTCAGGTGATTTGTTTCTGCAACACTGCGGTCGCTCCTTTTTTTATAATTGTTAATGACTCCTTTTTTGGACTCTGCCCTTGTGTTCTTTAGACGTTGCATGGTTAAAAACACACACACACACAACATTTTTCCACGACCATTTGTGAAAACGACGATTTGAAAATTGTCACAGTTCGGGAAAACCGCACAAATTACCCTACTCACACTTAAAATAGTCTTTAATAAGGCAGTCGCCACACCTGTCATTTGTCCCCTCTAGCATTGGCCAGAAGGTGTACATTTCGTACCAGGGCGTTTGTGTACGTACAGGGTGGCCACAGGCGAAAAAGGCCAACTTTCAGTATGCAGAGTGCTAACAGTCGCTAAAAATCACACCTTTTGATTTACAGGGTGGCTAAGGACTCTTGTACAGGATACAGGGTGGCCGCAGACACTGAAAACCCGTGTTTAAGGTGGTCACAGTAGCGAACCACTCAGTTTTAAGCATACTGGGTGCTCAGAGGAACTGGAGAAAAAACTACTTGAAGTATACAGGGTGGTCACAGACACTCAAACCCTCACCTCTGGCAAATGATTCTGCTTAAAAATGTTGGGTAGGTAGAGGAAACAACGCATCACACCATAAATGTCGACGATAACAGATTACAGAGTTTTGCACTCCAGTCAGGGTTGCCACAGAGTCATCAGTTTGTTTGTGCCCACCCTGTACTGCGTGAGTGAGTAGAAGCATTCCTAACGCACTCTTTGGGATCTTGAACGACGCAGCACAATTGACAGAGAGAGGGAAGGTTAAAAGGATGCGTTGACACAGTTACGCATTCCTACTGCACACACGCTGGAGCTGCCACCTGTACTTCGTCACCGAGACTCCTCTGCTCATACCTTTGCGCGGAAAAGAAAAAAAATGTTCATGCGTAAGCGCTACTTAAGCAGTGGCGCGCCCGAGGAGAGAGAGAGAGGATTAATGCATTTGAGGGGAGGGTTCTTTTTTTTTGACAGATTTGCTGTACGCGTTCGTCGTCGTGGTCGTCGTCGTCGCCGCCGCCGCCGTCGTCGTCGTCGTCAGCCGCAGGAGTGGATCGGGATCAGCACTTGCTCGCACTCGAACTCGCCTCTATTGACGTTGTTGCAGTCGCAGTCGTCGTACTCGCGCGCGCGAGCACGCGCGCGCTCTTTACAGCCTCGTCGGTGCTGCTCGTGCTGCTCCTGTCGTCATAATCCCCGGGGAGAGCGGAGGACGAGAAAACGTAACAACAGTGATAGAATAACCTCAGATAACGATAACGACTGAAAAAAAAACTAGTATTGCCCCCCTCCCATGTGGAGTCGGTGTCGGTGGCCGCGTCCCAGTTGCGCGAGTGAGGTAGCCGCGGTCCAGACGAAGGCCTAGAAGATGTCGCTGTCGTCGCCCCCGGAGATCGAGCTGATCATCAAGGCGTCCACCATCGACGGCAGACGCAAGGGCGCGTGCATCTTCTGCCAGGAATACTTCATGGATCTGTACCTCCTGGCGGAGCTCAAGACCATCTCGCTGAAGATTACCACCGTCGACATGAAGAGGCCGCCACCAGATTTCAGGTGCGCGCCCAATTTCGACCCAGCAGATCAAGTTTAGGAATCGTACCCATTTTTGTTTCTTTTCTCAACGCTTTAAGTATATAGCCTTGATGCGTCTACTCATTGCATCATATTAAGACTGTGAAAATCCACAAGTAAACGTGTAGTCTACTGTACTGTACGAGCACACGTGCCATTGTTTACTGAGAAAACAACATAAGAATTCCCCATCATCGAATTACACCGTTGAAGGACATCATGAGTGCTGGACGCTCAAGTCGTCTTCTTCCTGTTGATCGACGTGTACACGACCCACAGGTCAAACTTTGAGGCTGCCCAGCCTCCGATCCTGATTGACTCCGGCGTCGCCATCATGGAGAACGACTCCATCGAACGTCACATCATGAAGCGCGTGCCCGGCGGACACAACTTGTTCGTGCCGGACTCGGAGGTGAGCAAGAGGATCGAGAACCTGTACAACCGCTTCAAGATCGCCCTCGTCAAGCACGATGACGCCAGCCGGAACAGGGTCACCACCATCCTCACGGCCATCAACGAGGAGCTCGCAAGGAAGGGAACCAGGTGAAACAAAGCCAGTACAACGTACTGAAAGAGAGAGAGAAAGAAAGAGAGAGAGAGAAAGAAAGAAAGAGAGAGAGAGAAAGAGAAAGAGAGAGAGCAGTGACGAAAAACATTGCAAAACAAGCTTCAGAATCACTCATGCAATCTTTTTCTATGAAAAGTGAGAGAGAAAAAGAGATGTCACTCATATGTTTTGACGAGACCTCGTCTGTCAGCAGCAGCCACAGCATCGTCCTCGTCCTCACGACCTTGTTCTCCTTCATTAATGCGTGCATGCGCACGTGTGAAAGCTCCAGGAATTAATGAGGGGAGATTTCACGACCCCCGATTAATTCCTGGCTCTCGGATGTCGTTCCACGGACGAATGAACAACAGGACTTGAAAAAAAAAGTGTGAAGATTTAATTTTTCAGTCGATTTTTTCTGTTTCACCACGTTTGATGAATTCAGCAAGTGCCACGTGTTTTATGCGTACATTTTCCCAATTTCCTCACACTTGGACGCGTACGTGTGTGCACAGGTTCTTGACCGGGGACACCATGTGCTGCTTCGACACCGAGCTCATGCCCAAGCTGCAGCACATCAGGGTGGCCGGCAAGTTCTTCCTGGACTACGATATCCCGTCGGACCTTACCCACCTGTGGAAGTACATCAGGGGCATGTACGGATTGGATGCGTTCATACAGAGCGTTCCGGCCGACCAGGTGGAACAGGCGAAGCGTGAAGGAAAAGGAAATCAGACTGAATTTCTCATATTTTAGGACATCATCCACATGTACAAGATGCAGCAGTCCACCATCATGAGGATGAAGAGTCACGAAGAGCTGGAGACGCCCTCCTACACCACTTCGGTCCCAGTCAAGAACTGAAACGTCCTTCATTCCAAACATCTTGTGCACAAATCTGTAATAAATTCATAAAAAATACATCTCTCCGTCTGATCCGCCCAATGTTAGGAATTCTTCTTATGTAACCATCGGGTCTTTATTTGCTCGTCGAGATAACGTTATCATTAGGACTACTTTGCTGAGAGATTAACAGTAGTCGATGTCTCATGCAAGAACTCCCGCAGCAATTGTGCAACGTCAATTACACACGCACAAACGCTCATGCAAAATTGCTCTCATCATGCACGCATGCAGAGGAGACACCCTTACACATGTACGAACATGTGCAGGGTGGATAAGGTGGAGATTGGCAGTGCAGTTTCCCAATCTGCATGATCCACCCAGTACGTGTGCACATGCATGAGCTTGTCACTCCCGCCCATGCCGATGTCTTGCGAGGCCATGCTCATGTCGGACTTCTTGGTCGTTTCAGGTGTGTTCTCAAGGACGAAGATGATCCGGGGACCGCCAGGTGTGGATCGGAGTCTCCGAAGCCGCGGAGGAAGTCCCTGGTGAGGAGGGAGTCCGCCAGGCTCCAAAACTTCATCAGGAGCCTGAGATTCCACCAGGAGATCAGTAGAGAAAAGACGGAGCAGCAGAGCAGCAAGGCCAAGAGAGATCGGAACTCAAAGTCCACCGGCAACAGCAAAAACGAGTCCAACTACTACAGTATTGAGTATCTGGACAAGGAGAACAAGAAGGAAGATGTCATATCTGAAGAGTCTACCAGAGCAAAGTCTGAGCCAAGAGGACGCTTAACATCAAGTCAAGATGAAGCGCCAGTCGAGCATCCAGATCAGCAGCAACAAGCTGACGCCCAGCATGAGGCTCCACATGCGCTGCAGCAGCAGCAACTGCAAGAACAGCAACAGTGGAAACGGTTGGAATTTCAACGCCATCTGATGCAAATGCGACAACAGCAACAGCTGCTACTCCAGCAGCAGCAGCAGCAACAACAACAACAACAACAGCCACCGAGTGCTTTCCGACCAGTGGGAGTGTCCAGGCGCCCAAGCTTCGACGGTCTGCGTCAGACGCCGACGCCGCCAAGACCACGGAAGTCCACGCTCGTGAAGACCCAGTCCTTCTCAGCTCGCGGGGTGAACTCTGCGCAAAGGCCGGTAGTGAGTCAGATAGGGCCACAGATTTCTGCTGCACCCACAACAACTGCGACGAATACTACGACAACAGTCACGACGCCAACGAAGACTTTGGGCATTAGGAGAAGTTCCTCCAATGTGGCGGATTTGAGAACTCCGCTCTCGAGCAGCAATAAAGAAAGGTACAAACAGTATCGTTCAGAAGTTACACGCACACACACCTGAAGACTGTATGTTCGAACAGTTTTGTGGTAGTGACACTGCCAATTTTGGGGGTCAATTTTCCCTAAGGGGAGTTTTGCTACACACCACCCTGGACCCTCGCTGGGGGAAGATCTCCAGACCCCCAGTTCAAAAGTCACGGCCCCCGACATTATATCTTTTCTAATACTGCAGCTGCCAAATCTATTTACATCATTGGAAACCTTGCAGCCTGGGGAGTCGAACTTACTTTTCTTTATTTTGGGTGAAAATCAATGTTGTAGGTAGCTCAATACCCATTTGACAAGGTGCAAAAAATCAGCTCAGTCAAACTCCGGCAAAAAGAGATATTCTTCATTAAGTGAGGTAACTTCAAATTTGCAATTTTCCAGAAGTGCAAATTACGGAGCTCATTGCAACTGAATGCACACAATTGAAATCTTCCCTCTACTGCCATGTGATGAGCAATACATCTGACTTCAATTGTGCGGAAAGTCAGTCATACGTCATACACATATATTTAAGAAAAAAGTGCCCTTTAAGGATCAATTTTCAAAAATTATTACTTAGTGATTTATTACTAAAAAAGGTTTTTATATATATTAATATATGTAATATATATTAATATGTAATAGATAAAATACATCAATTATATATTGCAGAAATGTGTAAAATGGCCCAGAGGAGCCTGGAACTTCCTCTACCTTGAGAATATGCAAGACAACTGATCATTTCACACTTTTGGAGGGGTTCAGAAGTGACGTTATCATGTCTACTGCATAGCGGTCCCACTGTGTGTCGGGGGGGGGGGGTCTGTGACTTCTGAACGGCACTGTAAATGCATCTAGTTGCGTACATGACTGTGACCTTGGACACTCAACATGCATTTGTTTGTGTTACTCCTCAGAATAAGGTTCGACGTCCACGATTACCAAAGATCCTCCCTTGCCCAGCTTGACGAGACCTCACCGCAGGCCTATGGGGAAGGCCTGTCTAGGCTCTCTCAACAGCATCTCCAAACCAACTTAATCAAGAGGCTGGGAGAAGAATTTCCAATTTACAAGTCTGCATTTCGTCCACTGAAGCCTCCCAGGAGATCCTATCACAGCAGCAGCAACAACAACGAGCTGGAGGAGTATGCCAAGCAGTACGAGGACTTCTACTCACGGAGGATGTGCGGAAGCAGGGGCGCGGGGAGTTCAAATTCAGGCATGTCATGACTTTTGACATACACAAGTAGTGCGTCCAAGGTTAAAGCTATTTTTTCCTCTCCGACATTGTACACATCAGGCTCGGTAACAGGGAGCACGAGTACAATCCCACACACTAACTCAGCCCCTGGCCAGTTCCTCTTCGCCAGCCAGGAATCTCCAGTCAGCAGGCACCTCCACTACAACAACTCGCCGGTGCCGAAGAGTCACAGGCCTGCCAAGAAGCACTCGGCTGTAAACTACAACAACGGGAACAGCAGCTACAACGTGAACCACTCGTCACTGACATTACCCAAACTTACCAATATTGAGCCGCACAGCTTTTCTCCATGTAAGACTGGACCATCCGGACAATTCTTCCAGGATCTGGACAGGATTGACAATCTGGAGAACAATGGAGGAGAAGGTTATTCAACCATGTCCCTGCCCAGGAAGATGCCGGTGAAGAAGCTGGTGTCTGTCTTCAACAGCAAGGTAGAGTAGTTGGCTCTTGTATGTACGGTCTGCATGTTGTTGTCATTGTCATTGCGAACTTCACTTTCATTTGTCCGTGCATCAACTAGATCGAGCGGCAATCTGACCACAGAGTGCCCAAACCCATCCACTCGACCCTGCAGAGGAAGTTGCGCAAGCACAGCCACGCCAACGGCGAGGTGGGGGAAGCCGCAACAGGATGTGCCGGTCACGCAACCTCTCCTACATCCGGCATCAGAAGAAAGTCTTTCTGCTCTTGCGAAGGGGGGTCTTCAGAGTTAAGCAACGTTTCCACTCGTAAGTCTTCTCTGCCTCACTTCATCTGCGACGACGTCGTGGACGACGTCGACGACGACGGCGGGGGCAGCGGCAGCGACGACTCAAACAACAACAAAAGCAACTACGACGTCTTGGTCACAGGCGGCTTGAAGGACTGGTTGAGTGCTGACAGCCGCAGCAACGTGGACAGGATCATCGAAGAATGGCGCAAACAGGTCGAAGAGACCAGCCCTCAGGTAGGATGTGATCATTGCCATCAGTGACAAAGACACTGACAGAGCGAACCTTCAGGCAAAAAAGGACGACCTGGGGACCTACACAAGGCTGCCTGAACTTGGGGAGGAGCGGAGACACCAGCTGGCAACAGCACCAACTTCTGCCCTAAAGGGAGAGGCTTTGGCCTCAGGTACGAAAAACGGAACAAGCAAAAAGAAAAGACAAAATTGAAACTGTTTTAAAAGTTTAAATCGGGACTTGTGCATGAAATTACATAATATTGTTAACATAACATTAAAAGCTTATATATTCGTCCATTCCAGCGCCGTACCAGATACTAGTACCACATCTCTGGCCGTAGCCATGTGGGAGCTACAAGGACTGAAATTTCCGCATAGACTTTTGAAACACTGCACTTTGCAGCTGCTTTTATTCTTCCTAATAACTATTTATTAACGACGCATATTGTAGTTCTATATGTATCCAACTTGGATAGCACTCAGTTCATTTCATATTCCATGCGCTATGCCCTCAGATAAAATAACCGTCATGCAGTCCAGTCCGGGGCGGGTACATATGAGCACACATTATCGAACTTTAATTTTTAGTTTAACGCACGGTTTTCAGAATACCGCTATTTCTTCGTTTCAATACAAATTGAAAAACTTAAAATACACATTTGGGAAACTCGATTCACACTCTCACGCACGATGGAGAAACCAGGACTTATGGACCAAGAGTATGTCCATATTCTTGGTCCAGAGTGATAATAAACAGGGAAATTCGAAAATTGTGCGTTAAGGCGTTTTACTGTCAAAACTGTATAGTGTATTGTTCAGCTGGAAGTACCTACACCGTGCAGTTCTGGATGACCCATATGCGTAACGATGGCAAAGCCACAAAGTTGATTTCTACTAAGTGATGTCTAATATCTGCTAGCTTGGGAGTCGCGCAACAAACTGAGCTCGTCCTTGTCGACGCTGCCCTTCACCTCGGATATGCTGAAGCAGCTATGTCATCGGCAGCAACGGCGCAGGAACAGCAGCAGCAACAACAACAACAACGGCAAGCCGCCGGAGGTAGCGCCGAAGCCGAAGTTGCGCCACCACCTAGCGGTCATCCCGTGTCACTTCCATGCCGGGTCCCCCAACCTCAAGTTGGCGAAGAGCACGCCTGCACTAACCGAGACGTCTGACTGCAGCAGTCCCAACAGGAACTGGAAGGACAACCTGGAGTCGTCACTGGCACTGGACAACGTCTCCAGCGTGTCTTCTACACATGAAGGTCATGTTTTCACTGGGACTGTTGCTGGGACGTCCAATGTGACCACAACAAGAGAGAGTAAAATTATCCCAGAAGCTGCAGAAGAGTCCAGCATCTCCCCCAGACCCAGCAGCTTGAAGCTGATGAGTCAGTCCGGATCGTCTGGGTCTTCCAGCAGTCAGAACAGCGCGTCCAGTGTAGGGCACATCCACAACAACTCCGACTCCGGCTTGAGCTCTCTGAGCGGTCGGACCTCCACACTTTCGCCAGTGTCAACACTGTCGAGTGCCTCCTCCGAGTCCTCGAGGATCAGTCTGAAGAAGGCCAAGCCGAACAGCAACAGCAGCAGCAACAACAGTCCACCTGAGAGTCTCAAGGAGGAGGGAGACCGGGAAGAAGATGAAGAAGAAATAAGAGAGGATAGCAACAACAGCTCTGAAAACGAGACTTCAAAGAAGTCCTCGGGCGTTCAGCAGAAATTCCCCGAGGAGATCTTGTGCGAGGAGCTGTCCAAGGAGCTCTTTGCTCAAGGAGCTATCGAAGAGAGGATCCACAACCTCTTCGGTAGGTCGATCAACACACGCTATTATTACTTGATTGTCTTCTACCTGGAGTTCATTCATGTACGGTACGTGGTATCGACGCTAGAAATGGAGGTTGCGCGAGTTCTCTCACGGACCTTTCCTAAGTACCAACTTGTAGCATGCAAAGTACTCGTGGGATTCGAGTACAAACGCCTCACAAAATATTGTTGCTCTCCTGTTTTTCTTTCCTGGAGCCTTTGAAGTCTTCTCCATTTCAGTTGAGCTACCACAGCAAAAGACTCTGGCCAACTATGTTGAGGGAATTCTAGGCATTGATCTTGACGAAGGCAGCTGGAATCCCCAGAGGAAGGAGAGCAGGAGAAAACTTGGTCCAAATCTGATCAGGAGAAAAATCCAGCAAGCAGAGAAAGGAAGGTAAATACCTACATGCGTTCCTGCGGGTAAATCAGGAAAGAAAATGCATCACTGAGCTGTGGGACGATCATGGATGTCAGTGCACACAGGTCTTCCCGGCACCTCATGCCCGCCCCTTCGTCCATGCCCGTGGTGGGGATCCCGGACACGTCCTCGGCGATGAAGTTCGAGGTGGCTCCAAATGAGAGAATCGGCCACGTGAAGATGAGCCAGGCGGAAGGCGGGGAGTTCCAGGACAAGAGAGTAAGGAAGTTGCCAAGTTGAGGAAAGTGCAAGACGAGGAGCATTTAAATTTGTTACTGTTTCAGGAGGAGCTGCTTCATCACATCAGCCAGAAGTTGGACGTGCTTCGGGCCGAGCAGCTGTCCTTGAACGAAAAGATGGCGCTCAATGAGTCCCTGGGACTGCAGGTGAGAGTCCACGAGCTAATAGACATGTGCAAGTTAAAACTGAACGCTGCCCAGGTGAGCACTCTGGTTCATCGACGTGCCAAGCCCAACGAGTGTGTCAAGTTCAACTTGCACGTGGAAGAGATCGACAAGATCACGAACCTCTTGCTGGGCCTCTCGAGCAGGCTTGCGCGAACGGAGAACAGGCTGGCGGTGATCCCCCTGAGCCAGGACACCGAGGAAAGGGTAAGGACTAGTACAGGGTGGGCTGAATGCAACTTCTCAGTAAAGCCGCCTCAAAATCATAGGCTTACCCACCCTGTATGTTTCAGCATTGCTGCAAAGTTGCCTAGGATAGCAACAGACAAAACACTATCATAAGGACACAGCAGGAATCACTCATTATCACACCACAGATATTATCACAAACCCCTTACACCTTTGAACAGGATAATGAAAAGACCCTGGGTTTTTGTACATAATTGAGCTTAAGTCAGAAGAGCTCATTTTTGATCGTTAGTTACTCAACAAGAGGCATTTTAAGGGTTAGGAATAAGGAAGTATTACAGTTTGATGCCCTGCTTACTTGAAAGGCGCACTTTCATTGACAATATTGGTAGTCTAGCTTTCTCTAACTTTGGATATGTTACCAAAACAACGACATCGCAAAAGTTTAATTTTTCTGCCTCTGTTCTTGCTTGACAGTTCGGAAGAATTGCTAACCGTTCTAAATGTTTGCAATTTTGAAAATCACGTTGAGTTAACTTTTTGGCCCCTGATGAATTTCAACTTATCATATGTCTTTGCAATGTGTCTCTATCCGTATTTTCTGTTGCAACAGGTCTAAACTTGTGAGTCATTGCACATTTTGTCACCTGGCTGGCCAGTGCGAGTGCATTACATGTGGAGTGCATCTGCAACAATGAATGCAATTCATTGATTTGGCAACAAAATAGCACTGGCACTTTTCTCCGCCTTGCAAAACCAGCTATGGTCAAGATTTCAAGTTCGACCATGCACACGTACCTCATGTCTGAAGATGTGCTTCATGGCACCAACATTGACTGGGTAGCCAAAACCAAAAAAGTCAAACACTTTGGCCTTCGTCTTCGTGGTAACGGTGGTGTGGCAACCAATGCGAGACTAAAGCTGATCCTCACTGGCACATTTTTCACCTCTTCTGCTGTCACCGGTTTATATCATACTTTTGCCTGACCCCTCAAGGGTGTGATAATAACCAGTGACTGCTGTACATTGCTCTACTGGTGCGTCATGATTATGTCATTGAGTTTTAAGATCCTTCTTTTTTTTTTCTTCAACAACAGAAATTACTTGAGTCAAAGCGCGAAAAGCTCTCTGAGCAGCTGGACGAGGCCAAGCAGCTCAAAGAGAGTATTGACAGGCGTTCCCTGGCCGTCAGCACCTTCCTGCACAAGTACCTGGAGTCGGAGGAGTACGCCAAATACGACCACTTTGTCAAGATGAAGGCCAAGATCACCATGGCTGCCAAGGAAGTCCGGGACAAGTTGGCCCTTGGCGAGGAGCAACTCAAGGCTCTGAGGGAGAAAGACTACGTAGATCACCTCATGGGCAAAGCAGAGCATTAGGAGATTTCAGAGCAAACTCCTTACCAGCCCAGAGAAAGCAAACACCCACCCACCTCCCTAGTCATCACTTGAAATGGGGGCTGAGAAGAAAGCACACATTAATTCATGCTGTGATAATACTTTCCAGGCTCACTCGCCCGGTATGGAAAGGTGGAAAATGAACAGGAAATGTGCACTCATTCATCAGTCTCGTGCAATGTCAGTTTGCAAAGTTTTTACGTCAACACCGCCAGTCAAGTTCCAATAAATGATTGACTGTGCCTAAGAGTCCAACTAATACTTAGCATACAGAACATAAATAAGTGAAGAGAGTGCGTCAGAATGAGCGTCAGTGAGAAGGTCTCACTGATCAGTTTGGATCTTCTGCAGATGACAACTTAGCTTGTTATTGTTCCTCAGACAGAGACAGCATCTCGGCCAGAAATACTCGACACTGTCTTCTTAGTCCGTGCTGCTGCCCTCCAACAGCTTGCACTTGTCTGCCTTCGACGTCACTCTTAGCGGTTTCGTTCAAGTACTTGACAGGACATTCAAGTACCGCCTATCTTGCATGTGGTTGACGCTCAATCTGACGCACCCAGCATGCGTCAAGATTAAGACAAAGGGCGGCAGGACCACCTGATGTGAAACCAGGATCTGGCTAATATCCAGCATGGACTCCCCCAAGCTAGACCTGGTCTTGTTCAATTTCTTGACAAACATTTTATGCGACTGACACAGTCAGTATGTAAAGAAAAAAGCTTGGCTGATCCATTTAATTCGGCTAGGGACAGGTAATAACTGTTTTAGTGATGAAGCCTTGGACCATGATGACCGTCCATTATGTTGACTAGAAGCCGTCATTGTCCAGCCCGACAAAAGTCCATAAGTTGTCCACTTCATCGCTGCCAAAGAGGCCTTTTCCCTCACTTCAACCGTTGGTCAAACGCTGGATGCAGTTGCTGTAATATTTAGCTTTTGTATTCTGCACGCAGTCCCGTCCACAAGGGCCTGAGTCACGTATTGGCCGTGGTCTTCTTCTACAGCACTCAGCGGGACTGCGATGAGGCAGCCCCTGGCGTGATGGCTGCATTCCCCGGCCCTGCTGGGCGCGCTCTTGAAAGCCACAACGTGAATGTTGTTACACGTCAAAACAGGCGTGAATGACTTTCCACGGAAAAGGTCCCAGGGTGGATTGATGGTGAGGAACAGCTAATTCGGGTGCTTCTCCCGAGTGCTTTCATCGGCTTTGTCCACCCTCGGTTGGTTGAGGGGGGGAGGGGGAATTTTCCCTGACTGCACTGAAGAAGGAGACGACGAAGAAGAAAAAGTAGGGCGAAAGACGTCGAGCGCGTCATTTTTTCCCTCTCCCTCTCTTCTCAAATTTGCAATGGAGGCGAAATATGCAAATGCCATTGTCGAGAGAGCTTTTAACAACCTTGGCTCGTCTCAAAAAGAGAAGGAGAACTTTGCGCTGTTTACGTCGGCCCTGCCGAAGTTGCCGTCGTCGTCCAGAGCAAGTTCTTGACTTCTTTTTTTGCTTTGCCAGGCAGCAACTGGATTGATTTGGGCAGCCGCAGCCCCGAAGAATTTGAGCAGCGACACTAACATCCCTCTCGTCACCCCACCCACCCCGACGCTCACGTTTGGCGCATGTCACGTCTGACGTATAAATAGTTTTAACGAAAATTCCACCCGTGTTTCGGAAATACCGAGAGAGGATTAAGGGAAAATCTATCTTGACTTTTTGGGATTGCAGCAGCCCATCTTCTCTCCCTGCCCGCGTGTCCTTATCTCGTCGCCCAAAAGTTCAGGAGTGCCCAAAAGGCACTTTATGCAGTAGCAGCAGCTGCGGCGACGGCGGCAGCAGCAGTGGAGGCCCAAAAAATTTGCGACAACAAAGTTAGGGCGGTGCATTTTCTACATCGGTTTCCTCCTCTGTTCCCTGCTCAAAAAAAGTCTGCCCGAAAGTTCAAACAACATCGGCATTTCTTGCTTCTCTCGTCAGGGCTCGTTCACCATTTTCTCTCTCTTGGTTGGCTTCTTTTTCCCCTCTCTTGGCATTCATTCATCGTTGTCAGTCGTTATTCTGGACAGAAATTTTCTGTCTTGCTCCTCTCCTTCCCCCGGGTTGGCCAGAGTAGAGAGCGAGTTTTTCCATCCACTTTTTGAATATGCACATCAGTGTGATGGAGGAGGAGGAGGCCTTTTGAGGCCTTGCTCGCCCTCCTCTCACCGCAGCGACGGCCTTGGGCCTTGGGCCTTGGGAAGGCAGGGGAGGCGCGCAAAATTATGTCAAGGCTGCTGCTGCAGAAGCGGGGAAGGATGGGAGTAAGGAAGTATTTTCTTTCGCAGATTTCCTCTCGGGACACGTGAGCAGGCCGAGTTCAAAGGGACGTAACATTTGGGCTGAGCAGCGCTAAAGCTTCTTCCCAGCATGACTCGTTTGCTCACGGCCTTATTAATATTCATCGCGTTCTAGGTCAAAGATTGCTAAACTTTCAACCGTATTTAAATTTCTTCCTTGTGAGCGTGAAGGAGTTATGTGGATGTATCTTTTTTTCTAAAAAAAAAATGGATTCTCGATGTGATCCTTGACCCTGAAAGTTATCATTACGCGGCCCCGCATAAACATGTACATTAGGTTTGGTTTGTACGTTAGGTTTGGTTTGTACATTAGGTTTGGTTTGTACGTTAGGTTTGGTTTGTACATTAGGTTCTTTTTCACAAAATTCACATTTTTTCATCCTGGGTTTTTGGCATAGGGTCAAGTTAAGAGGATTTTACGTACGGAAAAGGGTTTTTCTGAGGAAGCTGTTTACTATCTGCACTTTCCATTTGAAATTTTGCTGCTGTAACACAGTACATACAACTGTCTGAATATGTAACTCCAAAAATGCCAAGTTATAAATGCATCTCCGATTGAGTTGATATTTAAGGAGCTAACAGTAGGCAGTGCAGAGTATAAACAAAAAAATAATCTGAATCAGAGACACTTTTCTAACATAGCATTTTACCATACACATAACTCAGCACTTACGTATAGAGAGTGCGTAGAAAACTCCCAAAAATGCTATCTCTGATTGAGCTAAACTTTTTACTGTACTGCCTACTGTTAGCTTCTAAACTATTATCTCAATCAGAGATACTTTTATAGCATAGCATTGAGCATAGTTTGTTGGATATCACATTATGTGGTGCATTGTCTAACTAAGCAGTCTAGGACAGAATCAATCTAAAGTCTCATCTCTGGTCACACAACACACTCCAAAACTGCTGCTGACTGAACCACCAGGGTAGGGCAGAGGGCTTTACTCAGTAATGTTACACTAAATTTAAAGACGTGAAATGCCATACTCAGGCCGCTGGCCCGAGAGGAAGGAGCAACTGTCTGAGCAGGGTGACCCAGCGTGACATTCACTCATTCACTTCACCAAGAGCAGTGGTCACAGTACAGAATAAGTCCTGTATTTCAGGACTTATGACAGTCCTACTTAATGGAACACAGACATCTTTGATCCCTTCTTGCTCAATGACCAATCTCAGCTCAGCATTTCAGAGATGCTGTCATTTTCTCCTGAAATTGGTCATCACTAAAAGTCATCCCGGTACAGGGTTGTGTCTGCGTCGCGTGCAGCTTGGCCACGTTCCCCTTCCAGGTCTTTTCAGGTGTCCCACTTTTAGCTGACATCAGCAAACATCAACTGAAGCCGACAAGGTTTTGCTTAAGTTAGGTCACAGACTTCGTAGTTACACCCAGATGTCCAGCTTGGCAGAGCCATCTATTGGATCCCTGATGAGCAGCTTGGAGGCAGAATGACAGCTTGAGGGGAGGAAGGAGAAGGAGAGGTGAGCAATAGGGATGCATGCAAGTAGGCTGTGGTAGAGATGAGCAGTCCTCTGTTATTGATGGTGGAATATCATATAGTGCCCAGATTTGAAAACTCAGACCCCCAACGTCACTACTCAAGCTGTCCTTCTGCCTCTAAGCTGTGGATCAGGGATCCAATAGATGGCTCTGCCACGCTGGACATCTGGGTGTAACTACGAAGTCTGTGGTTAGGTTCAGTCGTCGTAAGGCCAGCTGTTGTCAGCTGAGAGTGGGACACCATAACTGAGCCGGGCAGAGTGGTGACTCCTGAGTACTGTCGACTGCAGCATCAGGAGAGTATGGCGATTGCTGAGTGCTGTGACTACCTTTGTTGCCAGAGCAACTTCAGCATTCACCTGCTTCATATAACACAGGTTTAAACGCACTTTATATCAAAAGTGCAACTAGTACATCAATTTAAAACAAAAAATTGCCAGTGTCTAACACCAATTTTCGGCAGTGAAAAAATCAGGAGTTGACAATTTCGAACTGGCCTAATGTACATGTTGAAGTTGTCACAGAAATGCTGGGGTAGAAAGAAGATCACGTCTTTGCTGTCATGCAAAATGTCACTGACATTTTAGGACGACTCATCAAATGTCTCTGCCAAATAATTCATATCATCCTATAGCATACAATCGATGATTTCAAAAAAGAATGCCTAGTTGTGAAACAAGATTTTTTAGTCAATCATGTAACTTTCTTAAAGTAATTGAGATTTTTCACAGTCCATTTGCAGTACTGTCATTACCCCCAAAATCAGACCCAGAATATGATGTTTTGTCAGGACCCAGAAGTTCATTGAATCAACCTTGTCCGGTACATCCTATGCACTATGGACATGTGGCCGGCATGGCCGACCTCACGAATTGCAACCTGCTAGGTCAAATTTTTGGCTGTTTGCAATTGGCAACTGTTTTAAGCAAAATTTGACCAAAAATTGACGCTTCAACTGTGGGTAGAACCGGTGATTTTCAGGCTTGAATTTGACGTCAGTAGCTGCCAGGGACCCTCTGTGGTTCTGGAGTCATTCACGGGTCTGTGGGTTGACATATCGATGTATCCGCTTCTTTTCTTAGGCTGTCGTGGATAATTTCGTGTAATTCTGCCTGGTGACAGCACCAACGGACTTTTGTCGGGGCCCCACAGACGATCTTGGCAGGGTCTATCTTGGCCGAAAACCTCTAGACCTCTGAGTGGTTGTCTGGTGCCAAAAATTTGTCGGTTCCGGTCATTGGTGACCACCTTTGAGGAAACAAAATGGCCAAAACATGAGCGTCATTGATTGCTACATGGAGTGAATTTCTCAATCAGTCTCATCATTTTGAGTTTGCTATATCGAGAAGTAACTGTGTATCTTTATCTGAGTGTTCCACTTCATACAGTTGGGGTCAAAAGTTGGAGGTAGAGTTTAACCCGTGCAATCTGTAATGTGAGCAACATCTCCCGGTCAAGATTTGGCTGAAAAATTGTGGTTGTTGCTTTCCTGAAAGTTAGTTATTGATTGCTATATCGCTGCTTGCGTCAGAACCACCTCTGCTAGTCCTGGGTCGTTGCCTACACCTATGAAAAGTTATACGGTAAAAATACTCCAGAATTGTGAATGCCAAATACTTCACTTGGGTTTAGCGCAGCAGACAAAAAGGGGTGTGTGTCAAATTTGTCCTCAACTGTTCTGTACAGGGTGTCCGAAAAATTCAATTGGTTTTCTTTGACAAGACCCTTTGACAAGAATGGGTTCGATATTGGCTAAAAAGGCACCGCAAACCAAATTCGTTCAAAGTGGCCTTGATAATGCCCATACGAGGACTCCCAGGATGACTGCGCTATGCTCCAAATTCAACTCCGACACCACGGAGGACTTCACGACCAGGCAGTGCACGTGTGACTTACACAGAGTGAGTGGCATCACTATTCAATATTGGATTAAAGCAATGTGACATAACTTTACTACTAGACTGTTGAATTTTAGCCCAATAGGTAAGGAAAATTACACTTCTTGCCTTTTTCATCTTTCATTGTCACTTGTTTCAAAATTTCACCACCTCTTTTCTGGTGGTTTCTACACTTCAGATTCCATTTTGCGGGAGCATCTTTATGCTGCTGATGCCCCCAAGGCACAAACAGCATCCACTTGGTGATGGCCGACGACAGAAAAGCCTTTTTCAAGTTTGTGCCAGATGAAGCTTGACCTTTGACGTGTTTTTCCCCTTCCTCCCTTGTCTCCCTCTGTATCTGCATTAATAAACATTGTGCACTGAAGAAAGAAAGAAGTATAAGAAAGTTGGGAGAAGCAGGCAGGAGAGAGAGCAGAGAAGAGCTGAATCTTCTTATTTTTGGGGTTGAGCGCCAATCCTGTCGCTGCCAAACCCATTAGGAAAGCCCCAAAATTTCTTGATCCCCAACATGTGCCAGATTGAATTTGTCTGGAGACTGCGAAGGATTTTTTTCCTACCCTTGGTTTCTCTGCTGGCGAAGCATTTTCTTTTTCTTTTTATTCTTCTTTGAGCTGACTTTTGCAGGTACAACGTTCGTGCGTACATTTGTTTTTCAAGCTGTTCTTGATAGAAAGGAAATGGATTAAAAACCAATCTCGGTACTGCATTTGCGAGTTCTTGGTCGTCCTCGTCTCCTTCAACTTTGTCTTCATCTTCACTTTCTGGGCCGTCTTCATTCTCTCCGTCCTCTTTGTCTTCCTCATCCTCACAGCTTTAAGCCTCTCTGAGGCTCTCGGCAATTTCGCAAATGTATCCAGTTTTGGAGACACTGATGCATTCATAAGCTCAGTTTGTGATCATTGGAGAGCGGAAATGACTGTATTTCTTTAGGAGATGACATTTTCTTGCCACACATTGTGTACAGTGAATGGCTCAGGCAGTCGGACTCGGAACCAACAACTGGCATTGGCAAGATCATTTGTTCCAGATGACCTTGTCCTAGTCCACCCGGTCCAGCCAGGCCATACTAGATAACGCAATGTAGAAGCAGCCTTGGGACTTGTTTCTCCACTACCACTGATGCCTCCTTCAGATCTTATTTCGTACACATCTTTCACCGATTTCTTGTAAAAAACTAGAATACATTTATTTGTGGGCACTGCATTAATTGCATGAGACCTCTCAATGCATACCTGAACAATTTATCTCCTTCAAACGGTGACTCTCAGCTGTTAGCGCTCACGGTATATGAATAAATATATACAGTAATATATATATTATATTTTCATCATTTTATTTGAGTGCATTTGAGTAACAGAATGATCCCACTCAAAAATATCGAAGAAATGTCGAAGTTCCCTGAGGTTCTCTTTTCTCGGCGTGGTTAGACCCTGATTTGCACTGTTCTCATTCCTCCAAGTATCCTACATGGCAGCCCTGGCGGCCAGGTGTGCCTCAGATCACGCACGAAAGGGCGGCCTACAGATTCGAACTTTCCCTGGGCCTGGGGTGGGGACTTCCCGAGGGTAATTTGTGCCCGTAGAAAGCTCAGAAAGTCCTCTTTTCAATGGGTGTCAAAAATGCCAAGATGTGCATGAACCTGAGTTCAGGTTGACATGAGACATCCACGGGTTGTTGCTGTTACAGGGGAGCCGATGTGTCTTCCACTGCTCTGCTGCAAAGATGACTCAACAACCGCCATTTGCGTCCCAAATGGGAGTCCAAAGTCAGACTTTGAACGCCAGAAGTCTTGAGTTGACCCACAAAGGATGAGATGACTGACGCAGCCTCCCCGAGTGTCTTCCTGCATACGACGCGAAATTCTGCCCGGGAGAGAAAGTTGTTCATGCTTTTCTGTTGCGCTCTTCTGATTGCAAGTCTGCAATAGGAGGGGGAACCCAGTGGGGGAACCCAGTGAACCAAAGTGCGAGCTCCTTGCCAAGAAGTCCATTGTAGTGTGCATAAATCTTGCTAAAGCTACTCCGATTTGTTGAGCTTTTGTGGCAACCTTTGCCCACTCGCTATTGATCAGAAAGACTGCATCTGGCAAAGCCCTCCTCAGATCTCCGATTTCAGTAAACTACTTGAAGGAATCCCTGGGAAGGGTTCTTCTAGTGAAAATTCTCTACGTTTGTGCTCGATCATATCTTTCTTGAGGTTCCCGGCTCGATTCATGCGGGCCTGGCCCGAGTCGTCGGTTCATTTCCTCACATTCGGATTCCTCGTATGAACATTCGAATGACATGACTAGTTGTCCAGGCTGGTCAAGGCCGGCGCACCGGCCGGCCTTCACGATTAGGCTCACCCGTCTGAGTCTCGCCAGAACGAAGAGCGCGGCATCATGGGCTGTGCAGACAACCGGCCCCTCCAGCTCCACCCACAGCATGGTCGTCTTCCAGTTCTCCGTCATGCCAACGTACGTCGCGGAGATGCCCTTGCCGCCGTCCAACGAGAACACCTTGGCGCACCAACGAAGGACGCCATCCTTCGATGCGGTCGCCGGGTCAGAAATTACGGCGACCTCGGCCGTCTCACCGAGCTCCTCGGGGCTCTTCTTGCACACTTGATACCAGGTGACCCGCGTAGGGTTCTTGGGATCCACGTTTCCCTCCAGTTGCGTCATTTTGGCGTCGGGAAATACCTCCCGGACGCCACGCACCGTCTCCCTTAGGGTCTCCCCTATCTCCTTAGAAGCTTCCATGCTCGTGGCATGGAAGTCAAATAGGGCGTCCAAGACATAGAGTGCTTTAATCTTGGTGACGACGTCGTCGGTCGCTTTGGCGCCACCTTCCGCCATCGTCGAAGGTCCACTTGAGAATTAGTGATGCTTACGAGTTGGGCTCGACTCGTAAAAGTACGAACCGAGCCGAGCCGCGGCTCAGCTTGGCTCGAGCCGGATGTTTAGCTCGGCCGTTTGTGTAGTACAGCATACATATAATTTAGAGTAACTCTTTGATGCAGCTTTCCTGGACTTTCTGAATGGAAATTTCTAAGAGAGCACAAGTCACAAGAATGAGTAAACAGTTTCTGAACACGATAATATATATGTCTTTGTCTTTTCTGTCAAATACTACTGATCACAGCTTCAGTGCTGTTGCCCCAAACGCGTTTGTCCAGCTTTACAGATATTATGGCTGGCTCGGCTTGTAGGTAGATGATTTCGAGCCAGATTTTTTTAGCTCGTCTCGTCTCGAGCCTTAAAAAGTCGGCTCGTAAGCATCACCAGTGAGAATGAGAATAAGCGCGTAGTGATTAGGGATGGATTCGGGTCGAGCCCAAGCCCGCGAGCCCGCAGTCCGAAACGTGTTTGTGGCTTGTCGAAGGCTCTTTGGCTAATTGCACTGGCCCGACCCGACCCGACCCGAGCTCGATGTTTGGAAATCGAGCTAGACCGCGAGCTTTCGAGCCTGTCAGAAGATATTTTTAGAAAATGTACGATTTGAACTCAGGCTCTGGTCAGTTTTGACAGGCTTAATAGTTCCAGCAGACACTTTCACGACAAAGTTACACGCAGTCGCAACGACCATTACACCGACCTCTGAATTGGCAATTGACCTTCTTCAAGGCCCTAATATGGACTTGAGTGACGAGGAGGCCTTGTTTTGGAAAAAATTGGGCTCATTTCGGGCCAGGCTCGAAACCCGACCCGACCCGAGTTTTTCTGGCTCGACCCAACCCGAGCTCGAAGATTTCCTGGCTCGTAGCATCCCTACAAGCGCGGGCTTCAACGGAAAGTTCTTCCTCGTGAACAGCTGAAGTTGATTTGACCGGTACCGCAGTAGGGAACGAAAGAAGGATCGCGAAGCAAAGCAAACGCAGTCAAATCTCAATTTATCGGTGAGCACCCGATTATGCACGTGAGCTTTTTCAAAGAATGTCAGCGTCCCGGTTCAGGTACACCATTCTTATCATATCTACTTGAGTGAGTCCTATTTCAAAATGAGCCCTGGTCACAGTATCATCTATGAAGCATCCTCAGCCTGTGGTCCGGTCTTTCCGTGCGGCGCACCCGAGGGTGAGGTCGAGGCCGAGGTCGGGGTCAAGGGTGACTGGGCAGGAAAAAAGCCCCGAGCTAAGGAGTTTAGTGATGGCACAACTGCATATATGAAGGATCTGGAAGTGATGCAATGTTTGGAACACGTATAAAAAATAAGTATATGTAAGGAAAATTGTTGTTAGGTCTCAATCTGAATGAAGTCTTTATCACTCCTTTCCTCATCTTCAGAGCAACATTGGGACTTAGATCTTTATCAGGATTGTCCTTATCCTCATGGTTTGCATCATCCATATGGACAATATGTTTGGCAATTAATCTTCATTAACACTAATTTTCCAATACTCTTCTACACGGTATTCTCCTTATTTCTCTCAAATCGTCTCCTCCTTAACCCAGTTCTTGCTGAAGCTCTTGAGCCTTCTTGATCCTCCATAATCTGGTTTTTGGCAAGATTCAGAGTTTAAACTTTAAAGAGCTTAAAGTTGTATCACCTCCTGGGGAGTTCATAATTGAACAAAGTACCCGTAAGGAGAAAAATTCAAAAGTACCCTCGATACTGCCACGCACTGTAAGATTTTGGGAATCTCTACGATGGTTTTACTCTTTCCATGTACAATCCCTCCATCAAGACGTCTTTTTTTACTGTGCAAACTTTTGCTCTGAAGTGACAAAACACATTACTTAGTTGAAGAGCACTGAGAAGGGCTATTGTGAAGTGATAAAGATGCGCATCCACTGTGCATATTTCGCACTTCCTTCCCATACTTGTCACCGAGATTCTTTTCCACAAATCACCTAAATGCGTCATATTCTTGGCTCTCTCGTCACATATTTCTCCGCTCCACAGTGATCAAGCTGTCATGGTAAACCTGAGATGTCGGGATTATAAATTGGTACTTTTCATCTTGCTTCATAATTAGTTATTTATTCGAGAAAGCAGAAGGAAGTATGATTTCAGTACGTAGAAGAGAGTCATGAGAAATTTACTAGAGTGTGGCCACAGTCTTCTTGGATTGAGGAAAAACAGCATTTTCGTGGAAGATTCAATCATCTTCAAGAGACGTCAACTATTGAGAAGTAATGAGTAGCCAGAGGACACACAGCATATTTACAAATTATAGTAGCTCCGGGCCACATTTATACAATCGTTCTCAGAGGGGGAGGGGGGACGTTACCATTCGAGATAGGCTATCATCACAAGGGGGTGATCTTAGAGGGGGTAACCGTTATTCAAGCACCCACTTGCCAGTCCCAACTCCTCGTTTGTATCTGCAATTTCGTACCCATTCATGGTCAGGCGGAAAAACTCTAGATCAGGTGATGGCGCAGATTATTTGAAAACACACTAAACCACTTGTTACAGAGCAGAGCAGAGAGCTGCCATTCAGGAGGGACTAAGGTTAACAGCGTGGCTGAAAGGGTTACT